>Ga0210385_10000054_pt1 | contig 148122 bp, 124 predicted proteins | sample IncBWH26OmetaG_FD_160107 | JGI IMG/M metagenome (GOLD analysis project Ga0210385, IMG submission 160107) | Forest soil microbial communities from Barre Woods Harvard Forest LTER site, Petersham, Massachusetts, United States - Inc-BW-H-26-O ...
GGTGACGAACAGCGCTGGAACGGTGACGAGCGCCACGGCAACGCTGACAGTGAACCCGGCACCGGTGGCGCCGACGATCACTACGCAGCCAGCGAGTCAGACGCTGACCGCGGGGCAGACAGCGACGTTCGCGGTGGTCGCGAGTGGAACGGCGCCGCTTAGCTACCAGTGGCAGAGGAACGGCGTGAACATCACCGGAGCTACGTTGAGCAGTTACACGACGCCGGCGACGGCGACTTCGGACAGTGGATCAACGTTCTCCGTAGTAGTTACGAACACGGCGGGGACGGTGACCAGTTCAGCGGCAGCGCTGACGGTGAACCCCGCACCTGTGGCACCGACGATCACTACGGAGCCGGCGAGCCAGACAGTGACTGCTGGGCAGACGGCGACGTTCGCGGTGGTGGCGAGCGGCACGGCGCCGCTCAGCTACCAGTGGCAGAAGAACGGCGTGGCGATCTCTGGTGCGACCTCCTCTAGCTACACCACGCCGGCGACGGCTACTTCGGATAGTGGATCGGCTTTCTCCGTTGCGGTGACAAACAGCGCGGGGTCGGCGACCAGTTCAGCGGCAGCGCTGACGGTGAACCCCGCGCCGGTGGCGCCGACGATCACTACACAGCCGGCGAGCCAGACAGTGACCGCGGGGCAGACGGCAACATTTGCGGTGGTCGCAGGAGGGACAGCGCCACTTAGCTACCAATGGCAGAAGAACGGCGTGAACATCACCGGGGCTACGTTGGGCAGTTACACCACACCGGCGACGGCGACTTCGGATAGTGGGTCTACGTTCTCCGTTGTGGTGACGAACACGGCAGGGACAGTCACCAGTTCGGCGGCGACGCTCACCGTGAACCCGGCACCGGTGGCGCCAACGATCACTACGCAGCCGGCGAGCCAGACGGTGACGGCGGGGCAGACCGCGACGTTCGCGGTGGTGGCGAGTGGGACAGCGCCGCTCAGCTACCAGTGGCAGAAGAGCGGCGTGGCGATCTCTGGTGCGACCTCCTCTAGTTACACCACGTCAGCGACGGCTACGTCGGACAGTGGGTCTACGTTCACGGTAGTAGTCACGAACACGGCAGGGACAGTCACTAGTTCAGCCGCGACGCTGACAGTGAACCCGGCACCCGTGGCGCCGACGATCACTACGCAGCCGGCGAGCCAGACTGTGACTGCGGGGCAGACCGCGACGTTCGCGGTGGTGGCGAGCGGAACGGCCCCGCTCAGTTACCAGTGGAAGAAGAGCGGCGTGGCAATCTCTGGCGCGACCTCTTCTAGTTACACCACACCAGCGACGGTGACGTCGGACAGTGGGTCTACGTTCTCCGTTGTCGTGACGAACAGCGCGGGGACAGCGACCAGCGCGGCGGCAACGCTCACTGTGAACCCGGCGCCGGTGGCGCCGACGATCACTACGCAGCCGGCGAGCCAGACGGTGACGGCGGGACAGACGGCGACGTTCGCGGTGGTGGCGAGCGGGACAGCACCGCTCAGTTACCAGTGGAAGAAGAACGGCGTGAACATCACCGGAGCTACCTTGAGCAGTTACAGCACGCCTGCTACGGCGACTTCGGACAGTGGATCAACATTCACCGTAGTAGTTACGAACTCGGCAGGAACGGTGGCCAGCGCGGCGGCGACGCTGACGGTGAACCCAGCGCCTGCGCCAGCCATTCAGTTGAGTCCGACGTCCATTAATTTTGGAAACGCCGTGGTAGGCGTTAATTTGTCCCAAGTATTAATCGTCAAAAACACCGGCACAGCTACTTTGACCATTTCTCAGGTGAACGCGACAGGATCGGGCTTCAGCGTCAGCGGTTTCTCACTTCCGTTGAATGTAAACGTAGGCCAACAAGCCACGATCACCGCGGACTACCTGCCAACGGCGGTTGGCTCCGCCTCCGGTAACATTTCGATCGTTAGCAACGCGCCAACCTCGCCGAGTTCCGTAATTCTCAGCGGGACCGGGATTGCCGACACTTTCATCCTCAGCATTAACCCAACCAGCCTGAGCTTTGGCAACATCACCACAAGCACTGCTTCTGCCTCTCAAAGCGTGACTATCACGAACACCGGTAATTCTAATGTGGTGATCTCGCAGATCACGTTGAGCGGAGCGGGATACACAATGAGCGGCGGAAGCGCACCCGTCACACTCACCCCGCTACAAACTCTCACGTTGTCTGCGCAGTTCGATCCTACGGCGGCAGGCGCGGTAAGCGGAAACATTTCGATCGTAAGCAATGCGACTGGCTCACCTGCGACAGTTTCCCTGACGGGAACAGGAGTTGCTCCCGTACAGCATTCCGTGACGCTGAGTTGGAATGCGAGTACATCGACGGTCGCCGGGTACAACGTCTACCGTGGCGCCGTCAGCGGGGGCCCATATGCGAAGATCAACTCTTCGCTTGTCGCCTCCCTCGGATACACTGATTCCAGCGTTCAGAGCGGTACCACGTACTACTACGTGACAACAGCTGTGGACTCCAGCGGGAATGAGAGTATCTTTTCGAACGAAGCTGCTGCCCCTATTCCGTAAGAGTATCAGGGCTTCTGCTGACGCCTGTCATTCCCGCAATGCGCAACGGCACTGGAGTTGCGCATTGAATGCATGATCCCGACAGACGCCGATTCCTAACCTCGCCCCAGGTTCTTGTAAATGCTCGACGAGTCGGCGGGCCAGGGCGTTGCTCCCTTTCCGGCAGCGGGCGATTCTGTAGTGATACTGATGTGGGAACAGGTGGGATGTGCCGGTTTGCTGGGGACTGTTCCCTAATACTTCGATTTGGACGAATCTAATGCAGTTGAGCGGTATCTTCGGCGGCGGCGTCTGGCAAACGGACCCCGTATAGGCTTATCCCAGGATTGTGCTCCCAGGGCTCTTTGTAATACCAAAGCTCGATACTCTCGAGGGCACGTCCACCGGAGAGGTCCATGACGTAGTTTCTTCCTTCGGGCGAGATCCGGCCGTTGATGACAAACTCCTGAGTGGTGCCATTAGCGAAATGAGCCACCAGACGATCAAAAAAAATCGCCTCGCCGCTCACGCGTAGTTGAATGGTGCGAAAAAGGCAATCACGACGGGCTAGCTGAATCCTGCCATGATCCTGGCTACCGTCGACCCGAGCGTAACCCAAGAAATCCCAAAACTGCCCATGAGCGAACAAAGAGGTGGCAAGAGCCAAGGCCAGGAGGCCGGGGAGAAAGCGAGAGATGCGGGTCCAGGACATATGTCATGGTCCTATGCGTACTAGGACTCCTTATCAATGTACGGGCCTTCCTGTCCTCCGGCAACCCCAATAAGACCAAGCTTGCGCAATGAATCAACGAGATGCCCCCTTGTGCTTGCTCCAGGACGAGCACTCCAAGCGGGTTCTGAGCGTCGTGGTTCTGCCCCAGCTTTCGTAATCGCAAGCCTCATTTGCCCGAGCGATGGCTGAGTCGCCGGCATATTCGAGAATCTCAGTACTGGGACCACGTTCGGTGGGCATATGATTCCCGCACTGTAAAAACTGCCAATATCCATGACCGTTTCATGCCATCATGCTGTCCGCCACAGCCGATTTGATGGACGGCGTTTAGAGAATGTGCAGGAGGCGGTTTATGCGCGATCTAAGAATGAAAACTTTTTTCCTAATGCTGGCCGCAGGGCTTTTGCTCAGCTCAGTTACCTTTGCGCAAGACGCGAAGCCGGGAAAATTGAAGATGTCAGTGATCCCGAAGCAGGCCTACACATTTGTCGATGGCAAGGCCATTGGTCCGGGCAATCGGACAATTAAGCTCGACGTCGGCGAACACCACGTGATCGTCGCCAATTATGGGTACAAATTCGTCGAGAAAAGTGTCTCCATCGATTCCAATAAGACGGTGCCTGTGGAGATCAAGCTGGAGCCCGTCGGCGAAGCGGTGCCGGGGCCGCGGGGACGAATTCAGATTGAAGTAGGGCATCTCCACGGGGCAACAGCCGCGGCCGTTCTTCTAAATGGGAAAAAGACCGACTACTTCGTGGGGCACGTGGATGAATTCAATCACAACATCATTTGGCATCAGGAATTGGTTGTGCCGCCTGGAACGCACCAGGTGACGGTCACCCGGGATGGCAAGGAACTGTGGTCAGGCGCGCTCACGGTCGCGGCGGACCAACGCGTGATCGTTGATATCTCGAATGGAAAAGAAAAAATCAAGGCCTGGCCGCGAGGTTCCGCGAGCAACGGGCTGCCTGCCTCCACGCAACGCTTTAAGGCCGGCATCGCGAGCGCCACCGTCGTTGTGGCGCCTGTCAGCGGATCGGTCTCCGCGAATCCGTCGAAAATCGACTGCAACCAAAACACGCAGTTGGCCTGGGCGTCCAAGGATACTGTTGAAGCCGATATGAGCGGCATGAGCCCCGTGCCGACCTCGGGCGAGAAAACCATTTCACCTCGCCAAACCACGGTGTATCAGCTTACAGCTTCAGGGCCGGGTGGCGTGACAAAGCCGAGCACGACCGTGGAAGTGAATCCTGTGGTGCAGTCGTCGCTCAGCGCTTCACCTACGGAAATCTCCTACCGCCGCATCGGCGACAAGGTCATTCAACAAGGAAGCACGACGCTGAACTGGTCGTCATCCAACTCCGACGCGGCTTCGCTGGACCCTGGTGGCTCCGTAGAGGCGAGCGGTACGAAGTCCATTCCCCTGAGCCCAACACAAACCGGCAACGGCCCAGTGGATGAAGAGTTTAAATACACATTGAAGGCGACGAACGTGTGTGGCGGCTCGGACACCAAGACGGTGGCGGTGCGCCTGAAGGGCTCTGTCGAGCCCATTCCAACCGTGCCGCTGCACAGCGTTTTCTTCCCGAGCGACTATCCCACCAAGAGATACCCGGAAGTGGGGCTCGTGCGCAGTCAGCAGGATGCACTGACCGAACTTGCTACAGGATTCAAACAGTATCTGGAGTATGACCCCGACGCGAAGCTCTCGCTGGTGGGATATACGGACGTGCGCGGCGCGAACGATTACAATCAGACTTTATCGGAACTCCGCGTACAACGCGCCAAGGAGTTCCTGGTTTCGCAAGGAATCGCGGCGGAGAAGATCAGTGTCGAAGCCGAGGGCAAGCAGAAGCAGTTGGACAAAGCCACGGTTAGCGACCTGCAGAGCCGCAATCCACACCCACTGCCTGAAACGCGCGCGCGCAATTCCCATGCGACCTGGCTGGCTTACAATCGCCGGGTGGACATCGTCCTGATTCCCTCGAACGCGGAGTCGGTGCGGTTCTATCCGAATCAGGCAGCGGATTCGGAAATTATTTGGCAAAGACCGAAGCCCGCCAGAAGCGCTGTCGAAAAGGATTAACCAAGTACTTTGGGAAGAACTAGAGTTCCCGAGGTCGGGAAGCCGACCGTGGTCGGACATGGACCGCTAAGCGAGTGTCGGCGAGCGATCTAATTTACGGCTAGCGGTGGACTGCTTCTGTTTTCTTCGTCGTATTCTTGGGGCGCTTGCTGCGGAGGATCCAAGACCAGGCAGGCAAGGTGCCAAACCACTTTCGGAACGCCGCAATCGACAGGACGGCAACTGCACGAAGGAGAAGTTTCAGACTTCGACTCCCGCGGTAGAGAATGCTAGAGTCAATGGAATGTGGCCGGCGGGCAAACCGGCCGCGCTTAGCCCGTCGGCAAAACCAAGTTCATGCAGAAGGTCGAACGGGAACGCCACCAACCAAGGCCATACGCTGCGCCAGTCCGGACGGATTTTCATTCCCACGATTACCTGCTCGTCTTTATTCAGCCATCAGTGATATGCAAGCTCGCTTTAATAAACTGTCTCCTAACTAAAACATGGGTTCGTTTTGTTTATTTTCTTTAATCTCGACTGCCGTCTATATGCTGCGATTTGAGCATTGGTGAATGCTGGGAGTTGTAGGCGCTCGCAGAGAATCTCAGATATTGGCATGTAATGGAATCAGTTCCTTGCATGAGACCGAACACTCCCTGGCTCAAGGTGCGGCGGAGGCAGCTTATGACTTTGGTCCCACCCAGTCCGGGTCCTTCAGGTTCCAGCCGCCGCCGAGAGCCAAGTAGAGTTGAACCATCACGATGCGGCGATTGAGTTCCGTGACGGCGAGCGAGATTTCCGCGGGATAAAGTTGCTGCTGCGCCTCGAGAACTTCGTAATAGTTGGCTTTACCTGACGTGTACCTCTGAAGGGCGACCTGGACGGACTCCCGATAGGATTGCACGGCCTGTTCCTGTTGAATGCGAATGGCCTCAAATTTCTGGCGGGAGATGAGCGCGTTGGACACATCCGAAAAGGCATTCAACGCCGTCTGCTGGTACTGCAGCTTGCTCTGTTCCCAGAAGGCGACCGATTGGCGCTTCTGAGCAGTGAGCGCGCCGCCCTGAAAAATAGGACCGGCGGCGTTTCCGGCGAGGCTCCACACAGTAGACTGGCCTGAGGATAATAAGGACAGGGGCGAACTGGCGCGTCCCAACAGAGCTGTCAGCCCGATTTGCGGGAAAAAATTGGCTGTTGCGACTCCAATCTGGGCGCTGGCGGAGTGCATCAGTTGCTCGGCTTCGAGCACATCCGGGCGGCGCTCCAGAAGCGCGGAGGGCAAACCGGCAGGGATGTCTGGGGGCACGACTTCGTCGAGAAGTTTTGCCGTGTGTTGAATCTCGCGCGGGTTGCTGCCAAGCAACACGCTGATTTGGTTTTCCGTCAGCGCGATTTGCCGCTCCAGTTCGGGGATGCTTGCGGCGGCCGTAGCCTGCGCCGCGGCTGCACGGGACGTTTCCAGCTTGGAAGCAACCCCCCCTTCGAGGCGTTGCGTGAAAAACTTCAGTGTGTCTCCAAAGGAAGCCGTTGTTTGCCGGGAAATATCGAGCTGCAGCTCGAGGCCAAGAAGCTGGAAGTAGGCTTGAGAGACGTCGCTGACAAGAGAGAGCATCACTCCGCGCCGAGCTTGCTCCGTGGCGAGATACTGAGCACGGGCAGACTCGTTCAGGCGCCGGAGACGCCCCCAGACATCCGCTTCCCAGGCAACGCTTGCCACTCCCAGGAAGGATCCTTGCACGTTACCGCGGGTGGGAGTGACGCTGCCAACGAACTCGTTTTTTCCATCGCTGCCGCTTACCGAATAATTAACGAACGGGAAATATAGCGCCCGGGATTGAAGCGCGATTTGCCTCGATTGCTCAATCCGAGTGATCGCGACTCTCAGGTCGTAATTATTCGCCAGCGCGGTCTGGATCAATTCCGCAAGTCGCTGGTCTTTAAAAGCCTCCCACCAGGGAAGATCGGCGAACGAGGCTTGTTGTGCGGCCCCTTCGACTCCCCGGAAATCGGAAGGCGCATCCACCTTGGGACGAACATAGTTAGGGCCAACGGCGCATCCGGAGAGGCAGAGGGACACGGCCAGAGTGAGAGCCAGCACTGGAGCAGCGAGTCCGGCCGGCACAGCCAGGCCTTTCATGCGGGTGGCGGTGAAGGCAGAGCGGTTGCTGTGTTCGCGAGAATCGCCTCCAGTTGGAGCTTTTCTATTCATCGGCGCGTGATGTGTTTGGGTGCTAGGCATTGGGATTGGATTTTTGGGGGCGCTAGTCTCCTGGCTCGGGGGCCGGTGCGGTTAGCGGCGGATTCACTTGCGCGTGTTTCGCGCCGCCAAGGCGCTCGATCATGTAAAACAGCGCGGGAATAATAAAGATGGCGAGGAAGCTGGCGGCTAACATGCCTCCAATCACAGCCGTGCCCATTACTTGACGGGATGCGGCACCGGCGCCGGTCGCCCTCCAGAGGGGCACGCAGCCCAGGATGAAGGCGAACGAGGTCATCAAAATTGGCCTGAGACGCAGCTTGGCGCCTTCCAACGCGGCATCCGTGAGAGACCTTCCTTTTTCGTATTCCAGCTTCGCAAATTCGACGATCAGGATGGCGTTTTTGGCGGCGAGACCGATCAGCATGATCAAGCCGATCTGTGCGTAGACGTTGTCTTCCAACGCCAGGCTGGTGTAGTCCTTGAAAACCAGGAGGCCGATGATCCGGCGCAAGAAGAGAGCTGTGAAAGCGCCGAACACGGCGATTGGCGTACTCAGAAGGACGCTGAACGGCAGCGACCAACTTTCATACATTGCGGCCAGGATAAGAAACACGAACAGGATGGAAAATCCGAAGATCACCGAAGGCGGCACGCCTTGCTGCGCTTTCTGTTCCTGAAAAGACATTCCCATGTAGTCGAATCCCATGCCTGGCGGCATGGTCTCGGCGAAAACTTCTTCGAGCGCTTTCATGGCTTGTTCAGAGCTGAAACCCGGCTTGGTGATGCCGTTGATTTGCACGCAGGGATACATGTTGTAGTGCATGGTGAATTCAGGGCCAAGGCGGGGTTCGATCGAGGTCACCGCGGAGAGAGGAACCATTTGGCCGGCGCTGTTACGAACGTGGAAGCGGCCCACGTTTTCGGCCCGCGTCCGAAAATCCCCCTCGGCCTGCACGTAAATTTGCCAAACCCGTCCGAAACGGTTGAAGAAATTGACGAATGCGCCCCCCATGAATGCCTGCAACGTCTGATAGACATCGCTCAGCGAAACACCTTGCTTCATAACCTTGTCGCGATCCACTTTGACGGAGAGTTGCGGCACACTGGGTAAAGCAGTCGTAAATATGGCAGCAAACTCCGGGCGCTTCTTCGCGGCAGCCATGAATTTCTCCTGATTTTCCCGGAGAAAGTCGAGGCCTCTTGCCGATCGGTCTTCAAGGATGAAGGTGGCGCCGCCGGAGGCTCCCACACCAGGAATGGAAGGCGGAGGAAAGGTGATGGTGGTGCCTTGGGCGATTTCGCGGAGCGCTAGATTCAAGTGAATCTTGATGGCCCAATATTGCTCTTCAGCGGCCTTGCGCAACTTCCATTCCTTGAGAGTGACCCAGAAGAAAGAGCTGTACGTATTCTGCACGCCGCTCAGCATGTTATAGCCGACGACGGTGGTCACATGATCCACGCCGGGAGTTTTGAGCAAAATCTCTTCCACTTTTGCGGCTGCGGCGCTGGTTCGCTGTAAGGAAGAAGCATCGGGCAATTGCAAAGCGACGAAGATGTAGCCCTGGTCTTCTTCGGGCAGGAAGCTGCGAGGAAGTTTGCCGCCAATAAAACCAGCCAGGACAGCGAACACCAGGAGAATGACGATGCTGACAGTCAATTTGCGAATCAGGAAGCCGCACCAAGCGACGTAACCATTGGTAGCTCTGCCGAAAACGCGGTTAAACCAGGCGAAGAATTTTCCCAGAATGCCGCGCGATTCTTTCTTCGGGCGGAGCAGCAAAGCACCGAGGGCCGGGCTTAGGGTAAGCGCATTGAACGCCGAAATGATGACTGAGAGCGCGATGGTCACGGCGAACTGCTGATAGAGGCGACCCGTGATACCCGGGATGAAGGCGGTTGGAATGAACACCGCCGACAGAACGACGGCGATGCCGATCACCGGACCGGACACTTCCTCCATGGCTTTGAAGGCCGCATCCTTCGGAGACAACCCGTGTTCGATGTGATGCTCGATCGCCTCCACCACCACAATCGCGTCGTCCACCACGAGGCCGATGGCCAACACTAGTCCGAAGAGCGAAAGTGTATTGATCGAGAAGCCGAGCAGCGGAAAGAGCATAAACGTGCCGACCAGCGAAACTGGCACGGCGAGCAGGGGGATCAGCGTGGCGCGCCAGCCTTGCAGGAAAATGTAGACGACCAGGATGACCAGCACGAGCGCTTCAACCAGCGTGTGGCCAATTTCACTGATGCCCTCTGTAACCGGGAGCGTGGTGTCCAGTGCGATGACATAACTCAAGCCGGGAGGAAACCTCTTTTTGGCTTCCGTCATGAGATCCTCTGCGCCTTGCGCAGCCTGAATCGCATTGGAACCGGGAAGCTGGTAAATCGCAATCACGGCGGAAGGCTTGCCGTCCAAGCGGCCCCTGAGGTTGTAAAACTGGGTGCCGAGTTCTATGCGGGCCACATCCTTAAGCCTGACGATCGAGCCATCGGTGTTCGCTCGAACAACGACCTGCGCGAATTGCTCCTCCGAAACCAAGCGGCTTTGCGCAATCACCGCATAGGTAAACTCCTGGCCGTCCGGGACAGGTTCGCCGCCGATTTGTCCTGCGGGATTCACTGTGTTCTGCGCCTTGATGGCGTTGATGATTTCCGGGACGGTGATTTGCAACTTGGCCAACTGATCCGGATTCAACCAGAAACGCATGGCGTACTGGCCGGCGCCAAAAATCGTGACGCTGGCGATCCCGTAAGCGCGAGTGAGTGGGCTGAGGAGATTGATATAGGCGTAGTTGGCCAGAAACTGCGCGTCGTATCGGTCATCCGGGGAGTAGAGGTCGAACAGCATCAGCGGGGCGGAAGTGGATTTTTGAACCGTGACGCCCTGCGTGTTCACTTCGGCCGGCAATTGCGACGCGGCTTGCGACTGCCTCATTTGGGCAAGGATTAGGTCGGTGTTGGGGTCAGTCTTGATGTTGAAATCCACCGTGAGTTTCATCTGCCCGTTGTTGGCGTTCAACGAATACATGTATTCCATGTTGTCCACGCCGCTCATCTGCTGCTCCATAGGAGTGGCGACGGACTGGTCGAGCGTAATTGCATCGGCGCCGGGGTAGGTGGCGGTGATTTGAATTTGGGGGTCGGCGATATTGGGAAACTGAGCGGTGGGCAGGCTAGACATGGCGACCAAACCGGCAATGACCATGACGATGGAAATCACCATGGACATCACCGGATGATTGATGAAAAATTTGGCCATGATTGTAAGTTACGGCTTGGCGCTCCCGGATTTCTCTTGCGTCGGCAGACTTGCCTGGTAAAGCTTGGGCTTTACTTGCGTTCCTTCCTGCACGTGTTGTACTCCTTCCGCAACAACTCGTTCGTGCGGCGCTAGCCCCTCGTCAACGATCCACCAGGTGCCGATTTTCGGGCCCATTTTGACGGACCGGACGCTGACCTTATTGTCGCCACCGACGACAGCCACCAAATAGCCACCCTGCAACTCGCTCACGGCCCGCTGGGGGACGAGTAATGCCGCCGGCTGAATTCTGACGACCGTGCTTACGTTGCCGAATCCCCCAGGGCGAAGAACGTTGCCTGGATTGGCAAAAGTGAGCTGAACGAGGATAGCGCCCGTCCTCACGTCGACTTGCCGGTCGAGAGCGTGAAACGTGCCTTTGATCGGATAGGTGGTTCCATCGGTGAGGAGCAATTTCCATTCAAGTTTTCGAAGGACCGCATCCGCGCTGAGGTCCTCCTTCTTCGTCACCCTCATTGCACTGAGATATTCTTGTTCACTGACGGTGAAGTTCAGGAGGATGGGGTTTACAGTTGAGATGGTAGTTAAGGCGGGGCTTTGAGGACCCACCAAATCGCCCACTTGCGCGCTGGCTATGGCAGCCACGCCGTCAATCGGAGAGGTGATGCTGGCAAAACCAAGATTCAGTTGCGCTGTTTCAAGCGCGGCTTTGGCGCCATCAATCGCGGCTTGCGCTCCCTCAACCTGCGCTTTGGCGGCAAGATTGGCTTGCACGGCATCGTCGAGTTCCTGTTGACTGATGGCCTGCTGCTTGGCGAGCGGCGTATATCGCGCCACGTCTGTTTCCGTCTTGCCCAATTTAGCTTGGGCCTGACGCAGACTCGCAGAAGCCTCTGCGAGATTTCCTTTTGCTTGATCGAGCGAAGCCTGGAATGGCCTGGGGTCTATTTGGAAGAGGGGCGTGCCCTTTTTCACGTATGCGCCATTGGCGTAATTCTGTCCGATCAGCACGCCTGAGACCTGGGCGCGAACCTGGGCATTTACCAGGCCATCCAGCGTGGCCACCCAGTTTCTCGTGATCGGCACATCCTGCTGCAGAACCTCGACGACTTCCACATCGGGGGGACCGGCAGGAGGCAACCCCATCTTTCCGCAGCCGGTTGACAACAAAGCACCGACGAGCAGAACGGTCGCTGCAAAGTTCATTTGGTTCCTTCGCATAACCCACACTCTGGGGCACGGCGCACGCCAAGCGGAAGTCTTAACGCCCCTAAAACTTCCTGGAAGCGAGACGCGGTCCGGCAGATTTGCGCATTTGGTTGAGCGCGCTATCGGAGGTTGAGACTAGGGATTCAAGCAAGGTGGGGCAATTGTCAAAAGTAACAAGTACAACCGCTTTTGGGGGATCGGCCCGTTTGCAAGGCAGACCGCAGGGCCAGCTAAGTATCCTCCCGACATCAGATACTCACCGCGCTGTGAGGTTTTTCGTTTTACACAATATTTCAGCCCCCCTTCAGAAAGGGAGGATGACACCAAGGGCGAAGGTGTTGCGATTGATTTCTGGTCCTGGCCCGGGATTATTTGCCCAATTTGGCGCCGATCACTTCACCGGAGACGATGATTTCCACGCGGCGGTTTAGTTTGCGCCCTGCCGCCGTGCTGTTATCTGCAACCGGGTTGTCCTGGCCCATTCCTTTGGCAGTAATGATGTCGGGAGAGAGTCCCTGTGAGATCAGAAACTCCCGGACGGCGTCGGCGCGCTGCTGCGACAATTTCATGTTGAAGTCCGCAGTGCCGGTGGTGTCCGTGTGGCCTTCAATTGCCAGGTTTAGCCCGGGGTGCGCCTGGATGATGCCGGAAAGTTTTGCCAGCTTGAGTTGCGCTTCCTGGCTTAAAGCATATTTGCCGGTTTCGAACAGGACGTCCGCCATATTCACGACCAAGCCGCGCGGCGAGTCCGTGGTCTGTAACACTTCGTTGAGCTGTTGCAGGAGTTGCGCGCGGAGCGCTGCGGTGGCGGCTTGGGCGCGGGCCGCCTCATCTCTCGCGGCTTGTTCCTTGGCCGCAGCTTTCTGTGCCGCTATTTCCGCGGCAGCTTTCTGTTGAGCGGACTGGGCGGCGGCCTCCGCCCTCATTTGCGCCTCCTTAGCGGCAGTGAGTTCCGCTTGCCGCTTGGCCTCTACGTCGGCTTCCGCCTTGGCTTTGGCAGCGGCTGCGGCAGCGGCGGCATTCTTTTCGCTTAGGATTCGTTCGGCTTCCTGGCGCTCCGCCGAAAGCGCACGGGCGTCTTCCGCGAACTGAATGGTCTGGCGAGAGTTGGTGATGATTTGGGATTTATCCGCATTCGAGGTGAGCGAATTTTCCGCGGATTGCAGGCTGCTCTCCGCTTTGCTGAAAATCTCCGGGGCATACTGTTGCGCTTTTTGCGATCTGGCAATGTCAACGGCGTTGCGCGCTTCGTAGATGTCCAATGGAGCTTTCTTGAGGTCGGGGGTTAACGCCAGGGGATTCCCCAGTTTGGCGTACTGGCTGCGCTTCATCAGCTTATAGTCGTTATCCGGATAAATCTTGCCTTTGGTGTTCTTCTTGGTGTCGTTCTCGAGGACCACGACTTCGCTGGGGAGTTGCACGGCGAAGTACGGCTCGGCGGTCACGATCATCGCGAAGGTCTGTGATTGCGCTCGAGTGGAGAGCTTGCCATTTCCCTGCTTGTCGATCGGAATCTCCGCGATGTTGTCGGTTGTTCCATCGGGTGTGATCGTCCAAAGCACATAGGTCAGGAACTCCGCACCCAAAGTTGTGGGCTGCGGCATCCCGGTCACCTTAAGTTCAATGCTGGTGCCGCCCGTTTTGGCCTCCACTTTGGCTTGGCCGCTTGCCTGGGGCGCGGTGCTTGTGCCGAGGAAAACCACCTTGGTGGACCCGCCGCCCACTTCGTAGCCAACGGCCTTAATGGACTTGCTGACGACGTCTGCCGCGGGAATTTCTTTCTTGTTTTGTGCATTCACGAGGCTGGCTGTAGCGGCCAGGACAGTAAGTGCGCAGAATCGAATCCATTTGGAAGTGTTCATAATACTCCCTCTCAATAGACAGGCATTCCATACTGTGTGCATCATTACGACAAAACAGGAGGTCCAGGCCTCTTCCGCGCGGACCTCACGGAATTCGATGTGTTGCGTTCGCTGAAGAAGGCAATGCCGTGAGGCCACGCGCTAAGGGTGCCCCGCACGGCCTACCGCACGCAATTGTCAAAAGTAACAGGAGATTTCCACCAGCTATGCAGCCCCGGGAACCTGCAAATGGCCACGCATGGGGAGCAAAACGGCCTCGGTTTGCATTCGGGCAGAAGGAGTGGAACTCCGATTAACGCCCCGGCAGAGACTGGGAAAGGCTAATCAGATTCTGGGGCACCACAAGAATGACTCCACGACGCGGGTTGTCAACATCGGCGATAAGGAAGAAGGCGATGCCTAAAATCAGGGGAAGAATCAGCAAACGGACGAACCCTTCCGTCGCGCGGTGTGAAACATACCCGATCATCAGGCAAGACAAGATTCCAACCGTGGCCATTAAGCCCCATACACCGATCGGGGTCCGGTTCCACCAAGCGGCCTGCGTGTATCCCTGTGAGTTCAATACGTCGTTCATTCCGGAAAGGACCAGGCCGAGAATGGAATTCGGCTGGGCCGTGGCCGGAGCCTGAACGGCAGACCATAATTCAACCTCCAATTGGGCCGTGCGGTTATCGATTTTGTGGAGTTCAAGCTTGTTGCGAGTTTCATAGAACGATATACGAAGCTGGAGATACTCCCGCAGCAGCGCGTGTACTCTTGCCGCATCGGCGGGAGACAAAATGTCTGCCCGGAGGTATTCCGTGCCAATCGCGTTTGCCTCAGCTTCCTCGTAGTTCTTGCGCAAATCGTACCGGTTGATGGCCATCGAGAGGCTGAATCCAATGATCAGACTTAGAAGTGTCAGTATGGAGCCCAAGAGAATTTCGAAATCCCGGCTCACGTCTTTGTCCAGTTCCTGATGGCGCTTCCGGATGAAGACGCCAATCCAGACGGAGCTCCACATCAAAGAGAGAGAGAGAGCCAGAACAAGAAATGGGGCTCTCAGTTCATCGGTCATGGGGGGTTCCCTCGTGAAGTCCGCTGGTCACACTAACACAAATCAGAGGGGACAATCCGATCAGATGTTCAAGACCCGTGTCTATCTCGCAGGCAAGACCGCATAGCGTGCAATCACAAAGCCCATGGCGCCGCCGAAGAAGACGTCCGAGGGGAAATGATTGCTCCCGGTGATGCGGGAAAAGCTGATTGCACCAGCCAAGCCGTACGCGACAAAGGGAACCCAACGATCATTGCGGTAGCGGTGAGCGATGACAGCGGCGACCGAGGTGCTAGCCATCGCATGCACGGAATAGAAGCCGCCGGAATGGGCCGGACCCTTACCCTCTCCGCGCACGCAAATCGCGTTTGGGACTGACTAGCCGGCAACGGGCAGCGACACTGGCTGCTGAACGCGAAATTCGAGCAAAGTTTCGCTGGGGATTTGGAGTTGTTGCCCTTTTTTCGAAGCGGCTACAGCGGTACCAGCACCGGCACCGGCAAGTGCGCCGATTCCCGCTCCCTTTCCTCCTCCGGCTAGCCCACCGATGAGCGCACCCAATCCGGCGCCGCCAACGACTTTCTTCGCCGTATTCCCACCTTCGCCTTTACCTTTCACTTCATAGGTGCTTGTCAGCAAGGGATAGGCAGTCCCATTGATGAGGATGTCGGTCAGTTCCAAAATTAATTCCGAGCTTCCGGACATCCTTCCGGCTGAGGAAGCGTCAGTGAGACGCCCGTAGAGCGTCGAACCCCGCGGTGCGACGACGGTGTCTTCGACTTGCAGGTTGGTCTCGAGGGTAGCCGAGAAGCGAAACCCGGTTTTTTGCTTGGACGAGTCGATCGAGTCGACCATTCGAATCAAGATTCGAGTTCCGGCAGGAACTGTGATTCTCTTCTTGTTTTGGGCCGCCGCACCAGCGCTGGCCGACCTGCCGGCAGACGCCGCGGCCCAACCCCGCAGTTCCGAAGTTTGGTAAACCGTTGCAACCACGAGTAGAATTGCCGCCCCAACGAATGCCTTCCTCATGTGCGTAATCTCCTTATCCCGGAATTTATGAGCCTTGCTCAACAATGGGCAACGACGAAGCGATCTGCAGGTCGATAATCAGCAGCAGTTGATGTTCCACCTGGGCGAAGCGCGCCGCCGTGACGGCCCCGAGAGCTTGTTTGACCTTGTCATAGGTTTGCGCAAGCAGCTCCGCGCGTTGCTTTTGAAAGGCCAGCGATTTCTGAATTAAGTCATCCGCTTTTTCATCGGTCATCTGGTTGTAATTTTGCGCATATTCCTTGATATTTTGAATTCGCTGATCATTAAGTTTCGCAAGCTGCGTATCGTATTCGCTGTAGATCGGCCAGAATTTGGTCGCATCCTGGGCGCTCAGGATCATCACGGAGCCCATAATCTCCGCCTTCTCGTTCCGCACATCCCTGCGTAAAAGGTCAATGTAAGCTTGCACATTCTTCTGCGCATCGCCCTGGGGAGAGGCTGACGGTTTGCTTTCGGCCTGCTCGGATTTCGATTGGGCCCGGCAAGTGGGCGCCGCGACCATCGCCGAGATGAGGAACGTCGCCAGGCATATGTGATTCAGAAATTTCATGTTTTTTCATCCTTTCGAATTTGCTCACCCAATGGAGTGGCTTCAGAAGAGCGCGAATGAGGAATCACTTGGCTACAGGCACCCAGACGTTATCTGGCGCAGCAATCTCTGAGTTGGAAATCTCCGTCAAAATATTCACGCGTTGCAGGCTCGCGTTTTTCTTCGGAATGGCGAGGAACACGAGGTAGTACTGATTGTCGAGAGTCCGTTGAAACCGATCCAAGTAGGGTTTAAAGCTGACCAGATTGGAAGTGCCAAGCGAATAGCATTCACCGCCCGTCTCATCGGCGATTTTCGAGAGTCCGCCGAGTCCTAGCTGCAGGTCCCACGAGCTTCTGCCTGCACGGCCCACCCCGATCGCGTACAGGGAGTGAACAATTACGTTGTAGCGCTGGCTAATTTCACTCGCAGAGTTCGCATCGACGCTGATGGAGGGCATGCTGTGATAGGTCGGGCCGAAGCTAGGTCCAAGGCGAGAAGGCTCGGGCTTTTCGCCGCGTAGCCGGTCAATTCCATCGCTGAGCATCAGCACCTCACGCCGGACCTTTTGCTGCGGCCAGCCCTTCACCAAGCTAATGAGCGACAGGTACGGACTATCCATGGAGGAAAGGACACCTCGAGGCAAGCGCACAGCCTTGACGGCAAGATCGTGATCCGCAGTGAAATTCTGGACGACATTCACGCCCGCATTGGACATGTAACCAATTCCGATCACTGTCGAAGGCGGCTGGGCTTTAATGAACTCCTTTAAGTCGTTGAGATTGCCTCCAACACCGGGATCGAGCGTATCGTCAATCAAAATCATCAATTGGAGCGCGGCGTTTTCCGCCTGTGCGGGGATCAACTGGGTGACCTGCAGGAACGTCTTGCCCTGCTTCACTTTTACTTCATCCTGCCGCAGGCGAGGGAGTTCGCTGTCACTCCGAACGGCCAGGTCCGTAATGACTACGTGAACTTGGGCGGTGCTCGAAGCAGCTTTTTCTTGGGGAAACACAACCGGGACAAAAAGGGCACACAGACAGAACGCACCCAGCAGCCTATGAACTTGTGTATAGCTTTTCATTGATCTCCTTCGAAAGGATTCCTCCTGTTTCATGGAATCTTCCCTCAGCAGTAGAAGAGCGTTCATCTTGCTGCGCACATGCTCTGACGCATCATCCCTAGTTGGTATTGTCAGAAATGACAGTCAATCTTGCGCCCAAACTCGAGGAGGCGCGCGTCGCAATGCGTCGCGCAGGCTGCAGTAGCCCCGCAATGGATGTGGCTATAACTGAAAAACCGGATGAATCTGCCAGGAGTCCGCCTGAAAACAAGCGGGTTACTCCAGTATTGACACGGCTCCCGTGCCGATGTCGTAGTACCCGGCGAGCACTTTCAGTTTCTTGTCTTTCACCAGACCAGAGATGACGGTCGATGATTGGCGTAGCAGGGCCGCCTGGATCTTGGCATTTGCCTTGGTAGCTGCTTCGAGATTTGGGCCCGCTTGATCGACCGCAGGCTGTATATGTGGAAAGAGGGCGCTGATCTGCCCGGGCACTTCTTTGGCTTGGATGGTGGCCTTGACCGCGCCACAACCACCGTGTCCCATCACCACGAGCACCTTTGTCCCCAAGACCAAAGCGCCATATTCAAGGCTCGCGATCATTTCTGAAGTGGCGATATTCCCAGCGATACGGTTGACAAAGATGTGGCCGATGCTCTGGTCGAAAACCAATTCGATGGGTACTCGGGAATCGGCGCAAGACAAGACGGCGGCGAAGGGTTCCTGCTTCTCGATCGTATTCTGTTTGAGAATGGCGAGGTCATGCTCGCAAGCGGTGAGGCTTCTCGAGGTAAAGCGTTTATTGCCGTCCATCAATTCCTGCAACGCGGCGTCGGGAGTGAGCGTTGATTGCGCCAGAACGCGGCGCGGGGTTACAAGTTCCACGCCCGCCGCGGTGGTCAGTCCCGCCAGTGTTCCTCCGACGGTCATCTGAAGGAAGCTTCTCCGTGAGGAATCCTGACGTGGCGGGCTTGATTGCGAGCCGCATGGGGAGAAAGATTCAACGGCCGGGTCGATCTGGACGTTTTTCGGCTTATCATTGCTCGAACGGTTTCTAGAATTCATAATGCAGCGCCTCCTATTTGATTTAGTTCCAACTTGTTCCTACTACCGAACTCTACGGTTGCGATCGCCACAATCGAATCGCGCCGGGTGACGACAGTTATGCGTCCCTTTAAATCGAACCGTTGCGCTCCTTGTGCGTGAACCGAAAATAGACGTAGCCAAGTAATCCGGCCGCCAAGGAGGCAGCTAAAACCGCGACCTTTGCAGAGGCGACCATGGCCTCGTCCTCGAAGGAAAGACCGCTGATAAAGAGGGCGACCGTAAATCCCAAACCGGAAAGAATGCCGACCCCCACAATCCCCGCCCACGTCAGGCCATCCGCCACGCCGGCAATTTTCGATTTCACCGCGAGAAATGAAAACGCCGTAATTCCCACCGTTTTTCCCACGACGAGACCCAGGAATATGCCGAGGGCAACAGGGCTGGAAATCGCCTGCCTGAGTTGCTCGTGGGACAATGCCACGCCCGCGCTCGCCAGGGCAAATAAGGGTAGAACGAGAAAAGAGACCCAGGGATGAACGGCCCTTTCCAGGCGCTCCCCGATCGAGTCCGTGTCGCAGAGAAGTTGATTGAGTTGCGCGAGTGTTATTTCCGCGGAGGATTTGTCCCGGGCCAGGAGCTGAGTTCGGAAATCTTCCAGGAGGGGTTCCGCGATGCCGGACAAATCCTCCGGAGGCAGTTTGGGACGGATCGGCACGACCAACCCCAGAATCACACCGGCAATGGTCGCGTGGACTCCGGAACTCAGAACAGCCGCCCAGAAAAAAAAGCCTACAACCAGGAAAACAGAGAGGGGGGCCCGGCGGATTGCGGCGACCACCAGGAACACCAACAGGCCGCCGGCAGCAGCCAACGCCGGCAGCGAGATTTGAGGAGTATAAAAAAATGCAATCACGAGGATGGCTCCGACATCGTCCACAATGGCCAGCGCGAGCATAAAGACGCGCAAGCTGGAAGGTATACGCTTGCCGAGGAGGGCGAGAACACCCAATGCGAACCCGATATCCGTGGCCATCGGGATACCCCAGCCATGCATTCCGCTGCCTCCCTGATTTAGCGCGGAATAGAGAAGCGCCGGGACGATCATGCCGCCGAGCGCAGCCACGATCGGAAGCATCGCCTGGCGGAAGGAAGACAGCTCACCCTTGACGATCTCGCGTTTGATCTCCAACCCGACAACCAGAAAAAAAACGGCCATCAATCCGTCATCAATCCAGTGATGCAAGCTCATCGAGAAAAGAGGGCGGAGGCCTATTTTCAGGGGAAGCTTCCACAGAGCAAAGTAGGAAGCGCTCCAGGGCGAGTTCGCCCAAACGAGGGCCACAACGGTGGCGGCAAAAAGAAGGATTGAGCCGGAGGTCTCGCTGTGGATGAAACTCTCGAGCATCGACCTCGGATGAGCCAGAAATCGTCTTTGCGTTGTGGTTGGAGGAGAGTTATCCATCAAGATCGTTTCCCTTATTTTGACCGCAGGACGAAGATCGGTTTAGCTCCGCTTGATCACGATCGCCGTAAGGTCGTCTTTCTGTGCCGAACCTCCTGCAAACTCAGGCACATCCTCGCGCAGAGTGGAGATGATCTCGGGTGCGGATTTCGAACGGGAAGTCCGAACACTGTTTTCCAATGAGGCGAGCCAGGATTGCGATCCCAATCGCAATGAACAAAATCAGGATGCACAACCGCTCGCTTTTCAGCAGGGTCTGACGATAGGCGGACGATTCGTCCCGTGGCAGACTCATGAACATGGGCTCCGTCTGAATTTAAGTAATATCCTCGGGAGTGGCCGGCGCATTATCGGCAGAGATAGGCGCGGCCAGTCGTCACTTCCAAGGACGGACGTTGGTGGCCTTTATGTACTGGTTGCCGAAACTCTCGATTTCGTAGTTCCCTTTTTTCTTATCAAAGCGGATCTTGGCGGCGGCCATGATTTGGCCTGTACCCTCGCCTTTTTCGTTGAGCGTCACCTGAAGAAAACCGAACGGGTAGTCTCTGGTGCGTCCGCCGTTGTAAAGCTCCACGAAAGGCATAGTGCGAGCGGTAACGATGGTGATGATGGTGTCCGGGCCCTGCTGGCGTTTGCGCGCGACGGCGATCTGATTGCCCGTGGAGCCGACGGCGTTGATGCGGCCCTTATCTTCCTTTTCCAGTGCCCGGCGGAGTGCGTCGGTCCCTTTGTCTTTTACAAGCTGGGCGAAATTCTGGACTTCTTCATCGGTGCTGAACTGGGTGATCCGAAAATCAAACTGGATGGTCTTGCCTCCCACGCTCCCGCCGGTACCCATGGCCACGCCGGAATAAGCCTCCGGGGCAGGTTTGTCCTGGGCAAGCGCTACAAACGACAAGCAAAGGAAAATATAAAAGACTGGCAATGCAAAGCGTGCCGGCTTCTTCCTCATCTGCGGATCTCCTCTGAAGATAGTGTATGGAGCGGCAAACGAACCCGGCCCGGGCGAGAGAGTTCCGGTTGCCAAGTCGAGCCTCCTCTCACGCCCGGAATTTTGCCTTCCCAGCGGAGAGGGGGATATTGTCAAAAGAAACAGAGGAGGCAGCCTAGGGGAGATTACTCGGCCCGACATAGTACCCGCAATTGAATAGGCAGGACGTGCAGTCCTCTGGAGCAGGGGATTCCTACCCAGTCTAGTCGGTGACTTTTTTCCAAGTGCTGTCCGGGTTGTACTCCGTGATTGCTGCCGCCAGCTCAGAAGTTTTCTCGCCCAGATCCTTCTGATAAACGACGCCATTCTGATTGATGACGAAGGTCATGACGCCGCTCACGCGATATTCGACGGGATAAGCGACGAGAGCGACTCCTCCTGCCAGGTTCCCATCGCTCAAATAGCTTTTCGCTCCGCCTTTCGCGGCAGTTCCTTGTGCTTGCAAAATCCGGTAAAGATAACCGTGGTACGGCTGGGTTTTTGAGCCTACAACCGAATTGGTATAGCCTTTAGCTTCGGCCTGAGCCAGTAAAGGTCCCGCGGGGCTTGCGGGTTCATTTTCACTGGTTTGCCAGTACAAACCGTTGTGTTTATCAGGATCGCTAAGTAGTTTCTGCGCATAAATTCCAGCAGGTAAGCCGTCGTGGCCAACGGCTGCGTAATCTTTTTGGGCATCGATAAAACCCCGGCAGGCCGCGATCGCTCCCAGTTCGTTATGACCAATCCTCCGGATAAGGACTTCCTGTTTTCCTGCTGCGGTGTCAAATTTCCATCTACCTCCATCGTTTACGATAGGAATCGGCATGGGCCATGAGTTAACTCCAACTTCGAGAATCCGCGTGTTCTTATCTCGCGTAACGATGGCATGCTTCGATTTGTAAGCTTTCAGAAAAGCCTTGGCACTCGCATCGTCCTGGACGGGATCCCCCGAGAAGATCAGTTCCTTCCCATCGTCACCCAGAACTTCCAGCATTTCGTTTTGGTTCGAGTCTTCCGCAGACTTTATTAGTGCATGCACTGCTTCGGCGGGGGTCGCAAAAGTTTTCTGGTCGGCGGCCCTTGCGAAACCAGGGGATAGCACTGCAGAAACAAGAAGTACAGCAGGGAGCAGTTTTGTGCGCATTTTGGTGTCACCGTTCGAAGGAGTTATTGAGCGCATTTTCATTTCCTGGATCCACCAGCACCGCTGGGGCGCGACGCGGAGCCCACACTGGCTTGCCCACGGTTGCTCGCGGCTCGATCACTTTTGGGATTGCTCGCGCCAGCGAACGCTCCTGAGCTTGAGGGCTGAGGGCGGTTCGCCTGTTGCGGAGCCGGGCGTGCAGAAGGTTGGGCTGCTTGCGCCGGCCTTGACGCGGGCGCGTTGCTTGCCGATGGACGCGAGGTTTGCGAGGTGCCCGGAGTTGGCCTGGTTCCTCCGGTCTGCCCAAAACCTCGGTCACCCGACGGATTTCTTGCCGGCGGATTGGCGGAATTCAAGCGGTCGCTCGAACCGGCATTCGGGTTCCGCGGCATTGTCGACGATCCACCCTGCGTTGAGTTGGCGGCTTTATTGCCCTGATAAGTAGTCTGCCCCTTCCAATTGTTCGCGTTATTCCCGGTGCCGGGTTGCTGCGCGTTTTTGTTTGCGTTAATTCCGGAATTGCCAGTTGCTGGCCGCTGCTGGGTAGTTGGGGTATTTCCAGCAGTGTTTCCGCCTGGACGATTTTGCACGTTGCCGTTTGCCGGACGTGTTGTCGCATTGGAGTTGTTTCCAGTGCGGTTTCCTTGATAGGTGGTCTGACCCTTAAAATTGTCTGCGTTATTGTTGGCGGGCATGGTGCTGGGCCGATAATTCACTCCCTGTTTTCCGCCGGCACCATTTCCCATGCTCTTGGCGTAATTGCTGTTCTGGTTGTTGCTGTAGGGCACGGGTCTCGGCTTGTAATTTGGATTCAGATTGCTGTTGTTGTTGAAGCGGTTGTAATAATTGTTGTTGATGTTGACGTTGATGTTGGTGTGGCTGTAGTAGGGTGGCCGGTAATAGTGATACCCGCCGCCCCAGCCGCCGTAATACACCGGGTGATAGGGCGGAGGATAGTAGGGCCTGGGACCATACCAAACGCCGCCATGGCCCCAGGCGGGATAATAGTAATTATTGCTATTGATCGCGGAGCCGACCGCGATGCCCGCTCCAAACGACAACAAGCCGATCATGACGGCGGTGCCTGTGCTCACCCCGGAACTCTGCTGCTGAACGACAACCGTGGAGTTGGTGCTGGGCGGAGGGGCGCCGTTCGTTGTCGTGGTTGTGGTGGTGGTTCCACCTGAAGTGGTAGTCGTGGTGGTTGTCTGGAAGACCTGATCCGGATTGTATTGGGGAACGTATACGACCTTGGGGTCGGCCGGCTTTAATTCCACGACTTGCGTTCCTTGATCCTGCTTGACGTCCACTTTCATTTGCGGCGAGCTTTTCAGTGCACCGGTATCCACGGCTTGCGCGCGCAGTCTCTGAACTGAGTCGAGGACAGCTTTAGGATTTCCCTGATAGGCTGCACCCAATTGCTTGGTCCAATCGAACTGTTGGCACATCAGGTCCACGACCGTCGGATAGTGCAGCAGCGCTTGCATCACAGGCGTAAAGCCAGCTTTCTTGGACGCTTCATCGACGGCTGCTTCTTTCAGATTCTGATTCTGGTCCAGCGCCAACCAGTTTCCGCCGTCCATTACTTCCTGAGGAATGACCGATGCCTGCAGCAAGATCGCCAGCACTGGATCCGGGTAGAGCGCGACCGGGGCCAGGAGTTCATCCAGACCGTCTGCCGTCAAGTTCACTTCCGGTAGCTGAACCGGCGTTTGTCCCTGTGCCTGCTGTGAAGTTTGGCCATCTTGAGAAGTGCCGGCCTGTTGCGCGGAAGGAGGATCCTGCATGGGAGTGTTGGGAGATTGTTGCTGGAGCGAAGGGGCAGATGCGGCTTCCTTGGAACCACAACCTTGCGAGCCCATCGTCCCGCTAAGCAGCAAGAAGGTCATGAACAGTGACATAGAACTCTGGAGTTGTTTCACGATTCCTCACTAACGGGCATTGATCTTTGGCAATTGAGCTTGTTCGGCAGCCGGGCGATTCTTTTGAAGGATCCGCAGGCGCAAAAGGGAGCGAGCTTGGCAGGCCACGGCACGCAAGAGCGGGATGCAGTCATGCCCCGTAGCACGCACCTCTGCGTCATGGGAGCTCACCTCTGCGGATGACAAGAGTTCCAGGCGTTACTTCGAGTCTGCGTTGTCAGGTTCGGCTCGCAGAGAAGTCCGAGCCTGAACTTCAGTTCATATCCGCGCTGATCAAGGTAGTCGCTACCCGGGCTGCTGACCATTGGCAGAAATAACAATGCGGAAGGAAATGGCTGAAGCTGAATGGAGTTACTCCTGCGCTGAGAGCGCATTGCACGCACTGGGCGTTCAGGTTGTGTTCAGCGATTGCCGAATTTCCAGGCTACGCCGGAGCTGGTGCCGTAGTCGCTGCCGGCGAAGTTCGGGGGCGGACGATTGTCCCAATTGCCGTAGAAGGAGATGTTCCAGGTGAGATTGCTCCACAGCTTGATGTAATAAGAGGTGTTGAGGTTGAAATGGACGCGGCTGGATTCCGTAAGGGCGGGAAGCAGAGTGGCGCTGACGGAAAGATTGGTTTTGTTGAAACGGAAAAGTCTGACTTCGCTGCCGATGAGTGCGGACGCGGCGTTCTGAGTGAGAGAGGGCACGATCGTCTGCTGGTAATTGATGCGCTGCCAGACCAGTCCGCCATACAGCGAGACCATGGAGCGATTGTCGTTCACCAAATAGCGCCCGATTCCGCCCCCGGTGCCGCTCTGAAGCTGAATTCCCTGCTCCGAACTTTGCAGAAAGTCCCCGATCCCCGTGTAGTACCAATTGTTCCAGCGCAGTAGGCGCTCAATATTCAGGTTGAGCTCATTGCGCGTTGCGGGCGATCGGCCGGTGCTTGAGGACAGCGTGGAGTTAAACGCGGCGTTGGCCGACCAGCGTTCGCGAGGGTAGTTGAGCGAAGAACTGAAATTGTATTGAGTGGACTGGTTGCCCTTGCTGTAGATCAAACCGAGTCCGATATCCCCGTTCAAGCGTTGCCAGATGGTTTCCGCAGTCTCGTCCATTTTGATGATTCGGGATTTTTCGATTTCGACCGTGGTATCGGAGGGCTCGAGGATCTGGATATTGATGGGGCGTCCGCCGGAAGATGCAGGCGTGGAAAGCGTGCCGGAGTAGACGACGCCATCTTGCGTCTTGACAATGAAGAGTTGCTTGCTCTCGACATGATCCACCTTGATCCATTCGACGGAGGAAGTACCGAGGATGTAGTCGACCTTGATATAGAGGGTGTCGGAGGCGAGGCTCTTAATCTCGCAGGTGATGCGGTCGCCGTTCTTCATGATAATGACGTCGCTTTTCTCGCGGGCCAGCAGCGGCACAGCAAGAAAAAGAGACCAGCACAGAACGGCCATTCCAGTTTTCATACCAAACCCTTTTCCCGCCGGAATGTTTGCCTTTCGGTTTTCCGTCGAGTGGAGATTGCCACTTCGAGCAACGCCATTGTGGATAGGTGCAAAATCACGTGGGTGATCCGAGTTCGTGGTTCGGTCGCGTTTTTCCGCGGCGAGAAACGAGATGAGGGCCATTGTCCGGTTTCAGGTGCTCGACCAAGCTTTTTGCATGATGGTGAAAAGGAAAGCGGCGGTGAGGCCAAACAATATCCAGCCGTTCAATGCTTCCAGCGAGCCCATCAGTTGCCAGTCCCGCGCCAGTTCGAAATTTTCGTGTCCGTAACTGGTCATGGCACTCAGGGAATAGAGCATGGCCGTCCGGTTGTCCGGTAATGCCGCTAGAAATCGAAAAGCGCCCGCCCAAAGAATGCACTCAAAACCGTGCAGGAGTGTGGCCCAAAGGGCGGTTCCACCCATGACAAAGATTGCAGCGGTCGACTGGTTTCGAAGCCAACCCGCACCGCCGAGCATGAAAGCTATCCTCTTGTTGATGAACCCGAGGCCAAAGGCATGGAAGACGACGGTCAGTACGATTAAAGGAAGACCCCAAGCCCAATCCATGCCCCAATTAGAGACAGTTTCCGGACCCATGAATGCTCCCGCTCCTCTGCTTCGCCCTAGACATTACGCAATGCAGATTGCCCGTTACGGTCCCAAACGCATTGGATTTTCCATGACCGCAGTATTTGTTCGTCTGCAACTCCAGCGCTGTTGCGAAACCCGGGCCCTTCAGACTATCGAGTGGTTAAAAAACCTCAGCCCGCAAGCAACGCATTGTTATCTACGTCTGCCTCCACCACCTCCCCCTCCACCACCGCCTCCACCCCAGCTGCGGCCCCCGCCGCCATATCCGCCCGAACTGTGATTGCCGCTCTGATAGTGTTGACTCTGGTTCGAACCGCTTTCCCGGTTTTGTTTTTCAGAGTCGAGATTTTCCGAGGACCCGCCGTAAGAGGAGCGGCTCTGGTTCATGCTTTGGGTGCTTCCCTGGCCGCTCGGATGCTGTTGTTGATAGTTGGACTTATCTTGCTGCGCTGTGGCCTGGCTGTTGGGATGCTGCTGTTCGTAGCTTTGAGCGTTTTGCTGAGCTTTCTGCTCGTTCTGGGTTGTGTTCACATTGCTCCAGCCGCCGCTGCCGTTGGATTTTTGCCAGCCGGAGCCGGTGTTTTTGTAAACGTTTCCGTCGTGGCCCGCATACATGTCACCGTTGGATGACTTGCCGGCGACAGTGTTTCCGTACGCTGAGCTCGTACCCGCGGCCTTGCCACCGGAGGAGGTCTGGCCGGACGCGACAGTCCCCTGCGCGGTTGAATAATGCTGGGTAGTGGCAGATTTGTTTCCTTGCGAGACGTAGGAACTTCCCCATTGCGCGGTTGGGCTCGACCCTTGATGAGTCGCGCCATACGATCCGGTATACGGGTTGTACGCCTGGCCCACAGTCTGCTTGCCATACGCGGTGGATGTGGAAGCGGTTCGCGTGGATGTTCCAGTGTAGGGATTATAGGAGGCCGTGCGCGTCGCCGAGCCGTACGCACCATACGCCGTTTGCGATACGCCATAGGCTCCCGTCGAACTGTGGTAGTAAGACGTGCCGTACGCGCCATAAGCGCCGTAGCACGTGGGGTAGGGGTGATAAACGGGGTAGCCATACGCCGGGTAGCCAATGTAGGGCGGATAGTAGTACCCGCTGCCGTTGGCCACGATGGCCCCGACGGCCGCGCCCATCACGAACGCACCGAGATATCCCGCCGTGTAACTGGACTGTACGTTGCCGCTCGATGTGGTGACCTGCGTAACGTAGGTGACGTTATATACGGGAGAACTCGGCGGAATTGTGTAAATCACCTGAGGCACGGAACTCGCAGTGGTCCACGGACCCTGCGGCGAGGCGGACATGAACCAAACGCCTTGCAAGCAGAGATAGTAGACGTCGCCCACTTGAATCACTTTGTCCGGGGTATTGGTGGCGTACTGCAGGGTGGTGCCCTCGATCGGCGCGAACTGCGGATTGCCCGTATAGTTCACTTTTGCCTGGGCCGCCGCGGTGGCGGGATTCAGCTCCATGACCGTGGGAATTTGCGCGATCAACACGGCATCTTTTGCCTGGGAAGTGCCGGGCACGGAAGCGAGGATCGCACTCGCCGGGTTTGAGAGAGGGATGCGGGCAAAATCCGGCGGGAGGTTGAGGGACGCAAACGTCCAGGGACCGGTTAGATTTTGCGAGCTGAACCATCGGCCGGCTGCGAGGTAATAGTAGGTTTGCGTTGCCCCGTAGACAAAGAGGGGAGAATCGGTGTTGTTGGCATAGACCAGTTGCGTCCCCGGAATCGCAGTGTAGGTCGGCCGCCCGTCGAACAAAATCACTTCGGCGGGAAACTGGCTGTAAAAGACTTGCGGAATGATGGCATTGGCAACCTGCGGAGGAGGAACGGCCTTCTTCACGTCAACGAATTTTCCGGAGTCGGGCACCTTGTCAAAGGCCTTGGATAATTTCATCACCCGCGACCACGGCCCATGGAGATCACCCGCGGTCAGCCAGATATCGTTGAGCAGCAAGTAAAACTGGGAATTGTTTTTGTCAAAAAACAACGGCCACATCGTGTTGACGACAAACTTCAGGTCGGTCTTCGGAATCTCCGCAAGAACGGGATCGCCGTCCACGCCAAGCAGAATCGCTGGACTGTAGCTGACGAAAATAAACGGGGGATCATTTTTCAGGTTGACGGTTTGGACGGATTCCGGCTTTGGCACGTAGGCCACTACGCGTTCCAGCCCAATCGTGAACGTCGGGGGAAGGAACGATTTGACGAGTTCCGTAAGTTGCGCCGAACTTGCCGGATCCTGGGATGGGAAATAGGCGTTCAGAACTTGCATGCCGTAAATGATCACCGTGTGGGTTTCGGTGTTGACGTTGGTGGTGCCTTCGAATTCCGCGGCACCCACGATTTCTTTGCCACCTGCGGGAGTGAGCTGAAAGGCCTGTCGCCACTTGATATCGGTAAAATTCTTCCAGTCATCCACCTGGGGCTGGTAGACGATGATTGAGCCGCCCGAGTTCACGTGCTTTCGGGGCCAGCCGGGATCCTGCGCCAAGGCGCATGAGCAGGCCGCCAAAATATAACCAAGAGTCCCAATCCAAAGTCTTGTGTATCGCATCGCCAATTCCTCCTCTTGCCAGAATGTGGCCAGAAACATTGCTTCCCTTGCTCCTTGGTGAGCTCATTTGCTGCCAGGTGTGGCCGGAGGCCCACACCCGACCTCATCCATCTAAAAGCTAAATTCCACGCCGACGATTGGGCCTTTTTGCTTCAAATCGAGACCGAGCGGGTCGGTACTTCCGTTGACGGACAGGGTCCACCTTTCCGGAAAACGTCGGGTAAGTGTCGAACCCAAGGTCGGTATGAAAATTGACCGGAACGTCGGCTCCGCCAGTACCGTGAATGGTTCCTGAAGGATTGGAGTAAAACCAGAATGCGTCAACCCGAATTTTGTATTGATCGAACTCTTCGGACTGCTGGGCCCGTAGAGGGGCGGGAGCGAAAAAGAAAAGAAGTAAGAGCCCCAGCGGGATGAGCCGGAAAACGCTTTGTGAATGCCGGAGTTGCCTGTGATGGAGCATCGTTTCGGTCCTCCAACGGATGAGAAGCAAGCGCGTCTCTAGTACGAGCGAATCCTATATTTTGCAAATTGCGGGCTGATTCTCATCATCTCGTTCAATCACCCTCTTCCGTCAGAGAATCAAGGGCTTACGACGGACCAGCTGGGCAGCCGCAAACTCGTAGACAGAGTCATTTTGGTGCCTGGCTTGGTAGGGGAGTAATTGTCAAAAGTAACAGCCTGTTGGTCCGCCATTCCGAACCGGCCGAATTTCATTTCTTCTCCAAAGAGAAATAGAGGTTCAGGGCCAGTCCAACTGAATTCACTTGCTGGTTCGGGCGCTTACCCGTGTTGTTGTCGTGTTCGAAGTAGGTATTAAACTGAACATGCTTTCCCACCGGGAACAAACTGCCCGCATAGAGAGACGTGGTACTCCATTTGCCGAATTGGCTTTCGTAAAACGGCTCGGCGGCGACATACGGGATGAAGTGATAGGAACGGACGGCAAAAGAACGCTCGAGCGTCAATTTGTTCCGATATCGCCAGGAGAAAATGTCGTTTTTCCAGTCCAGCTCGAAGCGATTCCGGTCGGATAGGAAAAACCCCGCTTGCAGGGGAAAATTCGAAGTTACAGCTTCAATCAAACGAGTTTCTGGGTCAGCACCCGGGGCGGTAATGTAACGATATCCGGTCTCCAGCACCAGGAATCTGGACTTCGAATCGTCCAGATCAAACTCCGTTACCCTTTTCAGTTTGATCAGGGGTTTTAGATAAATTTGGAGGCTGGGGCCGAACGTGAATTGGGTCGGGTCCCCTCCCTCTCGATCATCCTTGGCCTGGAGATACGCTCGAAATGTGGAATTAAGGGTGAGATGCGCGTCAATCTCCGGAAGGAATTGTGACTCCTGCGCGCGCGCAGGCAATCCGGCGAGGCACAGCAAGAGCGCAAAACCCCAAAATCCTGCGTGAATACGTACCATTCTTCGTTCGGCCAAATGAAAGGAGATCTTCACAGCTTCGGCGAAAGGCCCGCCTAACCTTCCACCCGCAGTCCAGGTCCAACTCACTTGATGTTGTAGGTCGCGCCCAATGCCAGCCCGGGCATGTAGACGTCGTAAACGAATTGTGCATTTCCATTCGGGCGATAATTCACGCGGAGGTAACGATATCCAACCAACAAATCCCATTTACGGCTGATTTTGTAACCCAGGGCTCCCACAATCTGATAATCCAATCGTGCATCATTGCCGCCTGCATCGCCTGCAATAATCGCGGAAACCTTGGGCGTAAGCATGACGATAAATCGCCCGCCGGCAACGGCGTCCACCCAATTCGCAGACTGGGAAAAGCCGCCGAAAGGCTGGACAGGCTGCAAGGTGAGGTCCGTAGAAAGATGCCAATAGCGAAATCCGAACAGTGCATCCACTTTCAATCTCTTAGCGTCCGCGATCCGATAGCCGATTTTTGGGGTAAGCATGGTTTCGGTCATTTGTGCTTTGACGGACAAGGCTACGACGTTGATGGGAAGGGCTTTGTCGTCGGACAGCTTCATCCACATAAAATCGAGGGGCAGGATCACGCGCTTGTAGCGGGTTTCAAAAACGCCCATCGCGCCAATGTTAAGGTAGTTGAAAATGTCGGTGAAATCCGCATGCACGCTGGCCTCACGGCCAAGCGCCCCGGTTTGACCGTGAATGCCTGCGAACCAGATATACGGAGTAACGGCGAAATGCCAGCCGGAATCCGTGGTCGCTTCCGTGTCCTTGTTCTGCTCCTTAGGCTGCGGCGCGGTTGTGCTCACGTCCGCCAGCACCTGGGCGTTCGATCGGGGCGAATAAAACAACGCAGCCAACGCCAGTACGAATAATCCCGCTTTTGTTGCCTTCCAGAAGGGACTCATTTGATCTTCCTTTCGATTGCGAGTAAGTGTGCCGGAGAGCCGTCCGGGTGAACGAGTGACCTGCAATCGTCAGTATTCACAAGCAACAAGTAGCGGCTCTTTCTGTCTATGATGGGCGGCTCACGTGAGCAGCCCATCTACGAACTCGTCGGTGTTAGTTGCTGGGGCCTTTGGGTGTCGCCTCCACCTCGGCGGGCAATCCGAATCCAGTGGCCCACGAGGCTTGCGACCGTTCCTTAGTGGCCGCCGGCTTGAGCTCCTCTTGCGACAGCGTCCAGGAACTGGCTGACGGTTAATCCCCCGCTCTTCTGGCTGGGCGGAAATGCCTCGAACGTCTGCAGGAACTGGCTCACGATTACGGTTGCGGGCACCATCGTCCATAGCTTCTCTCCCCACCATTTGCCGTAATTCATCGACTCGTCCTGGTAGCGTTCCCACGGATCCATTCGCAGGTTGGTCACGATGGGGGCTTGGGTGCTTTCTGCTTCGCCGGTGAACAGATTGCCCTTGATGGTTTTGAAGCTCACCTTCCAATCGTCATACCGCATCGCCATCAGGTCCGCGGTGTTGCCGAAGTAAAAAAATTCGTGGCGCGGCCCTGCAGCAGCTTCACCCTTGAAGTAGGGCATGAAGTTATAACCGTCAAGGTGCGTCTTAAACGTCTTGTCTCCCACCTTCACGCCCTTCAAGAGCTTATCTTTCATGTCGGGATCGCCGGCAGCGGCAACCAGAGTCGGCAACCAATCCTCCATCGCCATGATGTCGTTGACGACGATGCCGGGCTTGATGACGCCGGGCCACTTGGCGATCATAGGCACGCGGAATCCGCCTTCGTAAGTGACACCCTTCTCGCCGCGGAACGGGTGATTGCCGCCATCCGGCCAGGTAAAGATTTCAGCGCCGTTATCGCTGGTGAATAGCACGATGGTGTTATCGGCGATGCCGAGGTCGTCTAACTTCTTGAGAAGTTGGCCGACTTCCCAGTCCAGTTCCATCATTCCGTCAGCGTAAAGACCGTAACCGCTCTTGTTTTCCCATTTGGGGGAGAGATGCGTCCAGACATGCATACGCGTGGAGTTGTGCCAGAGGAAGAACGGCTTGCCGGCCTTCACCGAGCGGTCAATGAAATCGGTGGAACGGCGCACGAGTTCGGTGTCGATGTCTTCCATGTTGGTCGTTGCTTTTGGATCCATATTCGGATGCGGAGGCAGCGGGCCTTCGTCCTTGATAACCTGCTTGCCCACCCTGCCCCAGCGCGGGTCCGTGGCCGGATCATCCACAGTGGTCGCTGTAGTAGAGATGAGGTTGCGTGGACCAAAGCGTTCCTTGAAATTGGCCAACTTCGGGTAGTCGTACTGATATGGCTCTTCCATCGCGTTCAGGTGATAGAGCATTCCGTAGAACTCGTCGAAACCGTGGACCGTCGGCAGGTACTCATTGCGGTCGCCCAGATGGTTTTTGCCGATCTGTGCCGTGGCGTAACCATAGGGTTTAAGCAATTCCGCAATCGTTGGGTCTTTGTCCTGCAAGCCTTGCTTGGCTCCTGGCAACCCAACCATAAGGAGGCCGGTGCGAAAAGGAGTCTGGCCGAGTATGAATGCGGCGCGTCCCGCCGTACAGGATTGTTGCGCGTAGTAATCAGTGAACAGCGCGCCTTCTGCGGCGATCCGGTCGATATTGGGCGTGCGTCCGCCCATCATGCCGCGGTGGTAGGCGCTGATATTCCAAATGCCGACATCATCCGACATGATGACGACAATGTTTGGCTTCTTCTGCTGTGCGAAAACTGTGGGAGCCACAGCCAAGCCCAAAATGCTGAAGACTGTCGCCAACACAAGGACGACTCTTGCTATCCGCTTCATAAAACGCCCTCCCCTTTTTTGTTGAAGGAAAAATGATTCGGCCGGTTCCGCATCCGAGGTACGCGAAGCGGGTTCGCGGGTCGGCTGATGCTCTACCGAATCCAGCGGAGTTGGAATTGTCAAAAGTGACACCATAAGTTGAGGAAACACTCAATTGCATTGAGCGGGCAGAGGTGTTGAAGCTAGGGTTTGCCGTTGGGAGTGTCTAGCGGGGAAGAAAAACGCGACACGAATGGACGATCCGCAAGGGCATCGTGCATCGCTACCACCAGGTCGGTCTCCATGAGCACTTTCACGACGTAGCCGAGCCCTCCCACGGCCAGGCAGGTCGCCAGAATGTCCGCGTCCTCGTGAACCGTAAGAAAAACGATCTTAGCCCTGTTGCCGCGCTTCTTGAGTTCCCTTGCGACGTCGATTCCGCTCAAACCCGGCATCGAGATGTCCAGGACCACGATATCCGGGGCAAGAGCCAACGTTGCATCGAAAGCCGCCTGCCCATCGGTCACCATGGCGACGATTTCGAATTTTCCCTTCACGAGGGCAGCGACGGCGCTCAACACTTGTGCGACATCATCGGCCAATATGACGCGGCTGAGCGCCATGGGAGCTCACCCCCGAGCTGTGCAACAGTTCAAGTGATTTACTGAATGCAAGAGACAAGTTCCGCGCGTAGAGCGATTTCCCGCCTGGAGCCAAATTCGTTCACTGTGCAGCAGGACTTTCACCAGTACGTTGCGCGCATTCCGGGTGGTTGCCTATTGGTACTTTTTACAATGAGGGAAGAAAGGCGGGGAAATTTAGATGGAAATAATTCTGTGTTTGATGGCGTACTGTACCAGGTCGGCATTCGTTTTGAGTTGCAAGAGATCCATGACCGCATACTTGTGGGCAGCTACCGTGCGTTTCGTAATTTGAAGAATGGAGGCCACTTCTTTCATGGACCGGCCTTCCGCCAGGAGTTGGATGACTTCGCGCTGCCGCGGGGTGGGTTCAGTCACATGCTCCCTGGCTTTAGGGTCTCTCAACGAAATCCTGGCCTGGCCCTCCGCGGCGCCGGGCGTGACATAGGTGCCGCCTTTTAGCACCTTTTCAATTGCCTCAGTGAGTTCCAGGGCCGCTCCCTGCTTCAGCAGGAATGCAGAGGCCCCTGCGCGGAACGCTTCGCCGACAAGGTCGGGGTCCTCATTCATGGTCATGAAGACGAATTTCACTTTCGGCATCGTGGGCTTCAGGTGACGGGCGGCGTCGAGACCGTTCAGTTGAGGCATGGCGATGTCCAACACGATGATGTCCGGTTGCAACTTGGCAGCCGCTTTCAGCAATTCCCGTCCATCGCTCACGGTGCCCACAACTTCGCAAAGTGGCTCCAGGACACCTTTCAGCGCGTCCACGAGCATCTGATGGTCATCCGCCACGAGTACGCGCGGACGACTCGAGGTTTTAGTTGCCGGCTGCATACGCCTTTGCCTTTTCGTCAGCCACGGGAAGTGCAACCGGGGCCTCAGCCAAAATTTCCGTTCCGCGACCGGTTGCCGACTTGACCAGAAGTCTGCCTCCGACGAGCCGAAGCCTCTCGCTCATGCCGATCAACCCGATTCCAGCGGTGGGATTCTTGATGGCAGGGTCGAAACCCTTTCCTTGGTCGGAAATGCGAAGGCTGATGCCCAGGGCGTTCACACTGAATTGGACTTGTGCTTCCCTGGCGCCGCTGTGCTTTACGATATTGCCCAGCGATTCCTGAGCCACTCGAAACATGCACAATGCCACGTCCTTCGGGATGTCGAGGGGACCCTCGCTCTCGTTGAAACGAATTCCGATTTTGTACTTCTCGCTAAACTCCTTGCACAGGCCATGAAGTGCCGGCACCAGCCCCACATGTTCGAGTTTGCTGGAGTGGAGCTGGTGCGAAAGGGTGTGAAGGTCCGAAGACATCTCCTTGGTTCCCCGCAACATTTCCAGGACGTTTGCACGCTGCTCGATTTCGTTCGGTGACAATTTTTTCCAGAGTTGCCCAAGCCCGATGCCGAGCAGCGCCAGGCGCTGGCTGAAGTCGTCATGAAGTTCCCGGGCGATGCGCGCGCGCTCTTCTTCCTGGGCGGTAATCAGGCGGCCTGTCAAAGCGTGCAAGGATTCCTCGGAGGTCTTGCGGTCGGTAATGTCGATGCACGAACCAACATAACCAAGGAAGGTGCCATCGGATTCAAACCTCGGCACGCCAATATCCACCAGCCAGCGATACTCTCCATCGAAACGCCGCAGACGGTATTCCATTTCAAAGTCGACGCGAGCGTCAAACGATGCCGAGTAGAGTCGCGAACAATGGTCATGGTCGCGCAGATGCACGCCCGAAAGCCACCCATCGCCCAACTCTTGTTCCATGGAGCGGCCCGTGAAATTCAACCAACCCTGATTGAAAAAAGTACAGAGCTTGTCTGTTCCGGACATCCAGATCAACGAAGGGGAGCTGTCCGCCAGAAGCCGGAAGCGCTTTTCACTTTCGCGAAGCACCAGTTCGTCTTGTTTGTGCTCTTCCGCCAGTGCAGCGAGGACCATGAAGGGTGCGGCAGTGAACAGCAAGAATAGCTGGAGCAACTGCACATTGCGGAGCGGGTCCGATTCGTCGAATGGCCCGAGGCCGTGGACCTCACCCCAAATGGACAACAAGGCAACGATGGAAGCCGAAGTGCCGGCTCCCGCGGTGCCGAAACGCAAGGCGGACCAGAGCAGAAATGGCACGAGAGAATAGAGCAGCGGCGGGGGAAGGCTTTTCTCCCGGGCGACGAACATGAAATAGCTCAGCGAAAAGATAGCCGCAAACAACACGATTGCTTCCAGGTAACGGCTACGAGAGGCGGGGCCTCTTGCCCGGGCTTGGCCAACCCAACCGAGAATCGCTGGAGTTACGGTCAGAAATGCCAATCCCTCCGACAGAAAACTCATTCTCCAACTTATCCAGGGGTCTCCCTTCATACCTTGAAGGCCAATGAGCGATACGACGAGCGGCCCCACGAGCAACGTAAAGAAGGAATACCTGGCGAGGGCTTTCAGGCTGTTCAAGCGGGACACGCCATTCAGGGCATAACTGACACCCCAGGCAACCACAAGAATCTCGAGAATATCGGCAAGGATGAGCCAGGCGATGGAGGAATACGACACGCCGGCTTGCACGTCGTAGACAAGAAATCCTGCCAAGCCTGCCGGAAGCAAAATCGGCCAGATTTTCCGGGGCGATACGAGAAGAACTCCGACAAGCAGCGCGCACCCAGGCCAAAGGGGCCAGAGCGCTTGCGGCTTGGTAATGATCAGGATTCCGCCAAGTCTCGCCGCCGCATAACATGCCACGGCCAGCAGGCACGATAAAAGAACTGTGCGGAAACGCAAACTCAGGTTCCCGATGCTCCATCGTGATCCGCTGTTATTGCTTACCAAGACTTGCCTCCGGGGCCATGGCTGCGAACCACCGTTTGGGCCGTCCCAACAGGTGGACCCGTATCCTGGGCGTTTACCGACTTTGCGGCGTCAAGTGATCTTCAAAGCTCTACTCAGATCATCGACGATTCTGACAGTCAAAGGGCCGGACTAACGGGACGGCATGCAGCGCACTGCTAATGAGCGGAATTCGGAGAGTATTGGGGACAATCCGTAGGCGGCGGAGAGTCCTTCACAGATCATGTTGAGATAGCTAGTGCGATTTGCTCATTTCTGAATGGCCTGAAGCCCCGGCCACTAAACTGGGTGCAATATATCAAAATTATCGGCTGTGTCACCCATATTGTTTGTGGCGCTCGTCGCGAACAACCGGTTTGAATTCTGGCGTACCCTGCAACAGGGAGGAGCGCAGCTATGCCGTCCGCAAGTGGCAGAGAACATTCGACTTGCCAGGGAATCATCCGAAGAGCCTCAAAGCCATGCATCAGCCGTGCGGAGAGAAATCCTGCCGGATCCGCGAGCTTGTTATTTCTGACAATGGTAACGAGTGCGTAAAAATGAAAGCATCATCGCGTCAAAGTTGACAGATTCATTCGGTTCAGGAGGGATCCCATGAGATTCGCCGTTCTGTGCCTCGTAGCTTCCGCCATGCTCCCGTCGTTCACTCTGGGACAGGCCCCCGTATTCAAGGTTACGCCGGAAGAGAGCAAAATCGACTTCTCTGTGAAGGCGTCGGTGGCCCTGGAGGGTAAATTCGAGAAATGGGACGCAACGCTAACATTTCCGTCCACGGACGTTTCGAGTGGTGTGATGGATATCAAGATTGAGGCGGACTCCGTGAGTACCGGAAGCGGCATGAAGGACGGCAAGCTGAAAGGCAAAGACTTCTTCAACGTCAAGGATGATCCCTACATCACCTTCCACTCAGACAAGATCGTGCAGACCGGACCCGGCACGTTTGACCTCCCGGGGACATTTACGGTACGGGGAGTGTCCAAGCCCGAAACGCTAACGTTTACGCTTTCTGACGTGGCGGCGGCGAGGGCGGCAGGGGAGGGTGAAATTAAAGGGAAAATGGCGTTCGACCGCAAGGAGTACGGGATGAATAAAGGCATTCCCTTCGTGACAATCGCTGACCGCGTCGAGGTTACCGTCAATCTGAAAGCGAAGCGCATCAGCGGCCCCCCTCTGGTCTTAAAGCAATAATCAGTCCGAACGAACAACAGCGCCGGGATGAATTTGAGCCGTCAAAATATGGACATGACAACCACCAGCCGTTCAGTCCGCGTCTAGCTTGGCTCACACTGAAATAAGAAAATCATCAGTACAAGGAATCTTTCCAATGAAGAATTGGAGCTTCCGCTTAAAAGGAGCATAGAGATGCGCATAGCTCGTTTGGTTTTCCCGGTATTCGCCTTATTGCTCGTGGCGGCACTCGTTTCGACCACACTTGTACAGGCACAGATTGGCACGCTCCAAATCAATAGAGCGGTCTACGGTAAAGAGGGATTGGGGAAAGATGTAACCCAACGCCTTCAAAAGATGATTCAGAACAATACGCTGGATATCAAGGTCACCAATATCACTATGGGCGGAGACCCGAACAAAGGCGCGGATAAGACCCTGAAAGTCGATTACACCTTTCGGGGAAAGCGTCTGCAAGTGGTAGTCAAAGAAGGCGACCGGCTGAAACTGCCCTGAGTTGTAACAATTGAAGGCTGAAAGACCTAGTCGGAGATTGCTTTTTTCAGTCTGGCTTCTTGTTGGGCGTGCTCCGCTTCTGCTTTTTCAGCAGCACCCATTGGTTTTACATTAATGACAACCTTGAGGATCTTGCCGGTGAAGGAGTTATCGCCTTCTTTGTAGTCAGCTGAGACGGGTGTGGCGCCGTCCAGGCCTACATCGGCAGTCTCGTCGGCTGAGAATACCATTCCCTGCGTGTGCTCGATGCGACCAGAGGCAACCTTCGCGCCATTGACCAGGATCGTGACCGTGCCACCCTTACCAATGCCGCCGCCATCGTAGTCGAAATTCATCTGGACGGTGGCCTTGCCAGCAGCAAGCGCCTGGGTCGCCGACACTTTGAATTGCTGTAGACCAAGGAAGTTGTAGCAATAGGTTGGCTTGCCGTCCTTGAAATAAAGGCTCCATCCGCCGAACCTGCCGCCTTGCGCCAGAATCACGCCATTAGCTCCGCCTTGTGGAATCTGTACATCCGCGGCAATGGAAATCGACCGGTTCTTGACGTTGATGAAAACATTTTCACTCATCCCCGTCATGCCCTCGAAGAGCGTGAGAGATGTGCGGTCCCCCATCAGGTCAGGTCGACCCGCCATTGCTGGGTTGAGGCGTTCGAGCGTACGGTCATCGAGGGGAAGCACCCGGTTCTTAATTGCCTCTTCGATGAACAGGGCTTGCATCTCTTTAAGTTTCGCCGGATTTGCAGCGGCTAGATCGTTCACCAGGCTAAAGTCCGTGCGCGTGTCATAAAGCTCCCAAATGTCGTCCTGCAGCTTCCTTCGAGGCAGCTGCTCCCAAGGTGCCCGGTGGATTGTGCCTGCAAACCATCCGTCATGGTAAATGCCGCGATTGCCCATGATCTCGAAATACTGAGTCTTGTGCGGACTGACGGCCTTAGGGTTTTCAAAGCTGTACAACATGCTGACGCCTTCGATCGGCGATTGGACCGTGCCGTCTACGCTTGTTGGTTCCGGCAGGTGGGCGGCTTCTAGCACAGTGGGAGCGATATCGATGACGTGATGCCACTGGGTGCGGACCTCGTTGATAGCTGTGATGTGTTTGGGCCACGAAACGATTACTGGATTTCGGGTGCCACCGTAGTTGGAGGGAATCTGCTTGGTCCACATGAAAGGCGTATCACCAGCGACGGCCCATCCAGCGGCCATGTGCGGATACGTGCTGGGACCACCCCACTCATCATAATGTTTGAGCTGTTCCTGCACAGTCTCGTTGACGCCGTTGAAATAGGTCATTTCGTTGAACATGCCGACCATACCGCCTTCGGCGCTGGTTCCGTTGTCACCGATGATGTAGAAAATCAAAGTGTTGTCGAACTGGCCGGTGTCTTTAAGGCCAGCAAAGAGGCGGCCGATCTCATCGTCACAATATTCGCCAAATGCGGCATAGACCTCCATCTGGTGGGCAAAAAGTCTTTTCTCGTCAGCGGTCAGCTTGTCCCAGTCTTTGATAGCCTCTGGTTTGGGAGCCAACTTGGTACCCGCCGGAACTACGCCGAGCGCGATCTGGCGTGCCAACGTCTCTTCGCGCATCTTGTCCCAGCCGCCGTCAAACTTGCCCTTGTATTTGGCGATCCACTCCGCCGGCACATGATGCGGCGCGTGTACGGCGCCTGGAGCGAAGTACATGAAAAAAGGCTTGTCCGGGGTTAGTGATTTCTGAAACTTCATCCAGGCGATCGCGTGGTTGGTCATGTCGGTCATGAAGTTGTAACCGGGATAATGCGGCGTTCCGATCCGATTCAGCCCTTCATAGAGGCTCGGGGACCACTGATCCGTCTCGCCGCCGATGAAGCCGTAGAACTCGTCAAAACCTGAGCGCGTCGGCCAACGATTGGTTGGACCGGAAGGGCTAACCTCCCAAGCCGCCGTCTCGTGGTTTTTGCCAAACATGGCGGTGCTATAGCCGTTCAACCGCAGCATCTCAGCGAGAGGGGCGACGTTGTCCGGTCGCTGCCCCGTGTTGCCAGGAAAGGCCGTGGCAATCTCCGTGATTCCTCCCATGTTGTTCATGTGGTGGTTTCGGCCAGAGAGGAGTGCGGTCCGCGTGGGCGAGCAAAGCGCGGTGGTGTGAAACTGGGTGTAGCGCAGCCCCTGCATGGCAAGACTTTCTGCCGTTGGCATATGAATCGGGCCGCCAAAGGAGCTCGACATTCCAAAGCCCATGTCGTCAATCAACACGATGATCACGTTCGGTGCACCATCCGGCGCGGTGATCTGGAAGCGCGGCGGCGGCGTGGCATCACGAGCGTCAAGCACGGTGCTATGCGGGTAGTTTGGTTCCGGGATAGGCAGGACGGTCCGGTCCAGTTTTGTTTGTGCCTTGGCCGTGCCGACAAGAGCCATTGATAGTGCGAGTCCAGTCAGTGCAAATCTGAAAGTCGAATTCAAGATTTGTCTCCTTCATGTTCAAAAAAATCGGATGCGAGGAGCTTTCTTTCCGAGAGCTGTCGATGTGGCGGCACTTACCTTAAGCGATCCACGAGCAACGAAAAGGACTATGCATCGGTTGCGTTTCACTATCTCTCATCGAGGCTCAAAGACTCCGTAATTGTGGGCGCGGTGGTCCTCGCCTGGTATTGTCAGAACTGACAGTCGATTGTGGTCAAAAATGGCGTGGCGTGGTCGGCGCTCAACGGACAAATGGCGATCAGTGCTGGCATTTGCAAGATCGGGGCAAGTATCTTCCAATCTCGTTTGCGGTGTTCTCACACCGCGCATCACCTGTCACTTTTGACAATTGCTCGCGGGGGCCAGGCGGGCCAGTCTCAATGAGTTCTCCAACCGCCCGGCTTTGTTCGGCCAACAGCAAGACGAACAGCCGTTGGGCCGTACCACCCAGAGAAACGCACATCAGGCAGGGCGATCAAGTTGAACGAGAGAAACCACAACAAAAAGGCTGCAGAGAATCCAGTCCGGCGGGGCAATCCTGTGGCGTTTGCGAAGTTATATCTGCTGACGTTTTTCTCGCTGGCCGCCGCCATGCTTTGCGCGGTCGTGATTTGTCCGCCGACTACTTCCGTGCGAGCCAGTTCCAACGTGCCCGCAACTCCCGGTGCCAAGTTTGCACCGACTGTGCCGAACATTCAGCCGGCCCCTGCGCCTGCGCCACCAGGCATGGTGTGGATTCCCGGCGGTGAATTTTCGATGGGTGCGGCCGACCCGCCCGAGATGGACATGGTCGGCATGCAGGCCACCAGCGACTCCCGGCCAATTCACAGGGTCTACGTCGACGGTTTCTACATGGACAAAACCGACATCACGAACGCGCAGTTCGCGGAGTTCGTGAAAGCAACCGGCTACGTCACCATCGCCGAAAAAACTCCCACGCAGGCGGAATTCCCCGGCGCGCCGGCTGAAAATCTCGTCGCCGGAGGAGTCGTCTTTTCCCCGCCGGATCATGAAGTCCCGTTGAACGATCACTTCCAATGGTGGAGCTACGTGAAGGGCGCGAACTGGCGTCACCCGACCGGGCCGAGCAGTTCCATCAAAGGAAAAGAAGTGTATCCCGTCGTTCAGGTGGCCTACCCCGATGCACAGGCCTACGCGAAGTGGGCTCACAAGCGATTGCCCACCGAAGCGGAATGGGAATTCGCCGCTCGCGGCAAGCTTTGGGGAAAACCATACGTCTGGGGCGACAAATTCAAACCCGACGGAAAGTGGATGGCGAACACGTTTCAGGGACACTTCCCGGATCAAGATTCCGGTGCTGATGGCTACATTGGCTTAGCACCGGTTGGTAAATTCGCCCCCAATGGCTACGGGCTTTACGACATGGCCGGCAACGTGTGGCAGTGGACCTCCGACTGGTATCGCCCTGACTACTACGCGCAACTCGCCAAGCTTGGCGATGTGGCGCGCAATCCGAAAGGCCCGGAAACGCCGTTCGATCCCTCGGAACCCAACGACAAGAAGAAGGTGCATCGTGGCGGTTCCTTCCTCTGCACGGATCAATACTGCTCGCGATACATGGTAGGAACGCGAGGCAAGGGCGAGGTAAGCACGGGAACAAATCACCTGGGCTTTCGGTGTGTTTCGAACCACGGCGCGAAATCAGGGGCACGGAACACAGACTGAAATGCGCCGGCTGATGAGCAGGCTCGGAACGTCGAAGGGATTTTGAGATTCAAAACGGATACGGCATTCGGGAAGAGATTTGGAAAGGAGAAAAATTAATGTTGCAAGGAATACGGGGATCGTTAGCAAGGATTGGAACGTGTGTTGTATTGGCAATGTTCGCGTGCACGCTCACACCCGCCCAGGATGTGACCACTAACTCCATGCCGGGGGCAGACTTCACCAAATACCACACTTATAAATGGGTCGCCATCGATGGAGCTGTGCAGCCCAACCAGATTGTCGATGCGCAGATCAAGCAGTCCATCGATTCTCAGCTGGCCGGCAAAGGCCTCACCAAGACGGATGGCGAAAATGCCGGCCTTCTGATCGGCTACCAGATTTCCATACAGCAGGAAAAGCAGTGGAACGCCTACGGTACGGGCGGCATGCGCTGGGGCGGCGGGATGGCCACGGCACAGCAATCCACGATCAGCACCGGCATGCTGGTTCTCGATATGTACGATCCCACCACCAAGCAACTCGTTTGGACCGGGCGCGTATCCAAGACCCTCGACCCCAGCGCCAATCAGGGCAAGAAGCAGAAGAATCTCGACAAGGCCATGCAGAAGCTGTTGAAAAATTATCCGCCGAAGGCCAGTTAGTAGCGGTCAGATTTAGAAAACATCCGGGAGAACACTAATGAAAATCAATAAATCGCAAGTGTTTCGAATCATGTTTCTGCCACTCTTTGTTATTTCGGGGGGAACTTTCTTCAGCCTTCCGGCCAAGGCTCAAGGTCCGGAACTCCAGGAACGGGTTGCGGAGCTCAAGGAGTCAATGGCGAAAAACAAGATGTCTCTCGCCCAATACACCTGGACCGAGCAGGTGAACATCAGCCTGAAGGGCGAACTGAAAAAACAGGAACGCTTCCAGGTGCGCATGGGCCCCGACGGAAAACCGCAGAAGACTTCTCTCGATCCTCCAGCGGACCCACCCTCCGGAGGAAGGCTGAAAAAGCACATCGTCGAAAAGAAAAAGGAAGAATACAAGGACTACGCCGAACAGATGAAGGCTTTGGCCCAGCAATACGTCCCCCCCGACAAAGAGATGATTCAGCAGGCGTATGCGTTGGGAAACATCAGTATCGTCCCCGGCGGAGGCCTGCCCAGTGAAATCAAACTGGTCTTTCACAACTATGTGAAGCCGCAGGACTCCATGACCCTGATCTTCGACAAGGCACAAAAGCAGTTGCTCAGCCTGCAGATCGCTTCCTACATGGACGATCCCAAAGATGCCATGACCCTGACCGTGGAATTCAGCCGCCTGCCCGACGGCACCAACCACGTCAGCAACGTGACCATGAATGGAGCGAGCAAACAACTGAACATCGCCACTCAGAACGCGAACTATCAGCACCTCTAAGGCGCGGCTTGCCTCCGAAGGATGGAGTTGGAGCCATACCTTCGGACAATAAAATGGAGGATTCAACAGGCTTATCTGGAGAGAATACGCATCACCGAGGAGACCAGCTGTGAAACTAAAGGAGAGACGGAATGAGAAATAAGATGATGGTGGTTCTGATTTTGGGATGCATGGGCTTTTTCGCGGCGCCCGCGACGCATGCGCAGGCCGCGGCCAGCAAAGATAGTCAAACGGTGACCGATCAGGACGTGAAGTTGTTGCGTCAGGACCTCCGGTCGCGGAAAAAGCAATTGATCGCCGCGAATCTGACTCTGACGGATGAGGAGTCTACGAAGTTCTGGCCGGTATACGACCAGTTCAGCGCGGAAATGACCACACTCGGCGATCAGAAATATGCTTTGATCAAGGAATATGCGAATGGCTTCGGCACGCTGACGGACGCGCAGGCGCAGAGCCTGCTCAACCGTTCGCTGGCGCTGGACGCGGCAGCGACACAACTGCGCATCAAATATGTGCCCATCGTCAATAAGGTATTGCCGGGCACGAAGACAGCCACTTTCTTCCAAATGGAGCGCCGGGTCAGCGCGCTGATCGACCTGCAAGTGGCGGCACAGATTCCGCTGGTTCAGGAGCAGCACTAGGTTCCGGCCGCGGCAAGCGCGAGACACTGAACGCCCCGCACGGAGAGCAGATATGTGGCGTTGGGTCTTTCCTCTTGCCAAATTCCAACGCACCACGCAGGCCGTGTTGGAATTGGAGATGACATCATGGGCGAACCAACCCGCACTCTCAAGCAGAAGGCTTACCAGGGGTTGAAGGAGTATATTGGGATCTCTCTCTACCTCTGGCTGGTCTTCAGCTTGTTCGTCCTCTACCGGGCAGTCCTTTTGTCCGAGCGGATCTCCATCGTCGCTCATGGAGAAGCTCTCATTAACGCACTGGCCCTCGGCAAAGTCATGCTGGTCGCCCGGGAACTGCACTTCGCGGAAAAGTTCAAGGAGAAGCCTCTTATCTACGCGACTCTATTCAAATCAGTTGCCTTCGCCCTTATCTTGGGCTGCTTCAAGGTTCTCGAGGAAATTTGCGTCAGTCTATACCACGGAAAGACGGCTGGGCAGAGCATTGCGGAGGTCGGTGGCGGCACGCTGAATGGAATCCTGGCGATGACGGCGATACTTGCCGTGCTTTTGATTCCCTTCTTTGCGTTCACGGAACTGCGCGACGTCTTCGGCAGAGAAAAATTGACCGGGCTCTTCTTTACATCGGGCCATCTTCCCAGCGGATCCGGTGAAGCTCTTTAGGAAGTCGTTTTGCCAACGCCCAATCGATTCGACAGCCCGGGTGTTGCGGCAGGATCAGGTCAACATCACGGAGGAAACGCTTTGAAAAAGAAAATCGCAATTTTCGCTGCCGCCCTGGCCGGCTTGGCAATGTTGGCCGTCGCCGGCCCGAAACTGGAGATGAGCTGGAAAAATCCCGGCTACTCCGGCGGGCAGTTCAAAAAGATTCTGGTTCTGGCTCTGAACGGCAAAGCCGCCGGCCGCATGGAATTCGAGGATCGGCTGGTCGCGGCGATTACCCGGCCCGGGGGAAAGGCTTACCCGAGTTACGAGTTCATCATGCGTCCCGACGCGACACCAATTGACATGAAGGATATGCGGGAACTCGTGAAAGAACAACACTTCGACGCGATCGTCGTGGCTCGAGTCACCAAGCACGACACCACAACAACCTACGTGCCGGGCCAGGTTTACGCTCCCTCTCCCTATTACGGAACTTTTTATGGCTACTACAACGCTCTCTATCCTGTGGTTTATACCCCGGGCTATATGCAAACCGAGAGAGTGGGCCAGGTCGAGGTCAACATGTACTCCACCGCAAAACCGGATGGAGAGCTGGTCTGGACGGGAATTACCAATACGTTCGAGATCGGTTCGGTGATGAAAACAATCACCAGTCTGGTCAAAGTGCTGACTAAGCAACTCGAGAAAGACAATATCATCGCGAAGCAATAAAAATAGCCCGCCACGAAAGTCGGCGCATCCGCCCAAGTAGATTCCTGCCGGTTCAACTTCCGATGAGCGAGCCGGCCTCTCTGATCAAGTTGCTCATCCTTCGGACGTTCCCTCCGCCAGGTGCTCCTTCCATCTGTTACTTCTGACAATATCCGCACGGCCCCCAATTCCCTACCCTGAGCGCATGCTGGCAGGAGTTCACCCCGACACTTTGTCTACATCTGGCGAAAAGACAGGTGGTTCGGGCGAAACGAAAAAGCCAGGGAGCGGCATGAAAACGCTGAGTTCAGATGGCGCCAGAAAAGTTCGCATGGCCGAGCGGATACTCATCGTAATCGGCCTGGCGCTCCTGGCCGCATGGGGCGTGGCACGGTTCCATGCGAGCATTTCCTCGACCGCTGCCATCAAGCGGTTTCATGCGGAAACTTTGGCCGGCCCGGGTTCCCTCTCCACGATGGAGGTGGATTTCACGCAGTGGTCTCCTAAACGGATCACCGCTTACCAGGAGAGTCTTGCGGCAAAGAAGGACATTCCCCTTGCCATTCTCCGCATCCCGAAGATCAAGCTTGAGGTGCCCGTGTTTAACGACACAGATGACCTCACCTTGAATCGGGGAGTGGGGCGGATCATCGGCACGGCACAGATTGGAAAGCCGGGCAACGTGGGGATCGCGGGCCATAGAGATGGATTTTTCCGTGGTTTGAAAGATGTAAGCCGCGACGACGTCATAGAATTGATCCTGCCGGGGCGCACCGATCGATACGTTATCAGCGATATTGAGATTGTAGTTCCTGAGGATGTTTCGGTTTTGGGCGCGAGGCCGGTTCCCACACTGACCCTTGTCACTTGCTATCCGTTTTATTTCGTCGGCAGCGCTCCCGCGCGCTACATCGTAACCGCGACCCAACAAGCTTCTGGCCAACCGGATGAGGGAGTAAACACAACCTCGAGTTCCACGGGCAAGAAAATCAACACTAAGGAGAATGCAAGATGATCTCGACTCAGTTCTCGAAAAAGGTGCTGCATGGTCTGTTAGCTGTGGGCGCGCTTTGTATCGCCTTCACTCTCACGGCCTCCGGACAAGTGCAGACCAACACCACCACAGCGCCAACAGGGGCCCCGACCAAGGCGATCAAGGTCGAGCGCGGCACAGTCGTCTACGTTTCCGGCAACAGCTGCGTGATCAAGGCGGAAGATGGGACCCTGCGCCATTTCGACAACGTTCCGGAAAGCGTCACCGTAACCGTGGACGGAAAGCAACTTAACATTCACCAGATACAGCCAGGCATGGTGATCGAAAGACAGACCATTACCACAACCACCCCAAGGATGATCACCACCGTTCAGACTGTCACCGGGACCGTCTGGCAAGTGTCCGCCCCGAAATGGGTAATTTTGACACTCGCGGACGGTACAAACCAGAAGTTCAACATCCCCAAGGGCCAGAAATTCACCATCAATGGACAGCAAACAGACGCGTTCGGTCTCAAGAAGGGGATGAAGATCGATGCGCAAAAGGTCGTTGAGCAACCGGAAATGATGGTTACGCAGCAGATCAAGAGATCGGGAATCGCCCCGCCGCCTCCTCCGCCGGCACCGGCGCCCGATGTCCCGATGCTAGTGGCCGTGGAGGCGCCAGCTCCGGTCGAAACCGCGGCAGCCGAACCAGCTCCTAAGCAGCTCCCCAAGACGGCGAGCGATTTGCCGTTAATCGGATTGCTTGGCCTGCTCTTCTGCGGCGTCTCGCTCACTATGACAGCCGTTCGCAGTGCACTTGCACGGATGGCCTAGTTCCGCTGGCCCGGGCAAGCGGGATATTTGCCGCTTCCTTGAGCCTGTTGGGCACTTGTCATGCATAAACCGATGGGGGCCGGCCAAGCCCGCTCCCATCGGTTCATTCCGCCAGCGACCAGTCACTTTCATATGCCGGAGGGTGGAGTCCACGGCCCAGGTAGGAGCGCAGATATGTTTAGAAAACCGCCTGGAACTACACTAATCCTCACAATGGTTATGGTTGTTCCCGCGCTTGCGTTGTGCCGAGCAGCGCAGGCGCCCCAGACACTTATCCTGAACGGCCAGCCAACCCAAATCACCGTTGTTCAGATGAATGGCCACTCCTACGTCGACGTTGAAGCGCTGGCGCGAGCCGCGAACGGCTCCCTCAGCTTTAACGGAGATCAGATGAGCCTGACGCTGCCAACTGCGGGCAGCACACCCGCGCCCGCGCCATCTGCAGCGAACTTAGCTGCGAATTCCGATTTTTCGAAGGGCTTCATGAGGGCGGGAATCGAGCAAATGACCGTAATCCGGGAATGGAGAACGGCGCTTGCCAATGCGGTGCAGAATGGATTTCCAATTACGGACGATTGGCTTTCCGCTTACCGCAGCCAGGCGACGACAGCTCTCCATTTGTCGTTCGTCGCCGTCTCCACCGATTCCGATCGCAATGCCTATCAATTGCTGAACTCCGAGTTTGAAAACATGAAGTTGCTGAGCAACAATTACGTCGCCCTCCGCCAGTCCATGCAGTTCATCGCGCCGGACTCTCTGGGGAAAGACCCGTTGAACCAGAAAATCATCAACTGCGCGCACTCCATGGCGGCAATGGCTGCCAACGGGCAGTTTGTAGACGACGGATCCTGCCAGTGAAGCGCCTAAAATAGAGTGGATGTGACTGCTTGCTCTTTATTTTGGCCGGCCCAACCACGAATACTGCCACGCCACGGAGACGCTCTGATAGTTTCCGCCAAAGCGAATATATGTGCCATTGCTGTAGCTGGCTTTGATGGCTTGGTGTTTGCTGATCGGGAATGAAACCGTGCCTCCAAGACGCGAGCCGGTCTGCTTTGTCGCCAGGTTCTGTATGCCACTCAAACTGGTAATGCCGCCCCACCAGAAGTTCACGTCCAGCGATACCCACAAGCGCGGCCGCACGTCGTAACTCAAATGCCCCTCCAACGCGCCGATCGGCGTCTCACTTTGTGGTTGGGTGACCGGGCCGGCATAAAACGAGGGGTTTGTGGTGTAGAACCAGCCTCCTGCATATCCATCGAGCACCCAATGGCCCCAGCGTTCTGAATATCCAACTTCCGGTTTGAAAGCCCACCGATTGCCGCCCCAGTTGATCAGTTTCGCGCCGCTGTACTGTCCAGTGGGCGCAATCACCTTCAGACTCACTCCCAACAATCGCTTCTGCTTCCACTTCACCATATCCTTGGGTTGCATCGCCGGGCCGCCCATCAGGTTCACCGAAAAGCGAAAGCTGGAGTCCAGCAGCCCCGAGCGATAGACCGAGGTGTGTTGCCCCAACACATCCCCCTGAAAGGTTCCTAAGCCATAAGGCAGCGCGGCCGTCACGTTCGCCGAGCGGCCAAAAAAATTCATCGAGTGATAGTAACTGAAGATCTCTACGTTATAGGTTCCCCTTGCGTTGGCAACCGGAATGGTGCCGTTGAAGTTCAGGCCTCCGTCATAGAAGGACCAGATGAGCGTAATTGCGTTGCCATGCACAGGTGTAATCACATAGGCGCGAGGTGCAAGGTCTTGCCCCCATGCCGCACCCAGCGCGCAAAGTGCGAGCGTGGCCGCTTTCGCGAAGTTTCCCAGAATTGGCATGATGGCAAGCGCAAAAACATCTGAAACGCTGCAAACTCGCACTCTTGGCGATATTGGCCTCAAGATTGGCTCGGTGTAATTGTTAAAAGTGACAAGCAGGGCGTCCGGGCAAATAAAGTGGCCAGGATTTCGTCCCGGATAACGGACTGCCGCAGGAAAACTCATTTTGGAAGTTGCCGCTACATCTTTCAACTCGTCGGGCCACCCCGTCCGCATTTTTGGCTTGGAATTCCAACGCTCCGAAGAAACAATCCGCGAACAAAAAGAGTTCCCTTCCGTGACTGATTGCGGTTTTCTGTTCCTGAGAGTCCCCGTAAGTCATTGAAATCCCAGCTTAAGGTGCTCTGTCACGGCGGAGGTCGCGAGTTGGAGTCTCGTCGTCCCCGCCATTTTTTCTAAACTCATAATTCGGGCTCCAGAAGGAATGGCAGGGCGCGAAAAATATTCGCCCGCTCCACCGGCCCAGATCTCGCTTTTCTCGAAGAAATTAATCGAGCCAATCGAAAGACTTGCTGACGGCGCGCTTCCAGAGCCTGTACATCTCATCGCGTTTTGCATTATTCAGGCTGGGTTTCCAGGTATGGTCCACCGCCCAGTTCGCGCGTAGATCTTTCAGATCTTTGAAGAAGCCGACAGCCAGACCGGCGGCGTAAGCGGCGCCCAGCGCGGTCGTGGCGTCTTTGGTGATGGGGCGGACGACCGGCCTGTTGAGGATGTCCGCCTGAAACTGCATCAGGAGATCGTTGTTGACCATGCCCCCGTCTGTGCGGAGGACGTCCAGCTTAATTCCCGAATCCTTTTCCATGGCTTCGAGGACGTCGCGGGTCTGGAAGGCGGTCGCCTCGAGAGTGGCGCGCGCGATGTGGCCTTTGTTGGCGTAGCGCGTCAGGCCGGCGATCACGCCGCGGGCAGTGTCTTTCCAATAAGGCGCGTACAAGCCGGAAAAAGCGGGGACAAAATAGACACCGCCGTTGTCGGTTACCGTTCGCGCGAGCGTTTCGATATCGGAACTTTTTTCGATCAGGCCGAGATTATCACGGACCCATTGCACAAGGGCGCCGGTGATGGCGATGCTTCCTTCCAAAGCGTAGTGAGCAGGCTGGCCGCCGAACTTGTATGCCACTGTGGTGAGCAAACCGGACCTGGAATCCACTTTTCGAGTTCCCGTGTTCATCAGCAGAAAGCAGCCTGTGCCATAGGTGTTCTTCGCCTCCCCGGGCTCGAAGCAGGTCTGGCCGACCAACGCGGCTTGCTGGTCTCCTAAAATGCCGGCGATCGGGACATCGATGATCGAGGGCTCTTGCGCCAAGCCATAATTTTCACTACTGGAACGAATGGCGGGCAGCATCGAGGATGGAATTCCGAAAGCGCTGAGGAGATCCATGTCCCAGGCAAGAGTTTCCAGATTCATCAACTGGGTGCGGCTGGCGTTGGTGACATCGGTGACGTGAACTCTGCCGGAAGGGCCGCCGGTCAGATGCCAAAGGAGAAAGGTGTCGACGTTGCCGAAGATGGCGTCGCCGGTCTGGGCGAGTTCGCGAACGCCCTTAACGTTTTCGAGAATCCAGCGAGTTTTCAGGCCGCTGAAATAGGTGGTGAGGGGCAGACCGGTCTTGGCGCGAAAACGGTCCTGCCCGCCGTCCTTTGAAAGCTCGGTGACGTAATCGGCGACTCGCGTGTCTTGCCAGACGAGAGCGTTGCAAAGGGGTTTACCGGTTTTGCGGTTCCAGACGACGGTGGTTTCACGCTGGTTGGTGATGCCAATCGCGGCGAGATCGCTGGGTTGAAGCTTTCCGTTCGACATAGCTTCCGCAATGACTTCGCGAGTGCGTTGCCAGATCTCATCCGGGTTGTGTTCGACCCAACCGGGTTTGGGATAAATTTGCTCGTGTTCTTTTTGAGCCACGGAGACGATGCGGCCCGAGCGGTCGAAAACAATGAACCGCGTGCTGGTGGTGCCCTGATCAATCGCGCCGATGAAGTTGGCCAAAATGTTCCCCCCGAAAACTTATTGTGCATCGAGCTTTTTCTTTGAGAAGGACGATGGGCGCTCTAGCTTTTTCCTGGAGGCCCCGCACTTGTTATAGAACGATTGCGGGATAACCCCGCTGAGTCTAGAAGATGATTGATTTTTCCGATGTAGCCGGAGACGGCCTCGGCCAAGTATGCGCTTGGCCAGTGCAGCTCAGTCGCCATCAGTGAACCAACAATCGGGGCCGCTTCGATGGAATCGCGCCAGGAATAGAGCTGCATGCCGATGCGCCGCGCGAGAACGTCCTCGATGGTGGCCGCCATTTCCGCGCGTACGGAATAGACCACTTCCGCCTGGATTGCAGGAAAGCCGGAGAGAACCGGCTGTGTGAGATCCGAATTTTCGGTTGCGAGAGCCAGGACTTTTTCCGAGGCAGTGCCGAATTTGGACGTGAGATGGCGGGCCGTCTCTTTCGAGAGGCCGTGCCGGTGGGCGAGCTTCTCGGAATAATCATCGGTGAAGCCCTCGCCGCCGTAGAGAACATGGTTGCGGGTTTGCGATTCCGTGAGAGCCACGCCCAGCGCGTTCTGGACGCTATTGATCGTATCCTCGGCCATGGCGCGATGCGTGGTCCACTTGCCGCCCATGATGCTGATGAGGTCGCTGGCGGGGTCGACTTCGATCACATCGTCGCGCGCCAGTTTTTTTGTATCGCCGTCGCCTTCAGACCCGACAAGAGGCCGCGCGCCGGCAAACCCGCTGACGATTTCGTCGGGCCCGACTGCGCGATCCAGGTATTGATTCAGTTGCCGCAACATGTACGCAACATCTTCCCGGGTGACCAACAATTCGGCATCCGGCGAAACTTCTTCGTCCGTGGTTCCGACAAGCAACCTGCCATTCCATGGGACGGCGAAGAGGACGCGGCCGTCTTCGGTCTTGGGGATCAAAAGGGCGTCTTCCGTTGGGAAGACTTCGAGCGGCAAGAGAATGTGCGCACCCTTGCTCGGACGCATGCGCTTGTGCAACGAGGGAGTGGCCAGTTGGCGAATGGAGTCGGAGACCGGTCCGGTGGCGTTGACGATGGCCTGGGCATTTACTGTGAACGTGTTTTCGGCCAATTGATCCTTGACCACGACGCCGGAAATCTTGCCTTTCGCGTCGCGATGGAAATCCGTGACCCGGGCATGATTCAGCGCGTTGCCGCCGGCAATCGTGAACGATTGCGCCAGAGTGACGTTGTAGCGGGCGTCGTCGAACTGGCCGTCGGCATAGGCGACGCCGCCGATCAGCCCTTTTTGATTCAGCCCCGGCATCCGTTTCAGAGTTTCTTCCTGCGAAAGAAACTTGCTGGGAGAGATGCGGCCAGGGCCCGCGAGCCAGTCGTAAATTTTCAGGCCGATGTCGAGATAGGCGACGTCGATCCAACGATAGCTGGGCACCAGGAATTCCAGTTTACGCGTAAGGTGCGGGGCATTTTCGAGCATGCGCACGCGCTCGTGCAAAGCGCGGACGAGCACGTGATATTCCTGGACGTCGGCGCCCTTGATGGCCTCTTCGAGGTAACGGACCCCGCCATGAATAATTTTGGTGGCGGCGCTGGAGGTGGCACCCGCAAAATCTCCCGTATCGAGAAGAACGGTGCGGATTCCACGCAATTGCGCATCGAGCGCGCAAGCGGCCCCTGTGGCTCCGCCGCCGATCACGCACAAATCGAATTGCTTCCCGGCAATGTTACTCAGCTCTTCCCTTCTGGTTTTCATCGGGCTCCTTGCCCATCGAAAGGCGCCAGCTTCGACATAGTACTGAAATACGGACGAAGGCAACCAGTGGCGTGTCACCCGGAGGGATGCTTTCCTGCCAAGCGCCTTCTTGGAGCCGGCGATCGGCTGCCTGGCTCAGAGATACGTTACAATTTGGCCGCGACAATTCAGCATAAGGCATAGGAGGCGGGAATGCTTCGATTGGTGATGGGAATTCTGGCGCTGGGAATCGCTTCAACGTGTTGGGCACAAGGACAGACAAAGCTTCCGGCGAAATGGGAGGAACTGACTGCGGAAGAGTTTCGGCAAGCAATCGGCAGAGCGCAAGGCACTTGCCTGCTGCCGTTCGGGATATTGGAAAAGCACGGACCGCACCTCCCTTTGGGAACCGACCTGCTGAATGTGCGTTATGTGACGGAGCACGCAGTGCAGCAGGAGTATGCGGTGATTTTCCCGGATTATTATTTCGGGCAGATCGCGGAGGCGCGACACGAGCCGGGAACGGTGGCGTACAGCGCCGAGCTGCAGATGAAGCTGTTGCAGGCGACCACGGATGAGATGGGTCGGAACGGGTGCAGGAAAGTGATTATCGTGAACGGCCACGGAGGGAACGAGAATCTGCTGCCGTACTTCGCGCAGTCGCAGCTCGACGCGCCGCACGATTATGTGGTGTACGTGCAATGGGGGCACGAGCCGACCAAGAAAGTCGGCGCGGCGAAAGAGGGGCCTGACTGGCATGCAGGGGAGACGGAGACGTCGAACATGCTGGTGACGCATCCGGATCTGACGCATATAGAGCGAGCGAACAACGAATCGGGGGCAGACCAGAAGCGGGTGAAGCTTCCGGAGAATGTGTATACGGGAATCTGGTGGTACGCGCGGTTTCCAAACCATTATTCGGGCGACGGATCCGCGGCAACGAAGGAGCAGGGCGAAGCCGACGTGCAGGGATGGATCAACACGGTGGTGCGGGCAATCAAGGCGGTGAAGGCGGATGAGGAGAGTTTGAAATTGCAGAACGAGTTTTATGAGAAGAGCCGGAAGCCCATGGAGACGGTGCACTAGAAAAAACAAGCAAAGAGGAGGAAGGCGGCGTAAGGCCGCCCCTACATTAGCGTGCCTGGCGAAGGGCGTCGAGCCAGGCGACCAGCATTTCGTTGTGGGACGGCTCAAGGTCGAAGAATTCAATACCCATGCCGATGCGTGGCTTCACGATGCGGACGACAACGAGCGCTTCGAGGACTTGTCCTTTTCGGACGAGTTTCATGCGGGCACGGGCATTCACGGGCAGCGGCTTGCCGGTGCAGACAAAACATCCGCCAAGAGAGATGTCCGAGGTGACGCCGTCCACCTGTTTGCCGGATTCGAGGTCAATCAATTCAACATCAGCGGCAAACGGGAAACGGATGGCGTAGCGTCGATCACGGACACCGGTGACGCTGGAATTCGAGCCATTGCGGTCGGCCATGGAGATGACTTTGTTCACCTGAGACACCCTGAGATGGAACGGGCCGGAAGAAGCCTGATGGCGGGTCAGGCATCAACACAGGATCAGTTTGCCGGAAGTGCGCGCGGTTGGAAATGGCAGGTTGCCGAAGGGCAGCGAAAGGGTAAACCGCCGCAAAAATGTGTGTGAAGCGAGGTTATTAGTGGGTACGACAATGCCAGCCGCAAGGCGGGGCCGGCGCGAATTTGGCCGTGATAGCCTGAATTGCAAGCAATTCCCAACGGAATCGGACTACGCGAGGCGAAGGAATGCGTCAAAGCGACCGGGTCACACTGCGCCTGGAGGTGGAAGCCTCATGGTTCAATGTGGATGGTGTGGCCGTGACGAGAGCCGCGCAATCGCTGCTGGTGAGCCGCAACGGCGGGGTAATCCGGCTGCAGGAAAAGCTGTTCACCGGGCAGGAAATGACCATGCGGAGGACAACCGAAGGGGGCGAGGTAAAGTGCGTGCGCGCCAAGATTGTGGCGGAGATCGACCACGAGACGGAGGGATTTCTCTACGCGGTGGCGATCCTGGAACCACGCGCGGATTTCTGGGAGATCGAATTCCCGACTCTGCAGCAGGGCGAAGATGCCCTGGCGCGATTGCTGATGGAATGCAGTTTTTGCCAGCGGCGCGAAGTGGTGTACCTGAACGAGATGGAGCTCAAATCGTTTGAGGTACGGCGATGCGCGGCTCGGCTTTGCAAGCATTGCGATGCGCCATCAATTTGGGTGGAAGCGCAGACGGACGGAGCCTCGGCGGAGGTGCTGCCGTCCCGGACAGCGGTGGAAGAGCGGGTGGTGCCGCGGCGAAACCGGTTGCGGGTGAAGGCGCGAGTGCTGGCGTGCATCCGGCAGCGTGGATTTCAGGAAGAAGTGGCGGTGTGCGAGGACTTGTCGAAGGGCGGGATCAGCTTCCGAAGCCGGAACGCGTATGCGGAAGGCACGCGACTGGAAGTGGCGGTGCCGTACACGCCGGGAGCGGGAGCGATCTTCGTGCCGATACGGATTGTGTTTTCCCAGCCGATTGCGGCGGCGGGATTGTTCCGGCATGGGGCGGCATATTTGCGGCAGCCGGAGTAGCGGGAAGTTTTCTCTCCCAATAATTTCAGACACGAGTGCAGAGGACAGAGTCAGCGCGTGGGCAGCAGGACTGCGCCGGCTTTGGCAGCGGCAGCGGCGAGCTGATCGTCACGGGTGGCGATAGGCAGGCGTCGGCGAAGAGCGAGTTCAAGATAGGATGCTTCGTAGACGGTGATTTGATGGATGCCGGCTAATTGGAGGGTGGAACTCCAGGCGTAATCTTTGGTGTCCGGGTCCGTTCCAATTGGAAGACTGAGGAGTTTCTGGATCGCAGCATCACGATACGCGGCGTCGATGCGTTTGCGCTTGATGCCGGTCTGCAGAGCACTGGCAATTTCCAGACGCCAGAGCGAAGGGACGATGCGCCACGGTCAGCGACCCGGGCGAGAAGTGCGTCGCTTGCCGCGGTATGCTCGTCAGTGTAAACCCAGCTCAAAGCGACAGAGGCGTTGACCACACAAATCAACGACGTCCCTCGTTGATGAATTCCTTGATGGTCGCATCATCTATGTGCATGCCTTTCCGCATCTTCTTAATCTCTTCCACGGCCTGGCGCGCGGCTTCGCGGTCGAAAGGCTTTTGAATAGGACCGAGACGAGCCACCTGCTTGCCATGGCGGGTGATGATGATTTCTTCGCCGTTTTCCGCAAGGTCGAGGAGTTCGGCGAGTTTATTTTTGGCTTCGAACGCGCCTATTTCTTTCATAATGGGACTCTTAGATACAGCTAGATTACAGCTAGCTGTTCCAGCTTGGCAGATCTCTGAGATTTGTCCAAGGTAGTTCGAAGGTGAGGGCTATGCCGAGATACGCCCGCTTCGAAAACCGGCCACTACAAAGGCGAGAGAAATTGCCTAGCAGAGGCTAACGCGTGTTCAGGTGGTGGGCTTGCCGGCTGGAAGCCGGCGCTACCGGGGCTGTTTGCGCGGGCCCTCGCTACGGCTGGTGCGACACAGGAAATCAAACTTGGCCACCTGAAGGTGGTCGCTACGCTTCTGGACGATTAGTCGAGCGTGGTGACGGCGCTGCGCTCGGCGCGGCGGCGGTGGAGATAGTGCATGGCGATGTTCAGGTAGATTTCGCCGCACGGAGTTTCGATGCAGAGGACCATGGCTTCGGTGTCGGCGCTGCCGCCGAGGCCTTTTTCGCTCATGTGGATTTCGGGCGGAAAAACTTTGAATCGGAAGCCCTGGTCGTTGAGAAGGGTGACACTGTTGCCGATGACCATGTTGGCGAGTTCGCAGACGGTTTCGCGGATAACTTGTTCGCTTTCGGGCAGGGCGGCGCCGGCGAGCTGGCTGGCGACGCGCATGGCAACGTCCGGAGCAAGATCGAGGATAACGCGTCCTTCGATGTCGCCCTTGATGGCGATGTGTGCAGCGACGCCTTTACGGCGATAGGTGTCCTCGTCCATCGAGAGGTCGGCTATTTTCGTGGGAGCCTGCAAGGCTTCGGCGAAAACGGCGTCGGCGGCATTAATAAAAGGCTGGATGAGTTCCATTCTCATATTTGATGCTCCCCCGCGAGCGCGACGGGGCCGCCCACGGCATTTGGATCGTCACCGAGTACGTAGCGAAGGATTTCGTAGAGAACTTCGGGTTTCACTGGCTTCTGAACGAAATGTTTTGCGCCCTTCTGCAGAGCGGCAAGAATATTTTCCTGGTAGCCGACGGAGGAGACCATGATGATGCGGGCGTCGGGGTGCTGCCTGACGATGCGCTCGACCGCTTCAATACCCTCCATCTGGGGCATGGTGATGTCCATCAGAACGATGTCTGGCTTGATGCGGTTGAATTCGGCGATGGCGGTGAGCCCATCGCCGGCCTCACCGGCAACTTCGCCGCCAAAAATCTCGATCATCTTCATGATGTTCTTGCGGGCGAAGACGGAGTCGTCCACCACAAGATAACGGACCGGCTGATGGTCCCTGCGAAGTAGAGGCGCGAATTGTGGCATAAACATCTCCTTTTGCTCCCCGGCCCCGTCAGGCCCGTGGAGTTGAAGCTGGAACTTTTTCACCTTTTTCGGATTTCTCCGAAGCGTCCTGCTTATCAGAGCCGCCGCGATCGGAACCGTAGTGGCTGATCAGGTGCGCACCCAAAGATTCCAGCGGCAGCACCTTTTGAACGTATCCCTTCACCATGGCGGCGCGCGGCATTCCACCGACGACGCAAGTATCTTCGCTCTGGGCGATGGTCATGCCACCGGCGGCTTTGATGGCGCCGATGCCCTCCGCGCCGTCTTCGCCCATGCCCGTCATGATGATGCCGACGGAGGTGAGACCGAATTCCTGAGCGACGGAATGAAACAGAACATCGGCGGATGGGCGATGGCCATTGATGGGAGGCGTGTCCGAGAGAACAACCATTTCACCGCGAGGCATGCGGCGCACCATCATGTGCCTGTTGCCGGGGCAGATGAGGACGCGGCCCGCGATGAGCAGGTCGCCGGATTTCGCTTCGTGAACATCGAGAGCGCAGCATTCATCGAGGCGGCGAGCGAACATGTCGGTAAAGCCCTCGGGCATGTGCTGAACGACAACGAACGTCGCGGGGAAATCCGCGGGAAACTGAGTGAGGAGATATTGGAGCGCGTTGGGGCCACCCGTGGAAATGCCGATGGCAATGATGCGATTCGGCGGAATAGCAGGGCGCGAATGCTTCTTGGAAGACGGAGGAGCTTCGAGAATCGCCCTGGGGATGGAGTTGCGTCCACTGGCGCGCTTGGCCACTTTGATTTTTTCGGCGAGTTGAAGAGCGACCGGCTCCAGATTGCCGGCAGCAGCGTTTCTCGGCTTGGGGACGAAATCGATGGCACCCAGTGCGAGCGCTTTGAACGTGGCATAGGCGCCTTCCTTGGAATGGGTGCTGAAGACAATGACGGGCAGAGGAGCGCTGCGCATGATCATGCGCAGGGTTTCGAGGCCGTCCATGCGTGGCATTTCCAGATCGAGGGTGACGATGTCCGGCTGGAGCTCCGCTATTTTGCGGAGAGCAAAAGCGCCGTCCATCGCGGTGCCAACAACTTCGATATCCGGATCGCGTTCGAGGATCAACGGAATCAGCTTCCGCATCAGAGCGGAATCGTCGACGACCAGTACTCGGACGCGTTCTTTCATGCGATGGCTCCGAGAGAGATGGATCGAGAAAGCCGGGAAAGAATTGCCGGGACGTTGAGAATCAGGACCACGGTGCCGTCTCCGAGGATGGATGCGCCGCTGACGAGATCGCTGGAGACGATATCTCCGGGAAGTGCCTTGATCACCAACTCTTCCTCGCCGACCAGGCTGTCAACCACCAGGCCAAAGCGCTTTTCGGCGAGACCAATCACAACAACGAAATTCCTGGTTTTCCTGGAAGCAGGCGCCTCGACAGGATGAATGCGGTTGAGCTGGTTCAGACGAACTAGCGTGAGAATCTGTTCGCGAAGCCGCAGCACTTCACGCTGGTCCACTTTGTGAATTTCCTGATCCTGAATGCGCGTGATTTCCACGACGGCGGAAAGCGGAACGGCGAAGAGGCGGCCGCCTACGCGGAAAAGCAGGGTTTGAATACTGGCCAGCGTGAGGGGAACGCGGAGCTGGATAGTTGTGCCTTTATCCTTGCTGGAGGTGACGTGGACGGTGCCCTTGAGGCGATCGAGGACGGTGCGGACGACATCCATGCCGACGCCGCGGCCGGAAACCTCGGTGACTTCGGCAGCGGTGCTGAAACCCGGTTCGAAGATCAGGTTCATGACGTCCTGATCGGAGAGGCGAGCCGAGTCCTCGGACTTGATGAGGCCATTGCGAACGGCGTGGTCGCGGATGTTGTTGAGGTCGATGCCACGGCCGTTGTCGCGGATTTCGATGATGACCTGCGTGCCTTGATGATAGGCGTTGAGAGAGATGGTGCCGCGGGCGGGCTTGCCGGCTGCGAGGCGTTCGTTGGCGGCTTCGATGCCGTGGTCGACGGCATTGCGAACGAGGTGCGTGAGCGGTTCGGAGAGCGCGTCGAGGATGCCCTTGTCGAGATCGGTGTGTTCGCCGGAGACTTCGAGAGCGACGTCTTTGCCGCACAGTTTGGCGATGTCGCGAACGACGCGAGGAAAGCGGCGGAAGAGCTGTTCGACGGGCACCATGCGGATTTTGAGCACGCACTTGTGGAGCTCGTCGAGGACGCGGGACTGGAACGCGAGGGCTTCGGCAAGCTTGCCGCGGACAGGGTCGCGGGCGTGATGGACGTCGAATTCGGTCAGCGTGCGGTGAAGCATGGATTTGCCGATGATGAGCTCGCCGACAAGGTTCATCACCGCATCGATGCGGGCGGCGTCAACGCGCAGAGAACTTTCGGAAACAGTGGCGACAGCGGAAGCGCCGCTGGCCTGGGCGGAGGGGGCCGGGCCGGCGGCTTCGGCCGCGCGGGAAGAAATCTGAGCGGCCTGCGCTTCGAGCAAGTCGCCGAGGAGTTCATGTTCAGAAGACTCCGCGTGTTCCGCGGCTTCGATGCGGATTTCGGAGACAACCGCGGGAATCCGGCAACGATGAGAAATGTGCTCGATGGGATGCTTGCTGGAAATAGAGGCTTCGACGATTTCGACGGAAGCGGCGGCAAGATTGTCCTCTGGGCGCAGGGCGATGACCGTGCCGCATGTGTGAAGAACATTGCGGATCAACTGGAAAGCCGCCGCACGCATGGCGCTGGCAGGATCGACACGCAGGGCAATGTTAAATACGTTGTCGCCGCGGAGGAGCGCTTCGGAGATCATCAGGCGCTCGTATTCGCTCCAGTCGAAACGCGCGGGGATGGAGCCGGCGGCGGATTTCATCGAGGGCTGAGCGCCTTGGGAAGACTGAAGGAGTTGCTGGATTAAAACGCGCAAGGGCGCGGCTGTGGGAGGCTCTGCATCTTTTTGATAAGCGCTGAGCATGCCTTCGAAGGTGTCGACGGCGGAAAGCACAACTTCGGCGAGCTGCTGGCCGTGGGACAGCCCGATTTGGGGAGAGAGAATGTCCTCGAGTTCGTGAGCAATTTCACTGAGCTTCGAAAAACCGCAGGCGGCGGAATCTCCTTTAAGCGTATGAATGGCGCGGCGGAGACTGCGAATTAGTTCCTCGTCCGCAGGGCGCTTCTCGAGCTGCAGACCGGCATCGTTAATGGTCTGAAGAAGCTCTCCCGCGCCCTCAAAGAAGAGAGCGCGAAGCTCCGCACCCCGTTCGTCGGGCAGGAAGCTCAAGAATTCACCTCGAGGCGCTTGTAAGCGGTGCCGTTGTTCTCGTGAAACATCCGGAATTTCTGGGTAAGGCCGAAAAGGCTTTCGGCGTGGCCAACGAAGAGGAAACCGCCGGGATTCAAGCAGTGCCAGAATTTTTCGATGAGGCGCTTCTGCTCGGCTTCGTCGAAATAGATCATGACGTTGCGGCAGAGAATGATGTCGTTGCGGCGGGGGAGGAATTCGGTTTTGAGGTTGTGAAAGTCGAACTGGACGAGCTCTTTTAATTGAGGCTTGACGGCATATTTGTCGCTGGATTTTTCAAAATAGCGGAGGCGGGTAGTGTAATCCACGGGCTCCATCTGGAGTTCGTTGTAGAGGCCTTCCTGGGCGGAGCGGAGGCTTGCGTAGCTGATGTCTGAAGCAACGATTTCGAGTTTCCACGGGGGGGGAATCAGGGGCTTCGGCGAAGGCATCTCGAATGGGAGCGGATTGCGCAAGTAGTAGTATGCGAGGGCGTCGCAGATGAGAATGGCGACGGAATAGGCTTCCTGGCCGGCGGAACAACCGGCGCTCCAGACGCGGAGATTCCAATCGCGGCGCTCCTGCTTGTGGCGAAGAATTTCCTCGAGAACCTGTTTCTGGAGAAGATCGAGTTGCGGGCGGTTGCGAAAGAAGCTGGTTTCATTGACGGTGAGGTTTTCGAGAAGCAGCGCGAGTTCGGCGCGGCCTTCGCGGCTGGTGAGCAGGCGGTAGTAGGCGTAGAAAGAATCGAGCTGGCAAGCCTTCAAGCGGCGCTGCAGGCGGTCTTTCAGGAAATGCGAGCGGCGCTCATCGAAAAACATGCCGCATTCCTGATAAACCAGTGTCTGAAGCAGCTTGAGCTCCGCTTCGGTAAGCTGAATTTGCGCTGTAATCGTGCCCATGTTGCGTGTTGTGGAAAACCGAAGCGGCGGCGGCGCAGAGTTGCGTTACCGCGATGACGCGACGGGTTCCACGGCCTCCTCGAGCTTCCGGTATTCGGGCTGGCGCAGAAGCCGGGCAATGTCCAGGAGGATGATGAGGCGCCCCTTGAGCTTGCCGACTCCCGTCACATAGTTGGATTCGCTGTCCGCAAAAACGGAGCCCGGGGCTTCGATTTCGGAAGGCGGAATTTTGAGCACTTCGGAAGCGGAGCTGACGATCAAGCCGATGAGCTTGTTGTCGAGCTCGACCACGAGAATGCGATTTTTCTTGTCGGGCTGCGCCGGGGCGCTGCCGAAGCGTTTGCGAAGGTCCATTACCGGAATAATTTTCCCGCGAAGGTTGATTACGCCCTCGATGAGATCCGGGGCGCTGGGAACCGTGGTGATTTCCGGAACGCGGACAATTTCGCGGACAGAGGCGATTCGAACGCCATAGGTTTCACCACCGATTCGAAAGCCGACGATTTGGAGCTCTTTCTCCATGAAGGTTTCTCCGCCTCAGGACCGAGTCAGTTCGGCGTATTCGAATTCGCCAGATTCACGGTGAGCCGCGGCCGAACGCCGGCTAGGAGGCGCTTCGCGGCGAGAACGGGACTGGGCAGCGCGATCGATAACGAAACGATCCATCGTGTCCAGCAAGTTGCGGGAAAGCTTGAGCATCTGTTCGGCGGCGGCGGAAAGCTCGGTGGAACTGGAAGCCGACTGCTGAACGAGTTCGCGCATTTTGTCCATGGCGCGGACGACGGCTTGCGCGCCGGAAGCCTGTTCCTCGACGGCGGAGCTGATCTCCTGGGTGATTTCCGTGAGGCGATTGGTGGCCTTGGCGATTTGCGAGGAGCCGACGGACTGTTCGTTGGTTGCGGCCCCGATCTCCTGGGAAAATTTGTAGACTTCGGTGACGACGTCGGAAATTTTGTGGAGGGCGCTGCCCAGGTCGTTGCCGAGACTGAGACCTTCTTCCACGATGCGGGTGCTGTGCTCCATGTTTTCGACGGCCTGGCGCGCTTCGCGCTGGATGCTCTGGATCAGGTCGGCAATTTCCTTGGTGGATTGAGTGGACTTTTCGGCCAGCTTGCGGACTTCATCGGCGACGACCGCAAAGCCGAGGCCGTGCTCGCCGGCGCGCGCGGCTTCGATGGCGGCGTTCAGGGCGAGCAGGTTGGTCTGTTCGGCGAGGTCGTCGATGACTTCGATGATCTTGCCGATGTCATCGGCGCGATGGCCGAGGATGTTGATGATTTCCGCGGAGGACTGAATGGCCTTGTTGGTGCGGTTGAGGCCGTCGGTGGTCTTCTCCATGGTCTGGATGCCGGTGATGACTTCTTCGCGCGAACGATTCGCGATATCTAGAAGAACTTTGGCGGTATCGGCGACGCGCTGGATCGAGGTGACCATCTGGTCGATGGAGGCGGAAGTTTCCGCAACGCTGGAAGCCTGCACCTGCGTGTTCTTGACGACGTTCTGCACGTTGATGCTCATCTCGTGCATGGTGCTGGTGACTTCTTCGATGGCGGAAGAGGCCTGGACGCTGACCTTGGCGGATTCATCGGCGGCGCCCGCGACCTGATTGGAGCCGGCGGACACTTGCGAGGCGCTGTCGCGCGTGGAGCGCACGATTTCCTGCAAACCGTGAGACATCCGGACGAAGGCGTTGCCGAGCGTGTCGCGCTTGGAGCGCGGCGTGACTTCGATGGCGAGGTCGCCTTCAGCGACAGCCATGGAGACACTGGCCATTTCCTTCAGGTACGCGACCATGTTGTTGAAGGTGGTAGCGAGCGTGCCAATTTCATCGTTTCGGTGAATGTCAATGTTCTGGTCGAGGTCGCCGGAGTTGCCGATTTCCTGGGCGACCGTGATGAGGTGCTGGAGCGGTTCGGTAATGGATTTGGCCGTTCTGACTGCCATAAAGAGTCCAAAGCCGATGGCGAAGATCGTGCCGACGACCACGATGCCGAAGCTGATTTTGTTGGCAAAGGAGGCCGAGGCTTCTGATTGAGTGCGCGCCTTGCCGATGTCGTTGTTGGCCTGGTCGAGGACACTGGAAGATTTTGTAAGCCAGGACGCGGGATCCTTCTGCAAATAGAATATCTGGAGGTCGGAGACGGTGGCGTCGCCGGAATCGACCTGATGGCGCTTGGCCAGCAAGGGCTTGGCGAAATTGTCGGCCCAGCTGGATTCGGTGGTTTCGACCTGAAAGAGCGCGTTGTGCAGTGCTTCGCTGGTGGTCTTCGCTTCGCCCTGCTTCATGATGTCGGCAAGTTCAGAAAAGCCACGATTGACTTTGTCTTCGTCACGGGGATCGCCGCTTAGCAGGAAATTATTGAGATTGAGGCGATTCTCCATGATCTTGGAGCGGACCAACTCGATGGTGGTCTTACTGTCCAGAGCATTGGAAGCTTCGGCGCTGGCGGAGTTGGCCTTCCAGAGCGAGCCTATGTCGACAAAGAGGAGAATAAGGAGGATCAGCAGGATCGCCCCAAAGCTCCGGTAAAGTTGCTGCTTGATGGTCATTGCGTCACTTCCTCCACACCCCAAATCAAAACCAGATAGCAAACGATTGAGCGAAAAGGCGGGCCGGATGAGCCCGCGTTACTGCCTGAAATCGAATTCGACCATCTGCGTCGTCTCTTCCGGCGCGGATTCGAATTTCCAGTCCTTAATTGCGTCCAGGCAGGCCTGGACCAGAACCGGGTGGCCGCCGACGGCGCGCGAGGACTTCACATGGCCATCGGGTGCAATGACGACTTCAATTTTTACTTTGCCGGAGATATTCATCCGGCGAGCCAGTTCCGGAACCGCCGGAGCGACTTTTGTCTTGACCTTGCGCTTGCCCTCTTCGACGGTAGTCTGTTGAGCGAACGCCAACGAGACGGCGAACAGAGCCGTAGCGGTGACGGCGAGCATTTTCTTGCTCCAAGTGAATCCCATTTGAGCCACACCCTCCTCAGGTGGGAAAGTACCCCACGCGAGAGAAGGCAAGTCCAATGCCAAGATTGCCGCGGAGGAGCGGGGCAAGGAAAAATTGAGCGAGGGGATGCTAACTGCTTTTGATTTAGGGAATTGGAGAGAGAGAAGAAAATGCAGCAGTGCGGCGATGGCGGCGAAAACGTCTCATCGCCAGCGAGGAATCAAGCGTTGGGTCTCACGCTGAGACGTTGGGCAGAAAACGTGAGAGAGTCGAGGTAACGAATGCGTGTCAGCGGGAGGAAGTTCCATTGACTCAGAATGAGATGGCTGAGTAGCGTGGAAGCGCGTGGTTTCTTAAATTGAGACGCGCAAAGCCCCTGAGCCCCTATGCGTGAACCGAAGAGTATCTCTGCGCGCCGCCCCGCGGCTGCCTCCGGCCGGAAAACCGCTGGCCGGCCGAAGCACGACTATTCCAAAGAACTGATGGAGTTGGTGGTGGAAGCCGCGAATTCGCGGGTGCTTCCGGAATTTTTGCGCGGATTTGCCCAGCGATCCGCGGAGATGCTGGATACCGAGTGGGCGTGCGTGGGCGAGATCGTGGGAAGCCGCGTGGAGATTTACTCGCGCCGGCCGGACTATCCAATCAACGAAAAAGAGCGCGAGTGGCTGGTGCAGGGTTTGCAACAGAAACGCCCGGGGTTGGAAGTGCTTCCGCTGAAGCGCACGGGCCAGCATGTTGCGTTTTATCCGATCTATGCGAGCGATGGGGAGTTGATGGGAACGCTTTGCCTGATTCGAAAAGCGGCGGGCTTTTCGCGGGCCGAGCAAAAGCTGCTGGCGGCGCTTGCCAGCCACGCGGCGCTTTCGATGGAGAAGGTGCGGCGGTTTTCGCAGCTGGAGCGATCGAAAAAGCAGTGGGTTGAGGACATTGACGCGATCAGCGATTACATCGCGGTGCACGATCACGCGTGGAAGATCGTTCGAACAAACCGGTCGCTGGCGACCGAGCTGGGAATTCCGCCCGCGGCGCTGGTTGGTGAGCCGATCAGCGGCCTGCGGCATATTGCGGAGACGGGCAGCGCGCTTCCCTGCCCGTTCTGTCGGGACACGCGGGAGGCGCGGGAAGAGTACATTGCAACGAGTGCGGGGCGGACGTTTCTGGTGTCCACATCGCGAACGCGGGGCGCGACCGAGGAAGAGTCGCGAACGATTCACGTCCTGAAAGATATAACGGACCGGCGAGAAGCGGAGAGAAGGTATCGCGAGCTGTTTGACAGTATCCAGGAAGGATTGTTTTTTGCGACGCCCGAGGGCCAGTTTCTGGATGTGAACGACGCGCTGGTGCGGATGCTGGGGTATGAGTCGGCAGAGGAGTTGTTGCGCGCGGATGTGAGTTCGCATCTTTATCCCACGCCGGCGGCGAAAGCACGCCTGGTAAGTGCGATAGCGGAACGCGGGGCTTTGAGAAATTACGAGGAGACGCTGAGGAAGAAGGACGGCGGATTGCTGCACACGATGCAGAACATCAGCGCGGTGCGCGACGCGCCTGGCAACGTAGTGCAGATTCGCGGATTGATGCTGGATGTGACGGAGCAGAAGATGTTCCAGTCGCAACTGCAACGGGAGCGAGATTTTAACCAGAAGATTCTGAACACGACGCAGAGCATGATCCTGGTGCTGGATACGGCGGGGCTGATCAGCTACGCGAACCGGCGGTGCTATGAAGCGGGCTATCGCAAGGCCGAACTGATCGGGCACCGGCTGGTGGAGTGGGTGGAAGGTTCGCATCAGAAGGATTTTGAGGGCGCGCTGCAAACGACGGCGCACGGGCAGCAGGTGGACAACCTGGAACTGCGGGCGCGCCGGGCGGATGGTTCGTTGGGGCATTTCTCGATCAGCCTGAGCCCGATGCGCGACGAAGCGAACCAGGTGAACAGCGTGGTGGTGGTGATGACGGACATCACGGATGCGGCGTTGCTGCAGGCGAAACTGGCGCACGCGGAAAAGATGGCGACGATCGGGCGGCTGGTTTCCGGCGTGGCGCACGAGGTGAACAATCCGCTGGCGGCGATCCTGGGATTCACTGACCTGCTGCTGGAAAATCCGGAGATGCCTGCCGCGGCACGCGAAGATTTGCAAATTATTTTGCAGGAAACCCAGCGGACGAAAGAGATCGTGCAGGATTTGCTGAGCTTCGCGCGGCAGCGGCCGGCGCAAAAGGAGCCGGTGAACGTCAACGCCGTGTTGCGCCAGACGATCAAGTTACGGAGCTACGATTTTTCGAGCCACGGCGTGGAAGTGAGCGAGGATTTCGAAGCGAATCTCAGTCCCACGCTAGGAGACGCGCAGCAGTTGCAGCAGGTTTTCCTGAACATCCTGAACAACGCGTACGATGCGATTCAGGAGTCCGGGAACCACGGCCGCATCCGGATTCGAACGCGGCGCGCGGAAGACGATATCGAAGTGGCGTTTATCGACAACGGAACGGGAGTGGTGGACCCGGAGAGGATTTTCGATCCGTTCTTTACGACGAAACAGGCGGGAAAAGGCACGGGGCTTGGGCTAAGCATTTGTTATGGCATCGTGCGCGGCCATGGCGGCGAGATTCTTTGCTGGAACAATGAGGGCGAGAGCGGAAGCACGTTCGTCGTGCGGTTGCCGGCGGCGACGGAAACGTCTTTGGCGGCGGCCGTGAAAGAGGCGGGGCGATGACGGCGACCGCGATGCCGCGGCCCGCAGCGACGATCCTGGTGATCGAGGACGAACCCTCGGTGAGCGCCTTTGTCCGGGCGGCGCTGGAACGCCGGGGATACAAAGTGGTGCAGGCGTCCTCGGGAGCGGCGGGCCTGCAGCAACTGGAAGCGAAGTCTTTTACAGGCGTGATTTCCGATATTCGAATGCCAGGAAGCATCAACGGGGCCGACGTGCATGAATGGATTCGCAAGAACCAGCCGCACATGGCGAGCCGGCTTATTTTAATCAGCGGGGACACGGCGAACAACGAGACACAACAATTGCTGGCTTCCAGCCAGACACCCTGCCTGGAGAAGCCATTTCGGGTTCAGAAACTGATATCGATAGTGGAGAAAACTTTCGGGAAACCATGAGCGACGATCTGAAAATTAAACTGTTGGTGGTTGATGACGAGCAAAGTATCCGGAAGCTGTGCATGACGATCGGCGGATCGCTGGGATTCTTGTGCCAGGAAGCGGAGAGCGCGGAAGCGGCGGCAACGCGGCTGGAAACGGATCCGCCGGACCTGGTGCTGACAGATCTGAAGCTGCCGAATCTGACGGGCGTGGAACTGCTGAAGCAGATCAAGGCGGCGCTGCCCCGGACAGAGGTGGCGATCATGACGGGCCACGGCTCGATCGAATCCGCCGTGGACGCGATGAAGCTGGGAGCGTACGACTACATTGAGAAACCGTTTCGCGTAGAAAAAATGAGGCTGCTGCTGCAGCGAATGGCGGACAAGGTCCGGTTGGTGAACGAGAACGCGTTCCTACGCGAGCGCGTGAGCACGGAAGAAAACCTGGACGGGATCATCGGGAGTTCCGCGGGTATGCAGGACGTCCTGCGGATGATTTCGCGGTTGAAGGATACGCGGACCCCGGTGCTGATTTCCGGGGAGAGCGGCACGGGGAAAGAACTGGTGGCGAGGGCGATTCATTTTCGCGGAGCGCTGGCGCAGATGCCGTTCGTGGCCGTGGATTGCGGCGCGCTGGTGCCAACGCTGATGGAAAGCGAAATGTTCGGCTACGAGAAGGGCGCATTTACAGGTGCGACGAAGACGAAAGCGGGATTGTTTCAAGCCGCCAACGGAGGAACCATTTTCCTGGACGAAATCGGCGAATTGCCCCTGGAGATGCAGGCGAAGCTGCTGCGCGTGTTGCAGGAAAAAGAAGTGCGGCCTGTCGGAAGCAACGACCGGATTAACGTGGACGTGCGGGTGATGGCGGCAACGAACCGCGACCTGGAATCGGCATACCGCGCGGGGACATTCCGGAAGGACCTTTACTTCCGGTTGAACGTGGTGACCGTGCACATTCCGCCGCTACGCGAGAGGCGCTCGGATATTCCAATGCTGGTGCACCATTTTCTGAATCGTTACGCGCCGAACGGGCATTTGCAGGTGACTGCCGCGGCGATGAAGAGCCTGCTGCAATACGACTGGCCGGGCAACGTGCGGGAGCTGGAAAACTGCATCGCGCGGGCGGTAACGCTCGGAGATCACGAAGTGATGGACGTGAAAGACTTGCCGCCGGCGATTCGAACGGAGCAGCCGGCGGGCAGCGGAAGCGCGGAGGGAGTCGACGCCGCTTCCATTTCCACCACGGCGCTGGCGGAGATGGAACGCATGACAATCCTGCGGGTCTTCGAACAAGCGAACGGAGACAAGGCGCTGGCGGGAAAAATGCTTGGCATCAGCCGGGCGACACTTTACCGGAAACTGAAACGCTACAACATTGGACTGCGCGGTGACGAAAAAGAAGAAGAGATGGGAGCGGCTGCGGGAGAGATGTAGCGGTAAGGAGTCTCAAAGCGAGAGAAGGATCGCGCAGAAAAGCTGAGACGAGAACGTTTCAGCGTGAGACATTCGGTTGACTGCCGGAATTCGGGAAAATTTTAAGCCTCCTCCTTTCTTGAAGTTGCAAATCACAAAAGCCTGAATGCTTTTGGCGCTCGGCGTGCAATTCCCTGCATGGGACATTGTGTCCGGGTTCGCCTTACGTGTGTACCTACGCGTGGCGAGACTCCGGAGGGGATGAGCAATCGTTCGGATCAACGGGACAGAACCGAGTTATGGCGCTGATTACAGAAGAGCGGGGATGTGCGGAGCAACTGGCACGATTTTTTCCAAACCTTCCCGTTGTGCGAATCCCTGTGCGGATTGCCCCTGTGCGGGCGGGAAGTTCGCCTGGGCGGGTGCATGAGACGGCGGTGGTGGAATTCGGCTCGGAAGAATACGCAATTTTCTTGAGCACGCTGCCACTGGAATTCGCGGATCGGGTACGCATCTCAGGGGACGGAGGGGGACATTCAGCAGAGGCCGCCGTGATTGCACTGCAGTATCACGAGGGGCGTAAAGCGGTCGCAGTACGGTTTGTGGAAGGCCGCTGCGAATGGATGAGGGAATCGTGAATAAAACGATGACGACTTTGAATCTGCAGGCTCCGTCGAAAGCAGACGAGGGAAAGCAAGGACAATGGGAGGAATTGCGCTCGGTCTTCCCGATTTACGTGGCGCTTGCCAAACAACTGCAGTTGGAAATTCCCATCCCGCAGAACAAGCGGATTTTACCGGAGAGAGTCGATCCGCAACTATTCGGCCAAATTCAGAAGTGGCTGGACGTGATGGATCAGCAGGTGCTGGTGCACCAGTTACGCCACCTGCTGCAAATGACGACGCTGAACGCAAGCGAAAGCGGGTTGCGGGCGCTGATTATGCGGCACCTGCGGAAGCCCTCGAAGACCACGACGGACCGCGACAAGGCCGATTTCCTGCTGGTGCAATATTTCGCGCTGACAGCGCCGCCAAAGATTTATCACAAACAGATTGAGCTTGGGGATGTGGCCAATGTGCTGCGGCCGGTGTTCGGCGAAGTGGATTCAACGCCGTTGCCGTGGTGCGAACCGCTGGAGAACATGATCGTTTCCTTGCGGGGATTCAAGGGCCTTCGGGACATGCTGCAGACCAATTTCATCGAGCAGGGCCGGCGGGTGAAAGAAACCGCGGGCGGGATGTTTTACGATCCATCGGCGATGCTGGCGTTCATCCGTTTCAATTTCCTGATGCGGAGAACGCTGATCGAGCTGATGCACGCGGACCTGATTTTTATCCGCTCCGGCCTGATTAATTTGCAGAATGCGGGAGCAAAGACCATCGAATGCCATAGTGTCGGTTTGGGGAAAGCGGAGCCGATCGATAAGTTGCAGCGGCTGACAGACGAGTGGAAGCAGCCTTTCCAGAAGGAATACACGGAACGCACTGTGAATCAGGCGTTCGAAAAATTGCTGGGATTGCGAGCGGATGTGGAACGGGCGGTGGAAAAAGTGATTGGCAAAGCGCCGGCTGCGCCTGAGCCGGAAGCGTCGAGCAAAAAGAATGTACCGATTGCCTCAGCCCCGGGAACTTCCAATAAATTAAAAGAAAAACCGGAAACTGCCGCCGTAAAACAGAGCGAGACGGGCGGGGCCGCGTTGGATTTCGAAACGTGCATGGAGCAGATCTGGGAGCAACTAATCTCCGCTCCGCCTTCACGGGGACGTTCGATGACCACGGTGAAGCTGGGTGCGGTCCGGCTGTTGATGTCATCGTGGGAAGTGGCGGCGTTCGTAAGCGAAGATGGGCCAGCCGCGGAAGATTTGCGGCGCGCGGTGGTGGCGAGGGCGCTGCTGACGTCGAACCTGGAGCGGGCCAAGGAAACGGGAAACGCAACGGGCCTCGACCGGGCATTGACGATCGCACGAGTGGAAGTCTCACGCCTGCAAGAGCGGGTGGAAGCGGCGAAGCAGGCGAAGGACACGGAAGCCGCGGTGAATCTGGGAATCAGCACGAAGAGGCTTCTTTCGGCGCTGGACGAGTCTGAAAAGCTGTAGCGTTCTGAGTCGCGGGTCGGCAGGCGGGAAACCGGGTCAGGGAGCAAGGTTCTTGCGAAATACAAACGTATTGATTCTGACGGACGACGCTGAATTTGCCAGGCTGCTGACGGCCTGCTGGCAAGTGGAGCGGCAGTTGCCGGGAATTTGTGTGGTGACAAGCGAATTCTGGAAAGAAAGCGACACGCCGACCCCCGACCTGATTGTGGTTGGCCCTTTGAAAGAAGGAAAGCTTGGCGAAGTGCTGCGTTCGATGGAGCCGAATACGGCGCTGATTTTGTGCGCGCCCGCGGAAGCGAGCGAACTTGGACTGTTGCGCAAGAAATACCCGAAACTCCTGCATGTTCCTCTGCGAGAGGACTGGACGCAGGTGGTGCTGTTGCTGGCCGGGGAATCGTTGCGGCGAACCGAGGCGCTGAAACTGGCGCGGCAGGCGGAACGGCACGCGGCGCAGTACGCCAACCAGGCGACTCTCGGGCGCTACATGTACGACATGAAACACAACGTGAGTAACGCGCTGACTTCGCTGCTGGGGAATGCCGAGCTGCTGCTGCTGGAACCGGGAGGGCTGTCGGCCCAATCGCTGGCGCAGATCAAGACGATTCATACGATGGCGTTGCGTATCAATGAGGTGATGCAGAGATTCTCATCGCTGGCGAGCGAATTGAGAGAGGGTGAGACGCAATCGCAAGTTGAGACGGAGGAAGTGAATTCGACGCCGACTCCCCGCCGGTAAGGGTTCCTTCACTGGGCCTAACGGCCTGTCTTATCAGCTAGATAAGAAAAAACAGAACAGCTTTTAAGTTCACCGGCAAGGTGGCCGCCGACGTGCAATTTTCCAACGTGGAGAACTGTGCGGAGCGAATGAGTGTGCAGAAAAAAGTTCTGATCGTGGATGACTCGCCGGCCCAGGTGAAGCTGATTCAAGGCCTGCTGGAGCCGGAGGGCTATTGGCCGGTGGGCTTGAACGACCCGCGGCGGGTGGAAGAGGCCATCGCTCTCGAGCGCCCGAGCGTGATTCTGCTCGACGTGGTGATGCCGGAGCGAAACGGATTTCAAGTTTGCCGGGAGCTGAAAAGCAACACGGAGTTCAATTCGATTCCCGTAATCCTGGTGACGTCGAAGGATACGGCGAGCGATCGCTATTGGGGCCAGCAGCAGGGCGCGGACGGTTATGTGACGAAGCCGTTCACGCGGGAAGAACTTTTGCGAGCGGTACGCCGCTTCGCCTGAGGGAGTTTCGAAGAACAGAGCCATGAGCGAAGAATTCCAATTGACGCCGATACCGGCGGATGCGGAGCTTGGCGAACTACTGGAGGCAATGGACCCTGGGGTCGAGCGGACCCCGGAATCGCAGTACTGCGTATTTCGGAGCGGGCGCGAGCGGTTTTGTTTCCCGGTGCTGGATGTGGAAGAAGTTCTGGAGTGGCCGCTGGTGACAAAGCTACCGCTTTCGCCGGCGTACGTGCTTGGAATTTTCAATTTGCGCGGAGCGATTGTGCCACTGATTGACATTGCGTTGACAGAGGGGCGACGCGCGGGCTTGCTGCCGAAGCATGTGGTTGTGGCGTCGTTGCGGGGAGACGGCAATCACGACGATATTCGGCTGGGCATTGCAGCGGACGAAGTGGTGGGGACTTATTCAGTGAGGGACGCCGAGGATCTACTGAAGCAGGCGCCGGAAAATGTGCCGCATTGCGTGGGAATGCTGCGGCATGACGACCGGCTGGCGCTGGTGATCGATTTACGGCGATTGCTCGAAGTGTATCCGGGACCAGGCATTTGAGGATTAGAGGACAGCGTTTGGGAGGCAGGAATGAAATCGCGACTGAGTAGCACAATTTGGATGCTGGTTCTGTTCTTGAACGGCATCGGTTTGGCTGGGGCGATCTGGTTCGCATATAGTGCGGGTCGCCAGACAGCGAACGGAGGGTCTCCGCTGGAAGGCAGCGGAATTATTATCGCCATAGGCATCGCGATTGGCATGAGCATCGTGCTTGGGTGGCGGCTGGGCGCGGCGATTCTTACCCCTGTGGGCGAACTTGCCGCGTTCTCTGAACGGCTAGCTGCAGGCGACGGCAAGGCGCGGGCGGAAGTCGGGACGAACGATGAGTTCGGCTACATCGCCGAGAATTTGAACCGCGCGGTGGCGAAGGTTTCGAAAGCTTCGAGCAACCAGGAAGCGAATGATTCGCTGCAGCGAAGCATCACGGACTTGCTGTCGGTAATCAACCAGGTGGCCCGCGGCGATCTTGCGTTGCGCGGCAAGGTGACCAACGACGCGCTTGGCAACGTGTCCGACTCCATCAACTACATGCTTGACAACTTTACGAAAGTGCTGGAACGCGTGCGCAAGGCGGCCATGGAAGTGGCCGTTTGCTCGAACAACATTTTGCTGGCCGCGGACGAGATGCAGGCCGGCGCGACGCAGCAGGACCAGGAAATCACCAACACGTCGAGCGCCGTGGAAGAGCTTACGGTTTCGATGAAGCAGGTGTCCAACAACGCGGAAGCAAGCGCTGAGGCGGCGCGGCGCGCGCTGGACGCCGCGGAACAGGGCAACCGAGCGGTGCGCGACACGCTGGAAGGCATGCAGCGTATCCGGGCCTCGGTGCAGGCGACCGCCAAGAAAATTAAATCACTCGGCGATCGTTCGTTGGAGATTTCGGAAATCATCAACGTGATTAACGACATTACCGAGCAGACTAACTTGCTGGCGTTGAACGCGGCGATTGAGGCGGCCCGCGCGGGTGAAGCTGGTCGAGGGTTCGCGGTGGTTGCTGACGAAGTTCGCAAATTGGCGGAACACTCCCGCAGCGCGACGAAAGACATCGCGGCGCTCATCAAGGCAATTCAGGCGGAGACGAACGAAGCGGTGGTGGTGATGGAAGACGGCACAAAGGAAGTGGAAGGCGGTGCGCAACTTGCCGACCAGGCGGGACGCGCGCTGGATGCAATTTCCAGCGTCGTGCGACAGTCCGCGGAACTCGTACAAGAAATCTCGCTGGCTTCGAAACAGCAGGTGCGCGGAACAGAAGGCGTGGCGCACGCAATGCAGATTATCTCGGGCATCACGCGCCAGACTTCGCAAGGCACGCGCGGGACGGTCGCAACGGTCAGCCAACTGGTGAAATTGTCCGACCAATTGAACGAAGCCCTGGCACAGTTCCGGGCAAACTCCAAGGCGGCCGCGGCACTGGAAGACGCGGACCGGCAAGTCCCGGCAGGAGCGGTGCGGTAGAGGTGCAAGTGACTCCCGCGGAAAGACCGGGAAGCGAGTGGGTAGGCCATGAGTGAACGCCACGGGGCGGGACACGGTTTGACGGACCACGAACTGAGCGAGATCCGCATGCTGATTGAGGAGCGTTCGGGCATTCATTTCGACGAGTCGCGGGAGAGATTTCTCTCGACGCGGGTGCGCGAGCACATGCACGAGCGCAAGTACACGCGCGTGAGCGAATTGTTGCGCGCGGTGCGGAAGACGAACGTGGAATACGATTCGTTCTTGGAGCGGATGCTGACGCAGGAGACATCGTTTTTCCGGTATCCGGCCGTTTACGAAGCGTTTGAAAAGCGCGTTTTGCCGGAGATCCACGTATCAAAGTTCTGGAAGAATCCGCGGACGCTGCGGGTGTGGAGCGCGGGCTGTTCGACGGGGGAAGAGCCGTATTCGATCGCGATTACGATCGCCGATTCCCTTTCGTTTGCGGACGCCTGGAACGTGGAGATTCTGGCGACGGACGTCGGCAAGCAAGCGCTGAAGAACGCGGAAAAAGGAATTTATTCCGGTCGCAGCCTGGCCGGCGTGAATGAAAAGCAACTGTCAACACATTTCACGAAAGTGGAGAACAAGCACCACATAAAACCGCGCCTGAAGAAAATGATTTCGTTTGCGCCGATGAACCTGGCCTCGCCGGTGTATGTGGGGCGGATGGACCTGATTTTCTGCATGAATGTGCTGATTTATTTCACGGAAGAGCGTCGGCGCGCGCTGGTGCAGCGTTTTTATGAAGCGCTGGAGCCCGGCGGGTACCTGTTTCTTGGGCATTCGGAATCGATTTCGAAGATGCCGGTGAAGTTTCAGGCCATCGTACTTGGGGATTGCATTTTATACCGGAAGCCCACGATGCAGGAGCAACAGAAAACCGAACTGGTGACGGAGGGACGCGCGTGAGCACGCCGGACCGCGAAGCCGTCGAGATGTTCCTCCAGGAGGCCGCGGAGCACCTGCAATATTTGCGGGAGTACGTGAGCGTGCTGCAGGAAGTTTCACCGCGGCGCGAAGATCTGGAGCGGCTTTATATTTCGGCGCACACGCTGAGCGGCACCTCGGCGAGTTATGGATTCCCAAGGTTTTCGGAAGTGGCGGCGAAGCTGGCGCATATTTTTCAGTACGCTCTGCAAGCCCCGCTCGGCGATGATCTGCACGGGCCATTGACGGAATTTCTTTCGGATGCGATTTCGCTGCTTGAGACCAGCCTGCTTGAGATCAGCGACACCGGTCAGGAAAACGTCGAAGATGTCGCCGCGTTCAAGGAGCGTTATCGATTTGCATTTCCGCCGGAGCCGCCTCCCTTAAATTTGGGCATGCCGGCAAGCGCACAGCTCTCGCAGGCGCCATCGGATTATCAAGACGAACCGGAACCGGCGAATGTCGGCCAAACCGGTTCTTACTTTGATGCGCTTCCAGTGGATGACGAAGTCCCCGATGAGATTCTGGAATTTTTCCAGCCGGAAGCCGAAGAGCATTTGCAGATCGTGGCGGATTGTCTGCTTTCGCTCGAGGGCAACAACAATCCGGAAGAGATCAACCGGTTGTTCCGAGCCATTCACACCGTGAAGGGTTCAGCGGCGCAGGTTGGACTGCGGCGACTGGGCGGCATCGCACATCGGGTGGAAGATTTGATTGGGCGTTTGCGAGACGGGGAGATTCAACCTTCACCGTCTGTCGTGGACCTGTGTCTTGAGTCCGTGGACGTCTTGAAGAAGACGCTTCATCGGGAGTGGGTGGATGAAGCGGAGTTTCGCGAGGGCGTCGATTCCCTGCTGGGGCGAATTGCGGCACTGGCTCCGCAGGAAATTGAGGAAGAAACGCCGGCGGCAACGGTTGCGGAGACTCAGGAAGAAGTCCCGGTTAGAGCTGGAGTCGAGAAGGCTGCGCCGAAGGCCCCGCTCACCGCGAAACAGGCTGCGGCGAACAAGTCGGTGCGCATCGCGCTGGGCCGGCTGGATCGCATGATGAACACCGTCGGAGAGTTGGTCATAAGCCGCACGAAAATGGTGGGCCGGGTCACCGAGCTTGAAAAGCTGATCGATACGCTGGGATTTTCGAAGGAACGTTTGCACGGCAAGGTGAACGAATTCCAGGAGAAATACGAGTTCAACCGCATCCGCTCGCAGCTCTCGACGCCGTGGGCCAGTTCGCAGACGCAAAAGCTGCTGACGAACGCGGCGGCGGGCGAGGGATCGTATCTCGAAGAGTTCAGCGAACTCGAGATGGATCGCTATGACGACTTCAATATTCTTTCGAGGTCGATGACGGAAATTTCGGCGGACGTGAACGAGGTGCTGACGCAACTCGAAGGGTACGTCGGGAGGGTCGAGGGGGACATCGACGAATTCACCAAACTGGCGCACCACCTGCAGGACGAAATCACCGCGGCGCGCATGGTGCCGATCGGAACGCTGTATTCGCTGCTCTCGCGAGCGGTGAGAGACGCGGCGAAATCGGCGAAGAAGCAGGTAGAGCTGGATTTTTCGGGAAGCGAAACGGAGCTGGACAACAACATTATTCAGCAGATTTCGGACCCGCTGGTGCACCTGGTGCGCAACTCCGTGGCGCACGGGATCGAACTCCCTGCAATTCGCGCCGCGCAGGGAAAGGCCGAAGAGGGCAAGGTGTCGCTGCGCGCTTATCACCGCGGCAATCACATTTACATCGAAGTGGAAGACGACGGGCGCGGAATCGACTACGAACGCGTGAAGCAGAGCGCGATCGAGTGCGGCCTGGTTTCGCACGAGACGGCCGACCGGCTTACGGAACGCGACCTGCGCGAAATGCTGTTTCATCCGGGCTTCTCAACGGCGGCGGTGAAGACGGAACTGGCGGGGCGCGGAGTGGGGCTGGACGTGGTTCGCTCCAATTTGAACGCGCTGAACGGCGAAATTGAAGTGAACAGCGTTGCCGGGTCGGGGACGAAGTTTACGCTGAAGGTGCCGTTGACGCTGATCATTTCTCCGGCGCTGTTTGTGCGCTGCGGCTCGCACCATTTCGCCCTGCCGCTGGCTGTGGTGGAAGAGATTCGCCGCTTGCGGGCGGACGAAATTGAGGACGTGGGTGGAAAACTGCTGACCAAGGTGCGCGACATCGTTACCGAAGTGGTGCGGCTGGATTCCTATCTTGGGTTGCCGCCGCTGGAACCCATCAACGGATATTTCCGCATGGTGGTTGCGAATGCCGGGAATCGCCAGATCGGCGTGGTGGTGGAAGAGGTTCTGGGCAAAGACGAAATCGTGATCAAGAATCTGGGCGAGTACATGCGGAAGGTAAAGCTGTTCCCTGGAACAACCATTGCACCGGATGGCAGCCTGATTTTGCTGATTGATTTGAACCGCATGGTGGCTACCGAGCCGAACGAACGACGCGCCGTGCAAGCCAGCGCCAGCGCCGCGCGCATTTTTGCACCTGGGTCAACGGCGGTGGCGCGGGGAACAATTCCCACGGAAGCAATCGATCGAGTGGATCAGGAGCGCGTGGTCGTGATCGCCGATGATTCGATCAGCGTGCGCAAATTTGTGGGCAGAATGCTCGAGAAGAATGGCTACCGCGTGAAACTTGCCGCGGACGGACTGGAAGCGGCGGAACTTGTGACGCAACACGGCTGCCATATGGTGATCACCGACCTGGAGATGCCGAGGATGACCGGCTACGAGTTGATGGCGCAGTTGCGGCAGAGCCCGTCAACAAAACGAATTCCCGTGATGGTGGTGACTTCCCGCGCGGGCGCGAAGCACCGGGACCGCGCAATGAAAGAAGGCGCGTCCGCATTTTTGACGAAGCCCGTGCAGGAAGATCAGCTGCTGGCAGCGGTGGAACAACTGATCGGAACGGAGGCGGCACGCCCGATCGTGCCGGTCGGATAGACGAACGATGGTCAGCACCCTCCCCAAAAAGTTTCGCGTTCTCGTTGTGGACGATTCCGCCTTCATGCGCAAGGTGCTGGAATCCATTTTCAACGCCGACGAGCAACTGACGGTGATCGGCCACGCAAAGGACGGCCGCGAAGCCCTTGCACTAGCGGAATCGCTGAAGCCCGACGTGATTACGATGGATTTGAACATGCCGCACATGGACGGGTTGCAAGCGACGGCGCAGATCATGACCACCAATCCCAGGCCAATCGTGGTGGTGAGTTCGGAAAGCAAGGAAGGCGCGGCAAGCACTCTGCGGGCGCTGGAACTGGGCGCGATTGATTTTGTCACCAAGCCATCGTCGGGAATCGATCTGGACATGCAGAGCGTGAAGGACGATCTGCTGCGGAAGGTGCGAATCGCGGCCAAAGTTCGAGTTGTGCGCACCGCGTCGCGGCTTGCGGCGCAGTTGCAGGCTCCGATGAACGGCGGGGCGGCTCCGAAACCTCAGCCGCCGGCCGCGCGCCCGGCAAATCCCACAACGGTTCCTTCGGATATGCGATTCCCTGTTGTGGTTCTGGCGGCATCAACTGGCGGACCCGCGACGGTAATGCGGCTGGCACCCGGTTTCACGAAAGATTTTCCAGCGGCAGTGATTCTGGTGCAGCACATGCCCGCGGCGTTCACCACGCAATATGCGCTGCAGTTGGCGGAGTTCACGGGGATCCGGGTGAAAGAGGCGGAATCGAACGAGCCGGTGCAACCGGGGACATTTTATATTTGCCCGGGCGGACAACATCTTCGAGTTTCTCCCACGGGGCGCATGCAACTGGATGGCGCGACCGGCCGGATCGAGGGCTACCTGCCTAACATTGACGTGACGATGGAATCGGTGGCGGCCTTTGCCGGCGCAATGAGCATCGGCGTCGTGCTGACAGGTATGGGCAGCGACGGAGCGCGCGGAGCGAAAGCGATCAAAAATGCCGGGGGACACGTGGTGGCGCAGGATGAAGCAACGTCCGTGATATTCGGGATGCCCGCGGAAGCGATCAAGGGCGGAGCGGTGGATCAGGTGCTGGGCATCGACGACATCTATCCGGCAATCGAGAATCGCGTGCTGGGGTTGAGCCGGTTGTCGCCGACGGGAGTCCGCTAATGCAGTTTGCGGCCTCGCACAAGGCGGCGCACGGGCGAACGGAGCAAATCATATTGTTCCGCTGCAGCACGCAGGTGTTTGCGATTTCGTCGGCGTCGGTGCAGGAAGTTCGCAGCGTGGACTCATTGGCGGGCTCGCCGCTCGAAATCGACGAGCCAAGCCTTCCCAAAGTGCGGCACATGTTCCGGCGCGGCGAACAGAATCTCTACGTCGTGAATGGAGCGGTGCACTTCGGATTGAGGCCATCGCCCGCTTCGTTGATATTCCTATTGCGCAGGTCGCGGACGGCGCTGCTGATCGACGGTATCGAGAAAATGACGACTATGTCGCGGCTGCAAGCCCTGCCTGCGGCGTTTTGCCATGAGGAACGCGTGTGGTATCGCGGGTTGACCGTGCTGGATCAAAACGTGATTCCTGTCGTGACGCCAGAGGGTTTTCTTACGACGGACGAGCTTTTTCTGTTGGACGCGCGGGTGAGCCGGATGGGCGTGCCGGAGGCGACGGCAAGCGAGATGGGCCTGAGTCTATGAGCGTGGTGGAGCAATTCGACGCGCGTTCCTGCGTGCTGCTGCGGCTGGGAGAGCGACGCTTTGCGTTGGCGGCGGAGCACATCGCCGAGCTGGTGGCGCCGAGCCGAGTGTTCCGGTTCGCGCACCGCACCGAGGAGATTGATGGGGTAATTCTCCGACGCGGGCGCGTGGTGCCGGTGTGCGACGTGGCGGAACGGCTGACGGGCAAAAAGCTGACCTCCCGGCGATTTTACCTGGTGGCGACGCAAAAGCGAGGCGCGTCACTGGATTGGGTGGCGCTTCCGGTCAGCGGCGAATGTGAATTGATCACCGCGGACTTGACGCCCGCGGGAGAGTCCGATTCGCCCCACGTGGCCGCGTGGCTCTCGCATGACGGCGAAGTGATTGAAGTGTTGAATTTGGATGCGCTGACACCGGTGGCCGGCGAGCGCACGATCCCGGCGCAAGGCGAACGCCCGGAGGCACACGCATGATTGTGCCCGGCAAGCCGGCGAAGATTCTGTTGATTGACAGCAACGTGCTGTTTTCGAAGAGGCTGGGCGATGCGCTGCGACGCGAAGGCTTTGAGGTAACAACCGCGACGCAGGCGGCGTTTGCGCTGACCACGCTGGAATACAACGCGCCCTCGGTGATTGTGTGCGCAACAAACATGCGGGAGATGGGCGCGCTCGAAATCGCAAGGATTATTCACGCGGACCCGAAAAACGCGGCGTTGCCAGTGATCGCCATGGGCGACGGCAGCCAACGCGCGCTGATGGAATCGTTTCAGGCAGGTTGCCACGACTATATTGACCGGCATTTATCGCCCGGGGTGATCGCGAATCACATCAAGAACATCGTGATCAGCAAGCTGGAAGGCTTTCAGCCAACGCAGATGCTGGGACAGGCGGATACCAGCCTGAGCGGGAATTTGACGCACCACGATCTGACGGGCGTGATGCAAATGCTGGGGCAGGCGCGGCAGACGGGGGCATTGACCATCAATGCCGGAGAAACCGACGCGGTACTGTTTTATGACGGCGGGGAAATCACCCACGCGGAGTGCGGCTCGCTTTTTGGGGATGAAGCCGTGATTCACATCCTGAAAAGCTGCGTGCAGTGCGGGTCTGGCGTTTACAAATTTATTTATGGCGCGCCGTCGGCGCAACGGACGGTGCTGCGTTCGGCAACCGACCTGATGCTGGATGCCATGCGCGAATTTGACGAAACGGAGCGAAACGGCTCCGACGAGTTGGCGGACAAGGAGGCCCAATGAGCGACGCGATTGTTCTGCCGGAGGCCGAAGCAGCCGAGCCGAAGCGAACGCCCACGGTGTATTTCATCGACGACAGCGCGACGATGCGCGAGGTGATCAAGATCGCGTTCCGGCGCGAAAACATAAACGTGGTGACGTGCCCCGATGCCGCATCGGCGCTGGCGCAATTCGAAGAGAATCCGCCCGACGTGGTGATCACCGACGTGATCATGCCGGACCAGGACGGATACTCCGTGTGCAGCCAGGTGAAGCAGAATCCGCAGTTCGCGAAGACGCCGGTGATTCTGATGTCCGGCGTGGTGAACAAGAGTGTGGCGGACCGCGCGGTGGCGGTGCAGGCGGATGAGTTGGTGAGAAAGCCCTTTCAGCCGCAGGAATTGATCTCCAGAGTGAAAAATCTGATCGGCCACGGCGCACCGGCGTTGCAGCAACCATCGGAGCGGCCGATGGCCATGCCTTCCTTGAGCAGCTTGTTTGCAGCCCCCGCGGCGCCACGCATTGTTCCGCCGGCGGCGCCGATGCATGCCGCCCAACCGGTGGCAGAATCACGGCCGGCCGACAATGTTTGGCCGCGTGCGTTGGCCGAGGCGTTCGTACAGCAGAGCACCGCTGCAACGCCGCAACCACCGGCGGCCGCTTCGAACGCGGCACCTCGCGCGGCTGGAACGGCCACAGACGTCCAAAAATTGCGCGTTGAGATTTCGCGTCTTGAAATCCTGGTGAAGAAGCTGCAGACCGAGTTGCAGATCGAACGCCAATACAACCAGGCGCTGGAACTTCACGTTCGCACACTTACTCAAGTGGATTAGGCAAGCACAATCCGTCCTGAACAATCGTTAAACAAAAAGTTGGATCCGCCAGTTGACGCGTTTCGCCGAATTCAGTAGCCTCGGCTGACGCTGGAATTAAGTTGAGTCTGTATGTTGTTGGAGGACTGTACGATGAACGAACCGACGAACAGAGGGATATCGAGGCGGCAGTTTGCGCGGCGGGCGGCGCTGCTTTCGGCGAGCGCTTCGATTGTTCCGGCGGCAAGCGTGTTCGCGGAGTCCTTGCAGTCTCCGCCGGCTCAGGAGACGGCCCCGACCCATCCGAATCTCCCGGCGGAAAGCCAGGCGGAGGCGGAGGCGCGCTACCAGCAGATTCTGAGCCAGTACGGCAGCCGTTTCAGCGCGGAGGAAAAAGCATCGTTGCGCGAAATGAATCTGGTGACGCAGGCCAGCCTCGACAAGGTGCGGGCGTATTCGCTGGAAAATGGCGACGGGCCCGCGCTCTATCTGAAACCCCTAGTGGAACGCGAAAGAAACCAGCACAGCCACCGGTAGCCGTGCCGGCAAAGAAATCCTGAGGGATAGACGAATGCTCAGCGAGCAAGTGCTCTACCTATCCGTTGGCGAACTGGCGAAGAAGATTCAATCCAAGCAGCTTTCTCCCGTGGAACTGACGGAAAGCTACCTGGCGCGCAGCGAAGCGCTGGGACCGAAATTAAACGCTTACGCGCGGCTGACGGCGGATCTGGCGCTGGAGCAGGCGCACGCGGCGGAAAAGGATATTCAGCGCGGGCATTACCGCGGACCGCTGCACGGAATTCCCTACGCAGCGAAAGATCTGCTGGCGGTGAAAGGGATTCCGACGACATGGGGCGCAAAGCCATTTGCCGACCAGGTGTTTGACTATAACGCGACGGTGATCGAGCATCTGCACAACGTCGGCGCAATTCTGCTGGGCAAAGCGGCGATGATCGAATTGGCCGGCGGCATGGGATACGCATACGCCTCCGCTTCCCTGCATGGCGAGACGAAAAATCCGTGGGATACGAAGTGCTGGACGTGCGGCTCATCCTCGGGGTCTGGCGCGATTGTCGCAGCCGGACTGGCGGGATTCGCGATCGGGACGGAAACGTGGGGCTCGATCGTGTGCCCGTCGGCATTTTGCGGCGTCAGCGGGTTGCGGCCGACCTATGGGCGCGTGAGCCGGCGTGGCGCGATGGCGTTGTCGTATTCGATGGACAAGGTCGGGCCGCTGGCGCGTTCGGCGGAGGATTGCACGAACATTTTCGCGGCGATTGCGGGGCACGACCCGCTGGATCGCAGCACGCTGCCGGTGGACAAAGCCGCGTTTACGTATTCCCCCGCGGCGGATTTGAAGGGACGCAGCCTGCGGATCGGATGGCTGACGAATGCGTGGAAGCAATACGATCCGGGCATCGGAAAAATCGTGGATACGGCGAAGGCAGCTCTCAAGCACCGTTTCCCGTTTGTCAGAGATGCGGCATTACCAGAAGGACCATGGGAGGACGCCGCGACGCTAATACTTTCCGGCGAGGCGGGATCGGCGTTTTCGCAACTGATTCGTTCCGGCCGCGTGAAGGAACTGAATGATCCGTTCGGGCGAGTGGCCGGATATGTGAGCCAAAGTGTTTCGGGAGCGGATTACACGACGTCGCTGCGCATTCGAGACATCCTGCAAAAGAAAATGGCAGATTTGTTCGATTCGTATGACGTGCTGGCGACCGCGACGCAACCCGTGGCCGCGACTCCGCTGAGCTTGAATCTTGTTACAGGGCTTTCCTTCCCCGATCCGCTGGGTGCGATCGGGAATCTTTGCGGATTGCCTGCGATTTCCGTGCCGTGTGGGTTTACGGATAAGAATTTGCCGGTTGGATTGCAGTTTGTGGGGCGCGCGGGGGACGACGCGGCGGTTTTGCTGGCCGGGAGAATTTTTCAGCAGACGACGAATTGGCACAAGAAACATCCGAAGGTCAGCTAACCCACTTTACGCTGAAGAGATTTCCGCAAATTCCTGCGAATTGTAGCTCAGGCCTTCAGGCCTGAGGGTTTTCATTGCGACGGCACTACTTTGCCAGCGCGATGGAAAGCCTCGCTCCTGAAGGGGCGAGCTAAAGGAACGGCTTAAGATTTCTTGCGGGCTTGGAGGATCTCGCGGACCGTACGGAGAATGGCGCCCCGGCTGAAGGGCTTGGTCAGTAGCCGCACGGAGGGATCCGCGTCGGCCATTTCGGTGGCCGCGTGCTCGCTATAGCCGGACATAAAAACAACCGCGATGCCGGAATGTTCCTGCTGGAGCCGCACGGCAAGTTCCTGCCCGGTCATTCCGGGCATAACCATGTCGGTGACCAACAGGTCGATCTTGCCGCGATGCTCGGCAGCGATGGTGATGGCATCTTTTCCGTTCTTGGCTTCGATCACCTTGTAACCGCCCGATTCCAAAAACTCACGGGCAATTTCGCGGACGTCCTGTTCATCTTCGGTGAGCAACACGGTTTCCGTGCCGGCAGGAATTTCGACGGAAGGTTTCGGGGTGCCAAGATGCACTTCTCTCTCGTTAACGCGCGGGAGATAAATCTTAAAAGACGTGCCTTTGCCGAGTTCGCTGTAGACCCAAATAAAACCGCCGCTTTGTTTGACGATGCCATAGACGGTGGCCAGGCCGAGGCCGGTGCCTTTTCCTTTTTCCTTGGTGGTGAAGAAGGGCTCGAAGATGTGCGCCTGGGTTTCTTCGTCCATGCCAGTGCCGGTATCGGTGACGTCGAGGAGGACGTACGAACCGGGTTTCATCAGGGGATGGCTTGCGGTATAGGACTGATCGAGGTCGCAGTTGCAGGTACCAATTAGAAGCTTGCCGCCGGTGGGCATCGCGTCACGTGAATTCACGGCAAGATTCATGATGACTTGTTCCATCTGGCTGGCGTCGGCTCGAATGGTGCCGAGTTGCTGGCCGGGACGCAGAATCAGTTCGATGTCTTCCCCGATCAAGCGAGGCAGAAGTTTGCCCATCTCTTCGACCACGGAATTCAGATTGATGATCTGTGGCTGCAGGACCTGCAAACGGCTGAAAGCGAGCAACTGCCGGGTGAGAGTGGTAGCGCGGTCCGCGGAACGATCGATCTGCTCGATTTTCCGCGCAATGGAATCGGTGGGAGACAATGCACCCAGCAACAATTCCGTATGACCCTTGATGACCATCAGCAGATTGTTGAAGTCGTGCGCAACCCCACCCGCAAGGCGTCCGACGGCTTCCATCTTCTGAGACTGGCGCAATTGAAGTTCCAGGTGACGGCGTTCGCTGATGTCCTGGGCGACCACGAGGCGCACGCGCCTGCCGGCATAGACGAGTTCGTGGGAAATGATTTCCACTTCAAAAGTTTTCCCGTCTTTGCCCTGATGCAGCCAGAAAGCGTGCTCCTCGCTCTCGGCCTTCATTTGCATCAGGTGGGCGGACACCTTTTCGCGTTCGGCGGTGGGGCGAATTTCCAGGATGCTCATGCGTTCGAATTCGCTCTGCGAGAATCCGTACTGGCCGACGGCGGCTAGATTGACGCGAAGAAAGCGCAACGTCTCCACGTCATAGAGCCAAGTGGGAAGAGGGTTGCGCTCGAACAAGAGACTGAGCATGGACTCACTTTTGCGCAATTCCTCCTCGGCGCGACGGCGTTCGATGGCCAGAGCGATGTGGCCGCCGACGGAGTCGAGAAATTCCAGGTCGCGCAGATCGTAAGCGTGTTCATTCTGGTAGTTCTGCACAACGAGTACGCCGATGGTGGCAGTCGGTGTTTTCAGGGGAACGCCTAGCCAGGCCGGCGCGGCTGATCCCACCAACTCGACTTCACCAAGGGCCGCCAGGTTGTCGAACTCGGATTGCGGGATAAGCATCGCTTTTCCCGTGCGGAAAACGTAGGCGGTGCAGCTGCGCCCCACTTTCTGAGGGGGAGGGGCGGAGTCGAATTCGTCTGCAAAAAATGGAAATTCGAAGACGTCCCGCTGGGGATCGTGCAAGGCAACAAAGCAGTTTTCCGCGGGCAAAATGCGCTTGAGAGCGAGATGAATGTGAGTCAAGAGCTGATCGAGATTGGCGGTCTGATTCAGCGCGTGAACGACATCCGAGATCACCTGGCGTTCGGATTCCATGCGGTGTAACTCGGTAACGTCCAACCCATAGAGAAGGATTCCGTTGAAGGAGGGGTCGGAAAGGCGGCTGCGGCAGGTGATTTCAAACCAGCGCCACGAGCCATCGCGGCCGCGGAAACGGCAACGGCAGGTCAGAGGAGCGCCATTCTGGGCGGCGACTTCCTCCAGATGATTGCGAACCGCTGCAACATCGGCGGTGTGCACCAGCGCGTGAAGACTGCGGCCCATCAAATCGTCCGGACGGTAACCGAGACTGGATTGGAAAATGGAATTCGCGAAATGGACGGAGCCGTCTTCGCCGACGACAGCGATGATTTCCCGGGTGGTATCCAACAACGACGCAAGTTGTGCGGTCCCGAGAGCGATTCCGGGGTCCGAGACAATTCTCTGGGCCATTTAATTGTCGCTTCATTGGCCGGCGTAGACGCAAAACCACCGGCGGGACGTGCGGAAGCCTCCAAGGGTCTAGCTCGAACCAGAAAGCGCTTGCTGAAGGTGAATCGTCTCATGCAACTGTAGCCGAACCTGAGAATTTCGTATAGCCCCAGCGGGGCAAGGGTTACGAAACAATACCTGTACGAAAGGACAGGTGGACCTGACCACCGGGGTGCCACGTTCCGCGGGTCGTGTTACTCTGCGTAACCGTAAGTCAATGAAACTGCGCGAGCTGTGCCTCCGGAGGCCGGCTCCTGGAGGATTGCCACCATGCACGGAATCTGGAAAGACATGTTCGTGATCACGCTGCCGATTCTGGAAAAAATCCTGCGGCCGGTGATCGTTTACATTTTCCTGGTGGTGATGTTGCGGCTCTCCGGGAAACGGGAGCTGGTGCAATTGAATCCATTCGACCTGGTGGTGCTACTGACGCTTTCGAACACCGTGCAGAACGCAATCATCGGGGATGATAATTCCGTCTCGGGCGGACTGTTGGGCGCCACTTCCCTGCTGGCGATTAATTATCTGGTCGTGCGGTTCCTATACAATCACAAGAAACTGGACCAGATTGTGGAAGGGAAAGCCGATATTCTGATGGAAGGCGGCCAGGTTCGGCCGGAACATTTGAAAAAAGAATTGATTACCATGGCTCAACTGGAAGCGGCTGCACGGAAGCAGGGTTTTGGTTCGCTGAGCGAGGTGGATCAATGCATTCTGGAACCGGGCGGGACGCTGTCGTTCATCGGCAAGAAGCCGGATGTAGACGTGATGCGCCACAAGGAGTTGCTGGATCGCATCGACCGCCTGAAGGAGGAGCTGGCGCTGCTGAGAGGCAATCGGCCGCCTTCGGTTGCTTAAAAGTCGTGTGGCCGAAGAACTTCAGTGGACCAAGAAGGCGGTGATGCCAACAAAGAATCCGAGCACCCCGATCACCATCCCGGAGTACCAGAAACCTTTTCTTCTAGTGAGCAACGTCAGCGAGCAAATAATCAGGGCGACTTCCAGGATTACTTCGCCGGCGTCGAAGCGATCTTCCCGGTGGGAGACGGCGGTGCGCTCCTTTTCGAACTCCTTGGCCTTTTCACTGATATCGTCCTTGTCATCCGCGTAACGCTCGATTTCCTTCTGGTATTTCTCGCGCAGCGCCCCCGCTTTTTCTTTGTCTGCGAGCGCCAGGACGCCGAGCATGTCCGTATCGAGTTGCATTTGGTGGAGGCGGTTATTCTTGGCCTGGTAATAGCCCCACTGGTCGGTGGCCTGGGTCTGAAGAAGCACTGCTTCGATGCTGGAACGGTGGCCCATCAGAGTGGCCATGGCGACAAGGACCGCGAGGATGTTGATCGTGATGGCGACGGGCAAAGTCCACGGCTCTTCCTCATGGTGGTGCGCAGGCTCTTCGAGCACATCGTGCATCGGGGGTTCCCTCTTTTGTATTCTAAAATTAAGCCGACGGCTGGGCCGCGATAAATTTTAGCACTTCCTGTGCGGTCAGGATGGTGCGGTCAATATCGGCGGAAGTGTGAGAGGCGGAAACAAACGCGGCTTCGAACTGGGAAGGCGCCAGAAAGATGCCGCGGTTGAGCATTTCACGGAAGTAGCGGGCGTATAGCTTCGTGTCGGAACGCTTGGCGCCGGAGTAATTTGTGACCGGGTCCGGGGTGAAGAAGATGGTAGAGAGCGAGCCGATGCTATTCATCTGGGAGGGGATTCCGGCACTTGCCAGGGCGTTGCGAAGGCCATGCACGAGTTTCTTGGCAAGCGCGTTGATGGCCTCGTAGACGCCGGGCTTGGCGAGTTCGTTGAGCGTGGCGATGCCAGCGCTCATCGCCAGGGGATTGCCGGCAAGCGTTCCGGCCTGATAGACAGGGCCCAGTGGAGCGACATTGTTCATTAATTCGGCGCGGCCGCAGTACGCGGCGACCGGAACGCCGCCGCCGATGATCTTCCCCATGGTGGTCAAGTCGCCTTCGACCTTGAGAAGTGTCTGCGCGGATCCATTATGCAGGCGGAAGCCGGTGATGACCTCGTCGATGATGAGCAGGGCGCCATGCTTGCGCGTGAGGTCGCGGAGGCCTTGCAGAAATCCTTCCTTCGGCAAAACGACTCCCATGTTCGCGGCTATCGGCTCGACGATTACGGCAGCAATTTTGTTTTTGTGTTCGTTGAAAAGTTTTTCGACGCCTTCGAGGTCGTTGTAAGGAACGTTCAACGTAAGAGCGGCCAGCGCCTGGGGAACGCCAGGGCATTCAGCAATGCCGAGCGTGGCGAGGCCGGAACCCGCTTGCGAAAGAAAACTGTCGGCATGGCCGTGGTAGCAACCTTCGAACTTGATGATGAAATCGCGTTTGGTGACGCCGCGCGCAAGGCGGACGGCGCTCATGGTGGCTTCCGTGCCGCTCGAAACGAAGCGCACTTTTTCGATAAACGGGATAGCTTTGGTGATCAGCGTGGCAAGTTGCAATTCCAGTTCAGTGGTAACGCCGAAACTTGTGCCGCGCCGCGCCTGCTCTGCAATGGCCGCGCTGACAGCGGGATGCGCGTGACCGAGCAGCATCGCGCCCCATGAGCAGACGTAGTCGAGAAGCTGATTCCCGTCGGCATCGTAAAGATATTGGCCGCTTCCCTTTTCGATGATCAGCGGGTCGCCGCCAACGGAACGAAACGCCCGAACCGGGCTGTTGACGCCGCCAACGAGAACCTTTTCCGCCTTTTCAAAAATCTCTTTTGAACGGCGGCGTTCGGGTTTTGCCTGGGTTTGTGTCGCACTCATCGGGGCACCTTTTTTCCGGACTCAGGATTTCAGCCAGCGAGCAACGTCTTTGGCGTGGTAGGTCAGGATAATATCGGCCCCGGCTCGCTGGATGCCGGTCAAAATTTCAAGCACCACGCGTTTTTCTTCGATCCAGCCTTTTTGCGCGGTCGCTTTGACCATGGCGTATTCACCGCTGACGTTGTAGGCGCCGACGGGCACGTCGAAGCGTTCGCGAACCGCGCGGATGATGTCGAGATACGGCAGCGCAGGCTTGACCATCACGATGTCGGCGCCTTCTTCTAGGTCGAGCGCGACTTCTTTCAAAGCTTCGCGGGCATTGGCGGGATCCATCTGGTAACTGCGCCGGTCGCCGGATTTCGGCGCGGAATCGGCGGCTTCGCGGAACGGGCCGTAAAAACCGGAGCAGTATTTTGCTGCATAGGCGAGGATCGGAATGTTTTCGAACTTGTGGCCGTCGAGGAGGGTGCGAATCGCGGCCACCCGGCCGTCCATCATGTCCGAGGGCGCGACGATATCGGCGCCTGCCCGGGCGTGGGAAAGCGCCTGTTGCGCCAGGATTTCGAGCGTCGGGTCGTTCAGGATTTCACCATTCTCCACTACTCCACAATGGCCGTGGTCCGTGTACTCGCACAAGCAAACATCCGTAATCACCAACAAGTTGAGTTTCGCCTTCTTGATGGCCTCAATGGCTTGCTGCACTACACCGGTTTTCGCAAGCGAACTGCTGCCGCGGGCATCTTTGCTTTCCGGCAAGCCGAAAAGAATGATCGCCGGAATGCCCAGCGATTCCACTTCGCGGCATTCTTCGACGATCTGATCCACCGACTGTTGGTAGACACCGGGCATAGAGCTGACTTCCTTGCGAATTTTCGTGCCCGGGCAGACGAACATTGGATAAACGAAGCCCGCCGTACTAAGGCGCGTTTCACGGACCAAACCGCGCAGGGCTTCCGTGCGGCGAATGCGTCGGCCACGATGAATGGGGAAACTCATCCTTGTTTTGCTCCCGCAGGCTGCTGCTGGCCCGCCTTTGCGAAATAATCTGCCAACGATGAAACGACCGCGCCAACTGTGGTGTCCGTGGCCAGAAGAATTCTGTCCACGCCCTCTGCTCTCAGAGCGTTTTCGCTGACCGGGCCAATCGCGACAAATAGCGCCTGTTGGCTAAGCTTGCGGAATCGTGGCGAGCCGACAAGATCGTGCAGATGATGCACCGCCGAGGGGCTGAAAAACAGAACGGCATCCGCGTTTGCGCGAAGAAGAGAATCCTGCGATCCGGGTGAATCCGAACTTGGAGAAACTGTTTTGTACGCGACTACCGGCGTGACTTGCCATCCGTGAAGATTCAATGCTTCGATCAAGTCCGGATTGGCGCGATCGCTGCGCGGGAGAAAAACCCGTTTCGTTTGTGTTTCAGAGGAAAGCTCCTCAGCTAAGGAAACTCCTGTGTGAGTTCGGGAAATGAAATTAACGGTGAGGCCGGCGGCGGCGGCCGCTTCCGCGGTTGTGGGGCCGACGGCGGCAATTTTCACCCCGTCAAAAACTCGGGCAAGAGGGATGGCCAAGACTTCACAGCGGTGCCGCACCGCGCGTACGGCATTTTGACTGGTAAAAAACACCCAATCGAACCGAGCGGAATTCTTTAGGCAGGCATCGAGTTCCGCGGGATTATCAGCGGGAGCGAAGGCCACCAACGGCAGCAGGACTGGCTCCGCGCCCGCATCGCGCAGCGCGTCGACGAGCGGCTGGCTCTGCTCCGGCGCGCGCGTGACAATGACGCGTTTCCCTGCCAGCGGCTTGTTACTGTTTTCACCCACGGGCGCGCTGCACCTCTTCCAAAATAGTTCGGGCGCCGCCTTCGGCAAGCACGCGCGCCAGATGTTCGCCAAGTTGCGCGGCCTGGTCTGGAGGCGCCGAGGCCCTTTCTCGGACGTATTGCGTGCCATCCACGGAACAGACGACGGCTTCCATCACAAGTTCAGCGCGTTCCATGCGCGCCCAGGCGCCGAGCGGCACCTGACATCCGCCCTGCAAGGCGGAGAGCAGCGCGCGCTCTGCAATAATCGCTGTGCGCGTTTCCAAATCATCGAGTTTAGACAAAATCTCGTCGGCATCGCGATCGCTTACGCGCGACTCAATCGCGATGGCGCCCTGGCCCACGGCCGGTAGGGAGATTTCGGTGGAAAGCGGCTCCGTGATTTTCTGGCCCCAGCCCAGCCGATCGAGGCCAGCTTTCGAGAGCACAATGGCGTCGTACTCGCCGCTCTCCACTTTGCGCAAGCGCGTGTCCACATTGCCGCGCAGCTCGCGCAGGTCGAGGTCGGTACGATAGTGGCGGAGCTGCGCCTGGCGGCGCAGGCTGCTGGTGCCCACGCGAGCGCCTTGCTTCAGATTCGCCAGCGGCGTTCCGGTGTGCGAAACCAGGCAATCGCGCACGTCATCGCGGCGGCAGACCGCGGGGAAGTGCAGCCTTCCCGGCGTGTCCGTGGGAATGTCTTTCACGCTGTGCACGGCCAAATCGATGCTTTCCTCGAGCAGCGCTTCTTCTAGTTCCTTGATGAAGATTCCCTTTCCGCCAATCTGCGTCAAAGGAGCCTGCTGCATTTTGTCTCCGGAAGTTTTGATGATGATAATTTCGGCTTCGACCCCGGTGAGTTGAAAAAGCTGCTTGCGGACAAATTCGGCCTGCCAGCGGGCCAGGATGCTGCCTCTTGAACCGATGCGAAGGGGCTTCACGGTTTCTCCCGGTCGGATAAGTACAAATCGCGAATGGCTTCGACGTTTTGGATCTTGCGGCGCAACTCTTTTTCGGTGCGCAGGCGTTCGGCCGGATGCAGCAGCAATTGTTCGATCAATTCGTCCATAAGAGCGCTGATTCTCTCGCGGTCTTCTCCGCTGAAATGATTCATGCCGGCAAGGCGCTCCTGAAGGAAATTGGCGCGGCGCTGTTTCAGGCTGCCGCGAAGCGTTTCGAGCACGCCCGTCAACTCGACGCTGGCCTGCCAGGAGATGAACTTGGCGACGTGATCTTCCACCAGCGATTCCGCCTTGGGGACTTCGCTTTGCCGGGAGTCGCGATTCTGCTTCACGATCTCGGTCAAATCGTCCATCGCATACAGATAGACGTTATAAATGTCGGCCACCGCGGGGTCAACATTGCGAGGCATGCCGAGGTCCATCAGGAAAAGGGCGCGGTTTCCGCGTGAAGCCATGGCGCGCTCAACCATGGGTCGCGTCACCACATACTCCTGAACGCCCACGGCGGAGACGATGACATCAGGAAATTTCAGCGAGATGTCCCACTCACCCCATTCGAGAACCTTTCCGTCGTACTGCTTGGCAAACTCCTCCGCTTTTTCCCGCGAGCGGTTCATCAGATAGAGATTCTTGATTTTGCGGTCGCGCAACTGGGAGACAACCTGCTCGCTGATGGTGCCGGCGCCGAGAACGAGCGCACTACGATCCTGTAGCTTCCCGAAAATGCGCTCGGCCAGTTTTATTCCGGCGGAAGCGACGCCCATAGGACGCGTGCCCAATTCGGTTTCCGCGCGCACCCGCTTGCCAATTTCGAGCGCTGCCTGGAACAAACGGTTCAGCACCGGGCCGGTTACATGGCCTTCGTGGGCGCGCAAGTAGGCATCTCGGACCTGGCCGAGGATTTCCGCTTCACCCAGAAGCATGGATTCGAGTCCGGCGGAAACGCGAAACAGGTGCCGCACCGCATCGTGGTCGTAGTGGTGATAGAGAGAGGGATTCAGCTGGTCGGGGAGCAGATCGTGAAATGTGCCAAGGAAAGACGAAAGAGCGCCGGCCGATTCGTGATTGGCGTTGGGATTAACGCCGTAGATTTCGCTGCGATTGCAGGTGGAAAGTACCAGAGTTTCTTCGAGAATGCCGCGAGAGCGAAGCTCTTCCGAGGCGCGCTGCGCCTGCTCGCCGGAGAACGACACCTTTTCCCGCACCTCCAGGGGCGCCGTGCGGAAGTTCAGGCCAACGAGTACGATCTCCATGCTGCGCGAAGCGCGCTCCTAAAAATACCGGTGATGCGCGGAAAGAAAAAGATTCACCACCGTAAAACTGAGCACCACGAGAACAAAATTGAACACGCACAATTTGGAGGCACGCGCGCCCCTCCAGGCCGTGGTGCGCGCCAACTGGAAATAGGCCGCATAGAGCAGCAGCACCACCAGGGTGACGATGTATTTGGGATCGAAATACCAGTGCTGGCCGGCCTGGCGGTCGACGGCAAGGAATCCCAACGCTGTGCCTGCCGCGATGGTGACGAGTCCGACGAGGACGCTCGTGTGACTCATGCGCTCGAGGAGTTCGAGCGAAGGCAGCCGCCAGACGACGTCGCCGAGTTTTCGGATCCTCAGCAGCCGCTCTTCCCCGAGAAACATCAGGCTGAGGACGCAGGAAAGCGCGAATCCGGCGTAGGCCAGGATGCTCAGGGTGACGTGCAGGGCAAAAACGACTCCATGCGCCTGAATGGGCGGGGCAGGATGTTCCGGCGCGAAGGTGGCGGCCAGAAAAAAAGCCAGAATGATGGGGACTACAAAGGCACCGACGGTGCGCTGGCGGTGATAGATCTCCAGGCAAAGATAAGTGACGGCGAGCAGCCAGCCGAACAAAGACATTGAGCCCTGAAGATCATGATAGGGGACGGAATGCGTGGCTTTGGCGCGCCCCAGGAGGGCCAGGTAATGGCACGCTAACCCCATGAACATCAACACGGTGGCGAGACGCCCGGTAACCTCTTTTCCGGTATTGAGGAAGCCTATGTACAGGCCCATGCTCAGGAGGTAGGCCAGCACTGTCAAAATGACGAACAGATGATTCATCGGCTCGAGTCCTTGCCGGGCCTAGGCGCGGCAGGAAGGCGCTCAGTCTCCGGCCTGCGCGGCATCAAGATAGGCTCAGTATAGCGTAGTCGCAGGTATGTGCCATTCGCTCGGTAATCTCAACTGTAGGCAAAGTTTACGTTCAGGCCCGCTGGCGTGCTGTGACGCACTTCACAAGCTCGCAGCGATGTAGCTCAGGGCTTTGAGGACTGAGGCTTTCCGCTTCGAAGACGCGATCTTGCCAGCCCTATGGAAGCTGCCTAGAGAAAATAAAATCCGGGAAACGCCCCATCTGTTTCGAGTTTCCAGCAGATTATAGATATGACAGCAAACACTAGGTTCATATCTGACCGCATTCAGCACGGCTTGGCTCGCGGCTCACGATTCAAAACGGCACCCCTTTCCCGTTATGGATTTCAAAATTCTAATCAAAACTGAATAAGCCCTTCGTCCTGAGTGTCCGACGGATGGGGGAGCGCATGCAAAGCGTCAGAACCGACTCGTGGAGAGTCCGGGGAGCGCCTGATGTTCTTGCGCAGATTTGCTTTGAGCTTGATTGTAAGTTCGCTCTTTTACGTTTCTGGACCCGCCCAGGAGATCCTTTCCGGTCACCCGACAATTCCGCTTTCTTCGAAACACGAGCAGAATTTTAGCGAGGTCGTTATTCCGATTACCTCCGTAAAATTCACTCCCGTGCCAAAAGTTGTTACTGCGGGGAGGATCGGCCCTGGTTTCGAAATGGATGCTAAGTTTGGTACTGGCTTTTGCCTGGACCCCGCGTGCCGTTTCATCGTAACGAACTACCACGTAGCCGCCATCGCGAATATTCGAAAAATAGGGGGAGAGCTGATTTTTCAGCGGCATCTTGCGACGGGACCATACGATAAGGGCGCAACTATAAACATGCTTGCCAGCGGTGAAATGCTCGCATTCGCCATGAATCGGGACCTTGCGATCTTCGAGCTACGGCATGCGATCCGTCATCACCGTGGGTCTACTTTCAGCCTCGATGAACTCGAAGTGGGCCAGGAAGTCGACATCTACGCGTATCCCAAGGGAATCATCAATCCGGTTCGCAGGCTGACCCGCTTTTCAGCAACATTCAAAGGTCCAACCACTTCCGGTCTCCTCGCCTTTGACTATCAATTGTCCGCAGTCAAACCAATTCGCATGGGCGGAGCAAGCGGGGGCATCGTCGTTGACAGGAAAACCGAAAAGATACTCGGCATTCTGAACGCGACCACTGAGACGATGGCGTTGGCTATGCCTGTTCAAACCCTGGTCGACTTCGTGAACAGTGTAGAGCCATTCCTGGCGCAGCAAATCTTCGCGACAGCTAGTGGCGCATCACCAGTCTCAGCAGACTTATACCCGAAATTCACGCCATCCCCCGACTACATTTCACAATTCGCCCCAGCCCATTCTGGTGAACTGGGACACCGGCCCGAGGAACCTGCCAAAGTCAAACTTCTGCGAGAGCGCGCTCAACTGTTGGCAAACAGTATGCGCAATTTTATTGCGGTGCAAAGCTTCGAGTGGGGGGCGCCAAACAAAGCTCCCGCGGCATTGGCAAAGTATGAAGTCCAGGTAATCGACGGCGCTCAACGATTCCGGGAATATCCCGATGGCAAGGAGGAGTTGGAAGATCCGCCGATTCCGCATCTGAATGCCTGGGCGAATTCATCTGACGAATGGTCACGGTTGCCCGCAATGGTCGGAACGGATTTACGATTAAAAGTTCATGAAGAAGCCGACGCAGTTGCAAATGAGAGACTGATCAAAGTCTTTCAGTATTATGCAAGCGTCGAGGATAATTTGTGTCCTTTTCAGCCCGTGGTGGATTTTGTCTTCTTCAAACTCAACAAAATTGTCTCCGTCGCTTGCTACGGGGAAGTTTGGACAGACGCGGATACCAACATAATCCGAATCTCAGAGCATTTGGAACTTTCCGGCAAACTGAAAGCATACAGAGGATGGGAGGAGTATCAGATAATTGTTACCTACGGCCGGCTCAACCTGGCGGATGAGCTTCCTGACCGCGTTCCTCTAACCATTTTTACGGAAGGTCGCTACAAGGAAAAATCCGTCTACTGGTGTCGCGGCCAGTTCACCAACTACCAGAAATTCACGAGTCGAGTAAAACTCGCAGCGGCGACCGCAACGAATTAACTGCGTCGAGAAGTTTCGAAAAATCTCGAACAGGCGAAATGTTCCCCTTTTCTATATAGAGAAAATAAATCTGGTAAACGTTCGTTCCGTCCTCAGCCTCCCGAGCCGGCCCACTCCAAAGACCGCCACTCAGATCGTGGTAGGGCATTTTTTCGGCTGTGACGGATAACCTTTCTTCCAGGGCGGGAAGCTGGCAGATTTGTTATTCTGTGACGACAGGACTTATGACCAACGAAGCCACGGGATTGACTCGCAAGGATTTGTTTCTTCGTGCCGCGCGGTGCGAACCCGTTCCGCGGCTGCCCGTCTGGATGATGCGGCAGGCGGGGCGCTACCTGCCCGAATACCGTGAAATTCGCGCAAAGCATTCGTTTCTGGAAGTTTGCAAGACGCCGGATTTGGCGGTGGAAGTCTCTATGCAGCCGTTCCGGCGGCTTGGCGTTGATGCAATCATCATTTTCTCCGACATTCTGATTCCCGCCGAAGCGATGGGCTTGCCGCTTGAACTTGAGGACAAAGGTCCGAACCTGCCGGAACCAGTCAGAACGGAAGCCGACGTTCGCAAGCTGCATATTTTCGACCCCGAAGTGGAGACCGGCTTCCTGATGGAGGCGCTACGTCGCACGGTCAAACAAGCAGGACCTGATGTGCCGGTGCTTGGCTTTGCCGCTTCGCCCTGGACGCTGGCATGTTACATGGTGGAGGGCCGCACAAAAGAAGGCTTCGCGACGGTGAAGAATTTTCTTTACAGCGAGCCGAAGGTGTTTCGCGAACTCTTGCACAAAATCGCGCACGCGACCATTCTTTACCTGAAGGCCCAGACTTCCGCTGGCGTTTCCGCCGTGCAGCTCTTTGACACCTGGTGCGGCGAACTGGACCTGAAGGATTACTCGGAGTTTGTGCTGCCCGCTGTGCAGGAAATTGTCATCGGGCTCGGGAACAAAGTGCCGGTCATTTACTACACCAAGGCTTCTCATCATCTGCTGCCGGCGGTGGTGCGCGCGGGAGCCAACGTGCTTAGCGTGGACTGGCGGATTCCGCTGGCGGAGGTTCGCAAACTGGCCGGGCCGCGCGTGGCACTGCAGGGCAATCTCGATCCCGCAATTTTGTTTGCGCCCGCTGAGAAAATCCGCCAGGCCACCCTGGACATCGCCGCCGAGCTTTCCGGCCACGGTCACATTCTGAATCTTGGCCACGGGATTCTGCAGCACACGCCCGTGGAAAATGCGCAGTTGTTCATTCACACCGGCCAGCAAGCCGCGCTTCAGCAAGCGCAGCCGGCGGTGCAAACGCGCGGATAAGCGCAGGAGGCAAGCGCCGTGCCCAGCATGAATCCATCGTTGCGGGAGATGCAGGAAGAACTCTCCGTGGGAGAGGAGTTCGTCACCCGCTACAATCGCCCCGGCCCCCGCTACACCAGCTATCCCACGGCCCCGGTGTGGAACGACACCTATGGCCCGAACGATTTCGAAGCGGCGATGCAAACCGCGGAAGCGAAGCGCAGCCCGGTTTCGCTGTACATGCATCTGCCCTTCTGCGAAAGCCTGTGCCTGTTCTGCGCGTGCAACGTAATCATCCGCAAGGACAAGAGCGGCACGCCACCTTATCTGAGCATCCTGAAAAGAGAGATCGACCATATCGCCAGCCGGGTTTCGCGCGACCGCCAAGTGACCCAATTTCATTGGGGCGGCGGAACGCCAACGTATCTTTCGCCGGAACAGATCGAAGATCTATTCGTCTACACACGGGAACAGTTTAATTTTGCCACCGACGCGGAGGTCGGCATTGAAGTCGATCCTCGGGTGACTTCGCGCGCCCATCTGGAAATTCTGCGCAAGATGGGTTTCAACCGGTTGAGCATGGGCGTCCAGGATTTCAAGGAAGAAGTGCAGAAGGCCATCCACCGCATTCAGCCCTACGAACAGACCCGCGACTTGATTGGCATCGCGCGCGAACTCGGCTTCGACAGCATCAACGTGGATTTGATTTACGGCCTGCCGTATCAGACCGCGGAGAGTTTTGCGCACACGGTCGAGCAGATCGTCAGCTTGTCGCCCGACCGCATCGCGATGTTCAGCTACGCGCACGTGCCGTGGCTCAAGAAACAGCAGGGCTCGTTTGTGGCGCACCTGCCGGAGGGCATGAAGAAGTTCGATATTTTCCGCAGCGGCCTGCTGAAATTCCTGGAAGCCGGGTATCTCTACATCGGCATGGACCACTTCGCGAAGGAAAACGACGAACTGGCCGTTTCGCAACGCAACCGTACACTGCACCGCAATTTCCAGGGCTACACGACAAAAGCGGGCGCGGATCTTTACGGCATGGGCATCACCGCCATCAGCGGCATTCAGGAAACCTACGCGCAGAACCATCGCGACCTGCCCTCGTGGGAAAAGGCCGTGCAGGAGCGCGGTGTTGCCACGATGCGCGGCTACCGACTTTCGCAGGACGACATCATTCGCCGCGAAGTGATCAGCCGCCTGCTGTGCCATACAGTGATCGTGAAAGACGAAATTTCGAAAAAGTTCGGGATCCACTTCGACGAGTACTTCGCCGCGGAATTGGAGCACCTGAAGGCGCCCCAGGATGACGGCCTGGTTGTGATCAACGACAAGGAAATCCGCACCGCGTGGCTGGGACGCATTTTCATCCGTAACCTGGCGATGGTGTTTGACCCGTATCTGGAGAAGCAGCAGTTGGCCGCGCGGCCGCTCTTTTCGAAGACCCTTTAGCCTCGGCAGGGGCCACACACATGCCTAATCGGGTTGAAGCTCTGGTTGTAGGCGCGGGAATTTCCGGGCTGGCAACGGCCTACGCCTTGCAGAAGGCCGGCATTGCTGTTCGCGTAGTCGAAGCGGCAGCTCGCCCTGGCGGCGTGATCCAATCGGTGAAGCGCGACGGGTATCTGGTGGAATGCGGGCCGCAAAGCTTCAGCGGCAACGGCTCCATCTCCGCGATGTGCCGCGACCTCGGAATTTTGGAAGAGCGCGTCCTCGCAAATCCCAAAGCGCCGCGCTACGTCCTGATTGACGGGAAATTGCAGAATGTTCCGATGGGGCCGGGCCTGCTGGCTTCTTCCTTGCTGAGTGGTGGAACGCGCACTGCAATCCTTCGCGACATTTTGGGCAAAAGCGAATCCCCCGAACCCGACGAATCGGTGGCGGAGTTCATTCGTCGCAAGTTTTCCCCGACGCTGCTCGACCGCCTGGTCGGGCCGTTCGTATCGGGCATTTATGCGGGCGACCCGGAGAAATTGAGCTTGCGCGCGGCGTTCCCGATTCTGCATGAAGCGGAAAAAGCCGCGGGAAGCGTGACACGCGGCGTCTTCAAAGTGTTGAAACAACGCAAGGCCAGGAACGGCATGCAGCCGCAAGTGCCCAGGGAAAAGGCCACGCTGCAAACGTTTCGCGACGGCAACGAGACTCTGATTCGTGCCCTCGCCGCGCGGCTGGCGGAGCGCTTGACCTGCGGAACGGAAGTTACGCTAATTGAAACTCTCGACGGCGGGCATGAACCCAAGGCGGCGCGTTTTCGGGTAAGCCTGCGGGGCACAAGAGGCGAAGAGACCGTCGAAGCGGAGCGGTTGATCGTTTCGGTCCCGACACAAATCGCGGGCAAACTGCTGGAGCCATTGAATATGGGCTTCGCGGCGCAACTCAGCGCGATTGGCTATTCAGGGGTTGCGGTGGTTTCGCTCGGCTATCGCAAGGAGGATGTTGGCGACACCCTGTCCGGCTTTGGATTTCTGGTGCCTCGTTCTTCCGGCCTCAGCATTCTCGGCACGGTCTGGAACTCTTCCCTTTTTCCCGGGCGCGCGCCACAGGGCGAGGCGCTGCTTACCAGTTTCGTCGGGGGCGCAACAAATCCTGGAGCCCTGGCCAAATCACCTGAACAGCTTGCGGCCCAGGTACACGGCGAGCTGACACCGTTGCTCGGCCTGCGCAAGGAGCCGGTCTTTACCAACGTGACGCTTTGGCAGCAGGCGATTCCGCAGTACAACTTGGGCCACACGGCGAGGATTGCAGCGCTGGAATCCTTGCGCACCCTCTTCCCCGGCCTTTATTTTTCGGGGAATTACCTCAATGGTCCCGCCATCGGCACTTGCGTGGAACACGCACTGAAAGTCGCCGACGAAGTGCGCGTCAGCTTCGCCAATTAGCCTTTTTCTCTTTGCCGATGAGCCAGGCGGATCTCCCTGCGTTTCGCAGCTTCCTTCCAGCGGCGTTTTTCTTCGGTGGTCTTCAGAATCAGCGGTGGCACTGGCCTTGGCTTGCGGGTGAACTCGTCAATAGCGACAAATGTTACGAACGCGGTGGTGGTCTGCTTGCGTTCGCCGGTCAGCAAGTTTTCCGAAAACACTTCCACGCCGACTTCTAGCGACGTGGTGAACACGCGATTCACTTGCGCTTTCAACATTACAATTTCGCCCAGGTTCACGGGATTCTGGAAATCGATGTAGTCCACCGAAGCGGTCACCATGTAACTGTTGGCATGCCGGCTGGCGGCCATCGCCGCCACAATGTCCACCATGTGCATCACGTGGCCACCCAGCAGCTTCCCAAGCACATTGGTCTGCGCGGGCAGCACTACCTCCGCCATTTCCGATGCGGATGCGCTTACCGGCTTGCCTTTCACTCTCCACTCATCCATCACTGCGGCTGTCGCTTTTTGCTTTGCCTTCATCGCTCTCCCTTGCGCGGCTCCTTTGGCCGATCATCACGCTACACGTATAATACGCATGCCCCCATGACTGAACAAAACAAAAGCCGCCGGCAGAAACTGGAACAATTCCTCGCTCAAAATCCCAACGATGCGTTTTCACGCTACGGCATCGCCCTCGAGTGCCTGCGGGAGGGCGACGTTCCGGCTGCCGAGACGCATTTCAAAACCCTGCTAGAAGCAAATCCGGATTACGTTCCCGGTTATCAGATGTATGCGCAGACCCTGGCGCAACACAATCGGGCGGAAGAAGCGAAAGCTCTTTTAAGCAGGGGGATTGCAGCTGCGAATCGGCAGGGCAACCAGCATGCCCGCTCCGAAATGGAAGGCTTGCTCGATCAACTTGAATAGCTGGGGCGAGCCTTCTGGCCGCCAGCAAGCCGCAGGGGAATCCTGGCCCGTCGAGAGAGATGCTCGATCAGCGGCTGCCTCGCCTGCCATTTAGTTCAACTCCGCAGGGCCAATAGACACTCTAAGCGAGGTACAGGTTTCGAGGCCTGGGATTGCCCTTTCGTACCATTGCACCGTCTAGCCACAGCGGTAAGCTGATGAAGTTGGACCCCCCGGCCCAAAGGAGAAGAAGTGGTTAACACTCCACTCCTAAGCCGAAAAGAACAGCGTATTGCCCTCAAAATGTTCGTACAACTGAGCTGTTCTGATCACCCGTCGTCGGAGATCGCCCCAACCGTTGACATCAGTTGCCACGGCGCCCGGGTGGTGTCTCGCAGAAGGTGGCGTCCGGATGAGCATCTGTCGGTCCGCTCAATCCGGGGGAACTTGTATTCCCGTGCCAGAGTGGTTCATTGCGAACCGTACGGGGACAGTTCCTTCATAATCGGGATCCAAATGTACTACCCCACGGGCAACTGGGCGACGCGCGACTTGACAAAAACCGCTTGACCCACGCCTCGTGTCCTTCAGAGCACCAGACAATCGAAGACAACTCCTCCGTTCGATGCCGTCTGTTTTATGAAAAGTTGAAAGCTGCCTGCCGGGGGAACCGGGGCGCACCATGCATCCGCCAATGGACAATCATTCCTATTCGTCTGAAGCCTTCACTGCTTCGCCGCAACCTGCTTGGATTCATTCCGCGGCGCGTTCGCTTGCAGGACACCAACGAAATGGCGTCCAGCGCGAGGAATGACCACTTTGTTCCCCAACAGGATGGTTCTTGCCGTTATTTCGCGTCCGTAAACTCGTTCATTCGCTTTTTTGTCCTGGCGAAGCGTGGAGCCTTCCAGGGAAATGCCCGCAAATAGTCCCCGGGAGCGTGAATAGCTGAGTATTTCCGCGCGCATCCAGAGATCGGTGCTCGCGGAAGCATCGCGGCCCACCGGGCCTCCCGCCGCGGAAGCGTCGCCACCCAGCTTGATTTTGCTGCTGAGAATGGAAGCCACACCTTTCTGATTCATGACCAGAAGAATCAGGTCAGTGGCCTCTCCACCGATTTGCATTCCGATGCTATCGCCTTCGAGGGCGTACATCGCAGGAGCGCCCCAAGGCCCGTTGAATTCCTTGCCCGTGCGGCAAACCATCGCACCGCGGCCATATTCCTTGCCCATCCCAAAAGCCACTTTCATTACGGAAGGGAAAACGATGACGCACTCTGCTTTATCCAGAACTTGCCGGGGCAGATTATCCGGGATGTTTAAGACTTCCTGCATCACAACGCCACAATTTTCGAGGCGTTGCTGTTCTTTCGTTGCGGCGTAAACCGCGCTCGCTGCAAACGAGAGACACACACCAATTACAAGTGATCGCTTCATCGCACACCTCGATAGGCAGAAAGGTTTTGTAAACGAGGAGCTTTGCCCGAATTCCAGGCTGGACGAGCCACATCGGCCGCTCGGATTGAGTTCGGCCTCTGGCTGATTGCTTCGGCCGGCCCAACCGTCTTTTTCTCTGCGCCCCAATCCTAGCCGCCGCCGCCCCACCTGTCTGTCCACTAGTACACAGTCCCGCCGATGCGGCCGCGCTCACCTGACCTGTTTACGCAAGCCTTCCGCGTTTCACCCTTTTTTCGTGGCTCTGCTATCATGAACTTCAGTAGCCATGCGGCCCGATCGCATACCGCTCTTTCCTCTGAACGTCGTACTTTTCCCCGGCGAAGAGCTTCCCCTGCACATTTTCGAACCCCGCTACCGCAGGATGGTGCGGGAATGCCTGGACGGGCGGTCACCCTTTGGCATGTTGCTGGCCATGGATGACGGCATTACCCGTGTGGGCTGCACCGCGGAGATCCTGGAAGTGGTCAAGCGCTATCCGGACGGCAGGATGGACATCATCACCGTCGGCCGCGACCCTTTCCGCATCGTGGAACTGTTCACCGAGGATCCGTTGCTTGAGGGGCAGGTGGACTACCTGGAAGACCGCGAAGCTCCCCTGGAAGCCAAGTGCAAACACAAATTGATCGAGGAATACGAAACCTGCCACACGCTGCTCTTCAACAGTCTTCCGCGCGACCTCGAAGAATCCCCCGACAGCGTGCTTTCCTACGCCATCGCCTCCACTTTGCCCATGGATTTGCTGTGCAAGCAGCAGATTCTTGAGCTGCGCACTGAAAGCGAACGGCAGGAAAGGCTGTTCAGGTACCTCTGCGACTGGGCGCCGCATCTACTCAAAGAGAAGGCAATGCGACAAAGTGCCGGAGGAAATGGGCACGGATTGAATTAGCGAAAAGCGGATTATGGATAACCATCCGCAGACAGGGATTCGATGACGCCAAGTACTCAAGGTCATTCCGCAGGAGTTCCGAAACCCCGCACCATTGGTGAATTGAAGCGCATACCTGACTTCGATTCACGCTCCGCGGGCGTTTCGGTGAAGAACGAGATCCGCCGCAACCTGCTGCGGGCCATCGAGCGCAACGAGCCGCTATTTCCCGGCGTGCACGGCTACGAAGACACGGTGATTCCGCAAATCGTGAATGCCCTGCTTTCGCGCCACAATTTCATTCTGCTGGGCTTGCGCGGCCAAGCCAAGAGCCGGATTTTGCGCGGACTGCTGCAGTTTCTGGACCCGGAAATTCCCGTGATTGCCGGCTGCGAAATCAACGACAATCCGTTGCAGCCCATCTGCCGCGGCTGCCGCGAACGGGTCGCCGCGGAAGGCGACAACACGCCAATCAACTGGCTGCCGCGCGACCAGCGCTACGTGGAGAAACTGGCCACGCCGGACGTCACCATCGCCGACATTATCGGCGACGTCGACCCGATCCGCGCCGCGCGCGGAGGCCGCGACCTTTCCGACGAGCTCACCATCCACTACGGACTGTTGCCCCGCGCGAATCGCGGCATCTTCGCCATCAACGAACTCCCCGACCTTGCCGGAAAAATCCAGGTCGGTTTGTTCAACATCATGCAGGAGGGCGACATCCAGATTAAGGGCTACCCGCTGCGCCTGCCGCTCGATGTGCTCCTGGTCTTTTCCGCGAATCCCGAGGACTACACCGCGCGCGGCAAGATCATCACGCCGCTGAAAGATCGCATCGGCGCCGAAATTCGGACGCACTACCCTTCGACGGTCGAAGAAGGCATTGCCATCACCACCCAGGAAGCGTGGACGGCCCGCGATTCCGGCATCAATGCTGAGGTGCCCGACTACCTGCGCGAAGTGGTGGAAGAGATTGCCTTTCAGGCGCGAGAGGATAAGCGCGTGGACCGGCGCTCCGGCGTAAGCCAGCGGCTGCCAATTACTACGCTGGAAAGCTTGGTCAGCAGCGCGGAGCAGCACGCCGCGCGTGCCGGGGAACGCCACTCCGTTGCCCGCATCGCGGACCTGTATGCAGCGCTGCCTTCGATCACCGGAAAAATGGAATTGGAATACGAGGGCGAATTGAAAGGCGCGGAGGTGGTGGCTCGAGAGTTGATCCGCACCGCCATCGGCCGCGTATTCTCGAAATATTTTGGAGAGGTCAGCTTTCAGCCGGTGGTGCAGTGGTTCGAGGCCGGCGGCGAGCTGAAGATTCCGGATCTCATCTCCACCGGGCAGCGTTACCAGCAACTCTGCAAGGTTCAGGGATTGATGGAGCATGTGGCTAAGCTCGGCGTCACCAATCGCAAGGATGAAGCGCACGCGGCCGCGGCGGCGGAAATGATTTTGGAAGGCCTGTGGGCGCATCGCCGGATTGGCCGCAGCGAAGAGCGCGGATTTTACGCGGAAAAACAGCGCCAGCAGGAGCCGCGCGAATCCGTCGGCCGCCCGCGCCGGAATTACAACTGATGACCCGGCGAAGGGTCGTCATCCTGAAGCCCGCGCACTTTGTGGGCTGAAGGATCTCAACCCGGTTCGACACTCGCATTGCTGTAGTGGCCGGACTTTAGACCGGCCAGCCCAGCAGCAAAGGACCACGAGGGCCACGGAATGAAGGTAATTAAGTACGGAAAATATATCGGTGAGCCGGCGGACGCCATCGACCTGGATGAGTTGCTGAAGCGCCTGGGCGATTTTCTTCTCCAAAGCGGCTTCGAATCGCAGTTCTACGGCCTCTCCGAACTGGACGCTTCGCGTTCGATGGAAGCTTTGCGCGAGGCGATTTTGCGCGCGCTGCAGGAAGGCGACCTTTTCCCAGAAGACGCCATGAGCGATGAACTGCGCGAAATGCTTCAGGACCCCGGCGCGCTGAACAACGAGGAGATTCGTGACCTGATTAACAAATTGGTGGAGCGCATGACGCAAGAGGGCTACATCAATCCGCAGCAGCCCCCGCAAGTGACGCCGCCTCCGCAAAACACGCCAGGAGGACAACTGGGCCAGCCGCGAGACATCGACACGGAGGCGCGCTTCGAAATTACGGACAAGGCCATCGATTTTCTCGGTTTCAAAACGCTGCAGGATCTGCTCGGTTCGCTGGGCCGCAGCAGCTTTGGACGGCACGATACCCGCGATTTGGCCACCGGTGTGGAGTCCGGCGGGATTTCGCGGCCCTACGAATTCGGCGATGTATTGAACCTGGACATCAGCGAGACACTTTCGAACGCGATTCGCCGCGAGGGCGCGAAAGTTCCGCTGCAGATGGAATATCGCGACTTGATGGTCCACCAGTGCGAATACCACTCTTCTTGCGCCACCGTGCTGCTGCTGGATTGCAGCCACAGCATGATTCTTTATGGCGAGGACCGCTTTACGCCCGCCAAGCGCGTGGCCATGGCCCTTTCTCACCTGATCCGCACGCAGTATCCCGGCGACACCTTGAACCTGGTGCTCTTTCACGATTCGGCCGAGGAAGTTCCTCTCGGGCAACTCGCCCGCGTGCAGGTCGGCCCCTACTATACGAACACGCGCGAGGGCCTGCGGATGGCGCAGCGTATTCTTCTCCGCCAGAGGAAAGACATGCGGCAGATCGTGATGATCACCGACGGAAAGCCTTCGGCATTGACACTCGATGACGGTCGGATTTATAAGAACGCGTTCGGACTGGATCCTTTCGTCGTGGGCGAGACGCTGGAGGAAGTGAACAAGTGCAAGCGCGCCGGCATCATGATCAACACGTTCATGTTGGCCACGGATTACAGTCTGGTGCAGTTCGTGCAGAAAATCACGCAGATGTGCAAGGGCAAGGCGTATTTCACCACGCCCTATAATCTCGGCCAGTACCTGCTGATGGACTATATGCAGAGAAAAACGAAAACGATTCACTGAGTTTCCGGCACAATTCCGGCATTCATCAACTGCGCGAGATATTTCATGTCGTTATCGCATAAATTTTCCAGATGGATCGGGTGGGAGGCGCCCTTGACCACTATCGCTGCTGGACACATTGCCCCGGGTTTTACGCTGAAATCGCTGGACGGAAAGGAATACAATCTTTCGAAACTGTTGGAGCAGGGCCCTGTGGTCGCCGCCTTCTTCAAAATTTCCTGCCCTGTCTGCCAGTTTACGTTTCCCTATTTGCAGCGGCTGGCCGAGCGATACGCAAGTGATTCGGCGACGGTGATTGCCGTTTCGCAGGACGACGCGCGCGGCACGAAAGAATTCAATCGGGAATATGGCGTGACGTTTCCGGTGCTTCTGGATGAGCCGGGTTACCCCGTCTCCAATACTTACGGCCTCAGCTCGGTGCCCACGATTTTCCTGATCGAGCCGGATGGCAAGGTGAAGATCAGTTGCATGGGCTTTGACAAAAGCGATCTGGAGAAAATCGCAGCGGAACTTTCCCAGCGCCGCAAAATCGCCGCGGCCCCGCTCTTTCGTCCGGATGAAGTGGTTCCGGCTCAGAAACCTGGTTGAAGCTCGAAAAACTAGGTCCGGTCGGGACCTAAGGCAGATCGCAAGTCTTCCCGGTCACGCCAACTCGCGTGGCTCAGTCCAATTGATGAAGCAAGTCCGGCTTGTGCTTCTCCGGCTTTCTCCGCTTGTCGGGAATGACGCGGGTTCCTGCCGGCGCAAGGCCGGACTTGCGGGCGCGCCGCCGCGCCTCAGTTCCCTTCTCCAATCGAACTTTCTTTTGTTTCGCCATTTCAATTCTTCTTCGCGATAATCTCCGTAACCGCCCGCCAGCCCTGATCGATCGCTTCGTTCGTGTACGCGAAGACGCCCGCATCCGAGTTGGCGATGTGAATATTTCCAAACGGCCGGCGGCCAATTTCGTGGGGCGCTTGTCCCGCGGGCCATTGCGGATCCCAGAGGGACATATATTCGTAGGAATAGCCGTGCGGCCAACGATTGACGGTGATGGCCTCAATGTCTCGCGCCGGGTCGAAGCCGCCGTCGCTTAATGCGCGGGAAAGCTGGTCGCGAATTGCGCGTTCGAAGGTTTCGAAAGTAGTCGCGTACAATTTCCCTCGGCCCGTCCGCTGCATCTCTCGGGCGTTCGCCCCGGGGCCCACGGGCACATGCTGCATGTGAAGAACGCAGGGCTCCTCGGGCTTCTGCGTGAATTCGTAGCCACCCATGCTGACCGGAAAATCCATTTCAAAGCCCGTGAACAGGCAACCCGGCGAGTAAACTCGATGCGTCTTGAGCTTGTCCAGCGCCTTCCAGTTGCGAAGTTGCACATTCGTATAAACCAGCGGCACCTTCACGTTGTACGCCAATCCCTGTTTCTGCGCATCCGGCATCTCCGGGCACATGTAAGGGATGAGCATGTTCCAGCAGGCCAGGATGCACGCCCGACCCTGCACTGCGCGAGCCTCGCCTCCACGCACGTAAGTGACTTCCACGCCTTTCGGATCGGCCACGTCGCCAAGATTCCGCGCGTGCACGGCCGTGGAATTTAGCCGGATCCGAATGGCCGCGCTCTCCTGGTCCAATTTCGCGTAATCGAATTTCGCCAGAACCACATCCTCCATCGTATTGCCCGGCGCAATCCCCGGCACCAACGAACGCACAAGCAGCCGCGCGATCGAAGCGTTTCCATCCGGAAAGTGATAGATGTAGGGCTCGTCGTCCTGCCGCGTAACCTCCAGCCCGATTCCCGGGCCGTCGTGATCCACGATGCCCAGGCCCGCAAATCCCGGCAGTTCCCCGAGGCCCGCCATGTCGCCGGCGGGAACCGCGTCAATGCCCACGCCGTAAAGCCCGTGCATCGAAGGCTTGAAGTAAAGAATCAGGTCCGGAGTCACCCTGACGTTTTTAAGCAGGTAGTCCTGATAACTGGTCTTCGCGAGGTACGCTTTCTTCGCAGTCGCGTCCATCCCCGCCAGATAATCCACCTTTTCCGTGCACAGCCGGACGAGATCTTTTTTCGCCGCGTCGGAGAGCGGCGCGTTTACAAGAAATTCCGGCGTCGGCGCCTGCATGTGGCCGTTGTACCCGCGCAACAGGCGATCCGCGCCAAAGGTCTCCTTGTCAAAGAAGACAGCCTGGCCCATGCCGCGCTTCGAATAAAAGGTCCGATCGTTGTACTTCTCGAAACGCTTTGCTTCGATACTCAGCTCAGCAAACAAACGTTTCGCCTGGGCGCTATACAAATTCGGGCCGGCGATCGCCTGCGTTCCGCCGTAGCCGATGAGGGTTTTCCCGCCGCTGGTGAATTCGTTGCGCTTGGCGTGACCGCCGAAATCGTCGTGGTTGTCGAGAATGAGGATGCGCGCGCTGTCTCCGGCTTGCTGGCGATAAAAATGCGCCGCGGCCAAACCGCTGATGCCGCCTCCCACGATAATCAGGTCGTAGGTTTCCTTATCTTTCGCGGCGTGATCCCACTTCTTTCCGTCGCGAAGCGCATGCCCGGCTTCCCAGGAGCCGTCGTGGCTGCCGCGCATTCCGGTCTTCGCGGGCGGATAATAGCCGGGTTGCTTTTCGGGCGCAAACGGGGCATCGGCCGCGTTTAACATCTCTCCAAGAATCGAACCGGGCGCAACCAGCGAAGCGCCAACGGCGACTCCCACCCCGTTCAGGAAATCTCGCCGTGCAATGTTGCGGTGCATTCCGAGCTCGTGATCTTTTCCCCGCTGACTCACAATTCCCCCCAGACGAACTCATTTGCCGCTGAACCTAGCAAGTCGGACCAATTCACGATGAACGGTAAGAGGATATCCTAATTTGTGGTCGAGCGAAAAAGTGCAAGGAATGGTGTGCTACCGAATTCTAGAATGTAAACGAAACCTGCAGATCGAGCCGCCGGTTGTAGCTTGGGTTACCGAAAGGAGGCCTCGCCAACCCATTCGATTCTCCAAACAACGGAGATCCCAAATTGCCGATGGGTGCGGCCGGATTGACGTTGTTGAATATATTTCTCCCAATTACGCTAAACGTTAGCGCGTAGCGACGGTTCGTCGAACCCGCGTCCCCACCTCGGCCGCCCCCTCCGCCGCGTCCACCACCTCCCGGCCCCCGACCAAAGGTTCCGCCGCTCATGCCGCCGCCTCCCCCGCCGCTTGAGGCACTCTCGAGCGCCGGGCCAAAGCCAAACGTTTTGCTGACCCTGAGGTTGAACGTGAATTGGCTGGGCCCTTCCCCAAAGTTGATGGGAATTGGGGTAGTACCAAACGCGGGATTCGCGTCGAAACATCCAAATCTCGTCTGGTTGGTCGGCGTACACGCCGCGAACGACGGCCGCACGTTATAGAGATTGTCCTGGAAAGGATCCGTACCCGTCGTGATGTTGAACGGAATCCCGGAGCTTGCAATCACAAACGGGCTCAGGCGATAACCGCGCGGCAATCCAATCGTGCCGCCAAGAAAAAGCCTATTGCGGATATCAAAACTCGCCCGGCCATAGTCTTCCTTCAAATCCAGCGGATTTGACGGAAAACTGTTTACTCCTGCGGTGTCGCTATTCGCATGGTTGTAAGTGTAGTAGCCGAACAGGGAGAGCTTGGCCCCCAGTTGCACGCGGCCATTGACGATCAACTGATTCTGTTCGAAGTCCGCCGCCGACTGATATTGGAAAACATTTCCCACATTGGGATTCAGTCGCGCTCCACCCGAAGCATCGTTTGCCGGAATAAAAGGATTCAGGTTGTTCGTGTAGAACTGGTGCACGCCGCGCGAGTTCAGATACGTCACAGCGATGTTCGCCGCCTTGCTCAGTTGGCGCTCCACGGTTACGCCGGTCTGAATCGTATACGGCGCGTGCAAATTGGGATTATTGGCGTAGTCCGTGGAAACCAACGTCCCTGTTGGCAGTGAAGTCGGCAGCGGCAGGAAGAAAGCGGGATTCTGAATCTGCAACTGCTGCTGCATCGGGTTCAGCACGTTAAAGCGCTGCTGCGTCTCCACGAGATCGTAGGTAAAGCGGTCGTAAAATATCCCAAACCCCGCGCGCAGCACTATTTTTGGCGGCTTCTTCGCGTCTCCGCCAATACCCCAGGCCAGGCCCACGCGCGGCGCAAAATCGGACTTGTCGTTGAAATTATTCTGGGTTTCAAACCGCAGGCCGTAGCTCAAGGTTATGTTCGGACGAACCTTCCAATCGTCCTGCACGAAAAGGCCCGCATCCACCAGCCCCACCGTGGTAGGAATAACTTGCGTTCCCCCGGCGGTCTGAAACGTTTGTGTGAAATAACTTGCCCCGCCGCCTTGTGCCTGAATCGTGGAGAACGGCAGCCCGGCGGCAAGCCCCTCCAAAGTGATCTGGTAAGCCTGAATCGGTGTGACGTTGCAGAGCCCGTTTACCAGAGCGTTTGGGCAATTCGAGAACGCCCCCTGCCGCGAGCCGAACGAAAACGTGCCGTTGAAATTGCCGCTGGTCTGATCGCTGTCGTCCGTTGCGCGAATTCTTCCGCCGAATTTCCAGGAATGCTTGCCGAGATTCAGGTACGTGGTGTTCTGGTATTCGTATCGCTTTTGCACGTCCGATATGCCGAATCCTCCGTACCCGTTTCCCAGGAATGCGCCCCCGACATTCAAACTAGTCAATGTGCTCACCGGGGTGGTCTCGTTATCTTGGTGAATGAACTGAAATCGCGACTCGTTGATCGCATGCGGGCCGATAATCTGCGTGTCGGTCGCCTGCAGAGTATGTTCCTGACTAAAGAGATTCGCGCCCGTTTCCGGCAGGTTGAACTGGCCGACGCCGCTATTCGTTTCCACATCGCGGTAATACTGGTAGCGAACGGTCAGGGTGTTATTCGGCGTGAGCTGGTAATCAATTCGCGGGCTCAGATTGGTGCGCGTTTGCGGGGCGGTAACCGCCGCGCTGAACGAAGGGATGATGCTGAATTGCGGCTGTCCCGCGGCGCACGGAATCTTCAGAAAGGTATCTCCGCAGACGACGCTGGCGTTGACGACGTTGAGCGCCCCGATGTCACGCCGCTCGATATTGAAAAAAAACGACGCCTTTTTGTTGATCGGGCCGCCAACGTTGCCGCTGTACTGCTCCGAGTTGTAGTCCGGCGGCGAAACTCCCGCCCCCAGGTTTTCGAACGGGTTTCGTGAGTTGAACGCCGAAGTGTTTCCAGACACCTGCACCTGCCCGTGCAGCTTATCCGTCCCCGGTTTCGTGAAAATTTCAATGCGCCCGTAACCCAACTTGTCGTACTCGGCCGAAAACGGATTCTGGTTGATTCGAATCTCGCGAATCGACGCTTTCGGCGGCAACTGTCCGGCAGTAAACCCATCAATGTACATCTGGCCGCCGTTCGGACCCGCCGACGGCCCAGCCAGCGCTTGCAACTCCGAAGACAATTCATCCGGATCGTCGGAGAGCGCTTCCAGGTCCTTCCCCTGCAGGACGATGCTGTTGGCGTTATTTTCCGGGCTGACATCCAGTTGGGTAGGGGAGGAAGTAACCTCAACTTTTTGCTGCTGGACTTCAATCGAGAGGGGAATGTCCACGCGAAGCGTTTGCCCGGCGGCAAGCGCAACGCCGCTCTTATCGAACATCGAAAAACCCGCGGCCACGGCCTTGATTTCGTACTTACCCGGCGTCAGATTCTTGAACTCGTAAAATCCGTCCGAGTTGGTAGTCGTGTCCATCGACGCGCCGGACGGCGTAGTCAGCAGCACCGTCGCGCCCACCAGCGCCCCTCCGGAGGGGTCGGTCACCTGGCCGCGGATCGCGCCGGTCTGGCTTTGCGCGTTGCACGGCAATGCAATCAGTAACAGGAAGAGGAAAAAAGGAAGGCCACTTCGCCTGGAACCCTGCGCTGCATTCATTCGCATCAATCGAAAATTCCGCCCCTCTGCAAGTTATGCTGCTCGCGGCTGCGTCACTGCGCCGCCGCGTCTCCGCCGCCGTTGCTCAAACTCCACGGCGATAAAATGCTGGATGCTTGTTCTTGTGTCGTGGATTGCAGAAGAGCCTCAACGCCGCCGAGCATCGTGATCGCGGCGATCTGCGCGTCCTTCGTGCCGCCCGTGGCGACGATCATCACTACGTCGCCCTTTTGAAAGTCCGACAATCCAGCCGCCGGTAGCCTGGCCAAAAGCTGTTGCAGATCGCCCCCACCGCGCCCCTGGCCGCCCGTTGCACCTCCCGGCCCCTGGCCTGGCCCGGCCGTGGGCGCCGGCGAACCTGCAGGTCCCGCGCCCCCCGGTGTCGCCGCGCCTTTCAAGCGCATGGCAATCATCTGCGCCATTTGCGGCGGCAATTTTCGCAGCTGCGAATCTGAACTCACCTTAACAACCTCGGCCTTCTTTGTCGCAAGGTCAGAGACCGTGATCGTCCCCGCACCGGCATCCACCGCAGAAATGGTTCCCGCGATATTCCGAAACGATCCGGTCACCACTTCATCTGCTGAGAAACTCGCTCCATCGGCGCCGCGGACCCCGCGCGCCCGCAACTGGTCGCCGGGGCCTACTTCGGTGAGGCTGCTCACTTTGGCGTCGTCAAATTTCACCGAGCCTGGGGCGTAACGGCGGATGACCGTGTTCTTCCCGATCGCAATAGCCACATCCTTCTTGCCCGCGGCGGTCACGGTGCTGATTGTGATTGCGCCCTGGGTTGCGTCTACGCTTTTCACCAACCCGCCAATGCCGTGTCTTTGCCACTCTTCCCTTTCATGCGCCTGCTTGTCCGCGATGTCGCTCTTTTTCATGGCGATCACGGTTCCGGCTTCGCAGACGGGCGGGTCGCCCGCGCAGCGCAGACGGACCAGCACGCGGTCACCCTGTTGAAATTCGGAAAATGGAATGGCTTCCGCTTGTGACAGATCCTTCGAACCGGGAGCAACGCGCAATAGTTTTGTCGCCGGGGTGACGTTCACCTTGGTCTCGACTCCGGCATCCGTCGCAACAGTCAAAGAATCGCCGGCAATTGCTTTAATGGTGCCCAGAACTGGCGGCGTTTTTGGGGGAGCAGCAGAGGGCGTAGCAGTCTGGGCCATGCTCCACGCGGCGCCGAAGAGGACGATCGCGAGACATGCCGCTGTGCGAATAGCTCTTCCATTGAAAACACCGCGTCCGTCGAATCCAAGCATTCCCATTCAACTCTCCTCGAGTTCCCTCTCTTGGGTGGGAGCGCGAGCCGGCCTGGACTTGCTCCGGTACCGCGCCGGCAAAACCTACCGTTTAGACGCCTCAAATGACGCTTCTAGTTTCATCGAACTTCAAATTACCACAAGCCGCAAGCCGCTCTCTTCGGCAATTCTTCCCCGCACGGTCTGCGTTCTGTCCCAGTTCTCTTCACGGCAATTCCGTCCTTCACTCGCCACAAGACTTCAAACCCCAATAATCTCGCCCGCGGCATCCACATCCACTTCGACCGCGCGCGACACCTTCGGCAAGCCGGGCATCAGCATCATGTTGCCGGAAATCACCACCACAAATCCCGCCCCTGAGGAGAGCGACGCATCCGTCACGTTCAGTTGCCAGCCTTTCGGCGCACCCATGAGTTTCGGATTATCCGAAAACGAGTATTGCGTCTTGGCGATGCACACCGGCAATTTGCCAAACCCCCATACCGTGAAGCCGCGCAACTTCGCGCTGGCTTTCTCGCTCAAGGTCACCCCGCCGGCCCCATAAATTTCCCGGGCAACCTTCTGGATCTTCACTTCCAGGCTTTCTTCCGGCTCGTAAACCGGTTTTGCCTGGACACCCGGTTGCCTCTCAATTATTCCCACCACACGCCGGGAAAGTTCCTCGGAGCCGGCACCGCCGTCCGCGAACGCGGTATGCCGCGCGCTCAGCGCACCATTTTCCTGGCAAGCGCGCTCCAGCCGCGCGAGGTCTGCCTCCGAATCTTTTGGGAAACGATTGATCGCCACCACTGTCGGCAATTCAAATTTACGGAGTATTTGCAGGTGCTGCACCAGGTTCGGAATTCCCTTCTCCAGATCGCCTTCCCCCTGGTTCCGCAGGCTCTGGACGGTCGTCACCAGTACAGCGGCCGCGGGGCTCACGCCCGTCGAACGATAAACAATGTCAACGTACTTCTCCGCTCCCAGATCCGCCGCGAACCCGCATTCGTTCACGACATAATCCGCCAGCCGCAGCCCCATCTCCTGTGAAATCACGCTGCTGGTGCCATGCGCGATATTCCCGAATGGCCCGGCATGGACGAAGGCCGGCACTCCTTCAACTGTTTGCACCAGATTTGGCTGGATCGCATCGGTCAGCAGGGCCATCATCGCGCCCGTGGCTTGCAAATCTTTCGCGAACACGGGCTGGCCGCTCCGCGCAGTTCCCACCAGGATGCTTTCAAGCCTGCGCCTCAGGTCCGCGCGATCCCTGGCCAACGCGACGATCGCCATGATTTCCGAAGCCGCGGTGATCACAAATCCCGTACGGCGAGCCGCGCCCTCCTTCTTGCCTCCCGCGCTCACCACGATCTCGCGCAGCGCGCGGTCGTTCATGTCCATCGTGCGAGGCCAGGTGATGCGCTCCGGATCAAGATTCAGCTCGTTGCCATGAAACAGATGCGCATCCACAAGCGCCGCCAGCAGATTGTGCGTGGACGAGATCGCATGAAAATCGCCGTGAAAGTGCAGGTTGATCTTCGCGGCGGGCTCGATGGTGGATGCGCCGCCTCCCGCGGCTCCGCCCTTCATCCCGAACACGGGCCCCAGCGACGGCTCCCGCGACGTGATGATCACTTTCTTGCCGATGCGCGCCAGCCCCTGAGTCAATCCGATTGAGGTGACCGTCTTACCCTCGCCGCTTGCCGTCGGCGTCGTCGCCGTCACCAGAATCAGTTTGCCACGGCGCGGAAATGCCTCGTCGTTCAATAAATCCAGGCGCACCTTGCCGCCGTACGGGCCAATCTGTTCGAAATATTTTTCGGGAAGTTCCAGCTTCTTGACGATTTCCTGAATTGGACGCAGGGATTTAGCCATGTTCCTTTTTGCAAGCCAGTCTTTTCGGCTCGCTCCTCACTCAACTCTCCGTAGGGTGTGAAAGCCGCAGGAGGGGGCGACGTTTCTCCAAATAATGCGGCTTGGCCTGATTCTGATCCTTCCCAGAGTATCATCCCGTAACTTTCAATTCGGCAGCAAACTTAGGAGAGCCCTTCCGAGACTCCCCGCGTGCGCGATGGATGGCGTGCTGTTTCAATCTGGGCGCGAAAGAGTATAATGACCTGCGTGAAGCCTCGAGGCTAGGCTTCGCACCCTCCCCAGGCCCGCGAATTCGGCAACCTTCACCTCGCCACCGCTGAAGGGCGTTCCGAAAATCAAACACGCCTCCGATGAGACATGACTCTGAGAAATATAGTCCTGGAACGCCGCGAACAAACGAGAAAGTCTCCCGAACAATTTGCCTTTCTGCAACTGGGGCAGGATGACGGTGGAACTGTACTGGACATTTCCGAAGGAGGTCTGCGCTTCGAGTCCTTTGACCCCGTTCAGGAAAACGGCCAGATTCATTTCTGGTTTTCGCTGAATCTGCGGGAACGGATCGAGGGCTGGGGCGAGGTCGCCTGGATGGACGCGGAACGAAAATCCGGCGGCCTGAAATTCCTGAGACTTTCCGAAGGAGCGCGCGAGCAGATTCGCTTGTTTATTTCGGGCCCCTCCAATTCCGAAAGTCCGGAGAAAACAGTAACCCACGGGCTTGACGCCGTGGCCAGTTTTGTTTCAAGGGCGCGCCCACGGCCGATTGTGCCGGGCGCCATCGCGGGAGTGACCAGGCCGGTGAAAATTCCGTTTCAAGAACCCCAGGAAACCCTGACCGACGGGGTTCTGGTGCCGATGCAGCGGCATCTCGCCCTCATGCGGCGCCAGTTGATCATCGGCGTGTTGCTCGGAGCGTTCATCGCTTGCCTCATTGCACTCGCGATGACCAAGTTTTCCCAGTATCGGCAAGCTGATCGACCTCCGGCAATTGCCCCGGTAGCAGCGCCCGTGCAAACAGAGTCTGGAGCCGGCCTGACCTCAGTTCCCAAGCCCCCAACGGCGGCCGGAGCAACCTCCGGTGACGTCTTCGCGCTGGGGAACCAAAACCAAAGGAAGACGGCCCCGGGGACTCGCATTCCGAGCGCCTCTCCCGCGGAAACTGGTGGTGCAACAAGCCGACAGAAACTTCCCGCCAAGCCCGATCAGCTTTGGACCATGGTGCAGGCGGGCAACGGCAAAGCGGCTGCGGCTTTGGCCGAGCTTTACATCAAGGGAGAAGGCGTTCCCCAAAGCTGTGCCCAGGCGAGAGTGCTCCTGCTTGTGGCTTCTGAAAAGCAAAACGCCGACGCCATCAAACGACTGGCCGGCCTCGACAAAGAAGGCTGCCCGGCGAACTAAGGATGGCTGTGCATCAAACTGGCCGATGTTCGCTGCGCCCGAACCTTATCTCGCAACACAGGCCGATTAAAGGTAAATGAGTTGGCATCCGTGTGCAACGGAAGCGTGAAAAACCACTCGTCATCGAGGAAATATTTCCAGGACTAGTACCGGCCAACTTGAGAATTCCCATTTGCGCTGCGTTGAGATTCCAAGGCTTAGCAGGCCTTGCGAAATTTCACCGTCGGCCCTGCATTTGCTATGAAATCTTCGAACAGGCGGAATGTGTGTGGGCTGAGTGGCTGCTGCGGTTTGAATTGGCCACCCAAGGACTCTGGAGTCGCGGCCAAAGCTGTCTGGATTTCAGGAAAGAGAAAAAGATCGAGGAGGCTGTAAATGGAAGAGCATCACGATTTTAACGAAAGCGAAAACAGAATGGATACAGGATCGGGTGGAACGAACCGCTGGCTGGTGATTGCGCTTGTGGTGCTGCTGGGAGTTGCCGGCGTGGCTTTTGGCTACGGATACCGGCAACAGCTGCTGGTTGGGCACTTGACGGCACAGCAGACCGTTGCGGACTCCACCATCTCGCAGATGCAAGGGCAGCTCAACGCAGTAACCTCCAAGCTTAATGACATGAACGCTGCACAGGCTCAAGCGCAGGCCCAAGCTCAGACGCAAGCGGCCTCCGCGAATCAACCGGACAAGAAAACCGGCGCTTCCGCGGCCCACTCCTCCGGTGCACGGCGGACGACTGGCACGGCCGACAAACGCTACAAGGCCTTGCAATCGCAACTTGCCGAACAGCAGAAGCAATTGAAAGACACGCAGGACCTGGTTGCCAAGAACCGCGCCGACCTGGAAGGCAATATCAGTTCGACACGCGATGAGCTGAACGGCTCGATCGCCAAGACCCACGAAGAACTGGTGGTGTTGGAGAAGCGCGGGGAGCGGAGTTACACCGAGTTTGATCTCATGAAGGCCAAGCAATTCCAGCGCGTTGGGCCGATCACCCTCTCGTTGCGGAAGGCCGATACCAAGCACAAGAACTACGATATCGAAATGATTGTGGACGATAACCAGATGGGCAAGAAGAAGGTGAACCTGTACGAACCGATCTGGATCCACACCGAAAACGAATCGCAGCCGGTGCAGATTGTGGTGAACCGCATCGAAAAGAACCTGATCCACGGTTACGTCAGTGCGCCAAAATACAAACCGTCAGAGCTCGCGACATCCGGCACGGCAAGCACACTCACGCCTGTGGCCGCTCACGTCGCGGCCAGCGGCGACGGCAGCCAGGCTCAACCAGGCAGCAGCCAGCAGCCGCAACAATAAAAGCTTCTCAGCCACCCCAAAGCAAGCAAGTCAGGCAGGGCGTCCCGAGAGCGCCCTGCCTTTCCTTTTTGCCACCGCGCAAACCAAATCCACCGGCACAGTTAGATCCTAGGACGGGAATTACTTTGAGGCAGGCGCAGCCGCCGCGGACTGGATGACCGTCTGTTGGCTCACGGCAAGTTGCCAACGACCATCCCGAAGGATCCACACTCGAACGTTGTAGTAAGGTTTCCCGCCGCGATATGGGTTATGGAGGGAGAGCATCACCGCCGTGCGATCGCCGAAGTCAAACATTCGCATCGAAACAATCGGATCGCCCGGGGGGCCCGCTTCCCCATTTTGTTTTTGTTTGGCGATCATGCCGACGCGCTCCACTTTGCCCCTGGCGGTCCGATTGATGATCAGGAATTCGTCGGCCACGCGAAGCGCCCAGTCATCCGGGTTGGGGTGCCACTCGTCGTTCTTGGCGTGTTGCCAGGCGTCGAGGATGGCTTTGTCCATTTCCGTCTTTGGCGTGTAGGGCAACGTGCGGCAAGGGTTCACGCAATCGCCCGTGACGCTGGCAAGCGGCGCAGATTCAGCCGGGATAGGCGTCTCGAGATCATTGAAGAGCCGCCAGTCGGCTCCGCGCTTCACCCAAACGCGCAAGAACCGGACATCGCGGCGCGCGCCCAGAACATATCCCACTTCGCCGTAGTTAAACGCCCTTACGTCCGTGGCCTCGCCGGAACTGGAGTCAGCGATGGCCTTGATGTCTTGCAGGGTCTCCTTCTTGGAACGGGTTCTTCCCGCCGTGTCGGTCCATTCGAATTTCTCATCCAGCAGCGTGGAAACCGTTTTGCGGTCTTCTGCTTGCAAGGATTTCAGAAGCGACTGATCGGCCTGGACGAGAGGTTGCGTGTCGTCGGCGTTTGCCGGCCGGGGATTCAGCAGTCCGGCCCACGTGGCCAGGAAAAGCAGGCCAAACGAATTTACAATCCGAAAATAAAAGTTCATGTCTTCTCCCTAGGATGATAATTACAGTGCTTCTCGCCGACTATGCGGAAGCGAGTTTCACTTTCTCGCGCCCAGCAGCGCCAGCGCTCTCTGGTAATAGCTCAGGTCATAGTAATTGGCCGCGTCATGCGGTTTCGAAGCGGACGAATTCTCGAGCTCAGCTTGCAGCGCCAGGCCGTCCTTGAATCCTTGCGCATTGAACTTCGCGTCCTTGCTCCATCCACGCTCGATGTCGACCGCATACGTTTCGGCCGCTATATCTGGCGCAAGATGGGATTCCTTGGCAAGCAGTTCGATCACTTGCTGTTTGTTTTCCGGGGCCATCAGCCAACGCTGCGCCTCGATGAACGCGGCGAGATACCGAGTTATAAGCTCCTGATGACTCTGCGCCCAGGGTTTCATCGCGAAGCCGCCGATGCCCTGCGACTCTTTCGACCCGGTCAGCTCTTGGGTTGAACCGAGGCTCGCGAGTCCCGCTTGCTTCGAAAGAATCGAAGTGGGAGGCTTTTGAATCGTAGCCGCGTATTCTTTGTTTTCCTTCATGGCGGCCAGCCTGTCCGGGGCCAGTCCAATGACTTTGAACTGGCAATCCTTCTCCGGATTCAATCCATGCGATCGCAGTATTTTCTTGATGGTTAAGGTATAGGCGGTGTCCGGCCCGTCAAGAATGATGGTGCGGCCGCGCAGGTCTTCCACACGCTTGACGTCCGGCTGTACGATCAATTCGCTGGTCGCCTGCTCTCCGCCGATCACGATGGATACGTCCGCGTTGCCGGCATCGCTCATAACCACAGCATTTTCGACCGAGGAATGAGCGAAATCCGCCGTCCCATTCATGAGCGCGGTCCGCAACGCCGCCGCATCTTTCGCCTTTTCCGCCTGCACCGCGACACCATATTTGGCGAAGATTCCATTTCGATTCGCGATGACAACAGGAAGTGGAACCCCAGGCAGACAAATCAACCGAATCACCTGGGGCTCCTGGCCAGGCAAAGAGTCGCTGAACGCGCACAAGAGCACGGCGACAATCAGCAATCTAGTAAGTACGCAACACTTCATGGTTTCTTCCTCAAAGAAATAGGTTGTTCCAGGACTAGCCACGGAGCCGGTTGTCGCGATCAGAACAGCAGTTTGAGTCCCAATTGGATCGCGCGGTTCCCACCTGATCCCAAAACTGGATTGGCCGCGGCCACATCAGGGGTTGCGCATCCGCAGCCGAAGAGATTGTGGCTGGAGGGATCGTCGTTTGCGCCGGCACCATAATCGCTGGGTCCGCCGTATGGGTTGGCAATGTTCGGGTGATTGAGCACATTGAAGAGTTCCGCGCGGAACTGTGCGGTGAACCGCTCGCCAAACTTGAACGCCTTCACGACGGAAAGGTCCCAGTTGCGGTAGCCCGAATCGCGAAAGATGTTGCGACCTGCGGTGCCAAAGGTGCCAAGCGCGGGCGGCAGCAGGTAAGAGTTGCCTTTCTGGTAGCAACCGAAGGACGTCAGAGAAGCGAGCATTCCCGGTGTCGTGGCCCTCGCTACACAACCGGGATTCGAGGTGCCGGAAAAATATGGAATCGGATTAGGGCCGGACGTGAAGTCCGAGGGGTTTCCGAAGAAGTCCCAGCGATCGGCAAATTCACCGGTTCCGCTGATGTCGTCAACCGTGTCAGCCGTAGTCCAGGGAGCGCCCGACTGGAGCGAGATGATGGAGTTCAATTGCCAGCCTTCCAGCAACTGACCGCGCATCTTCTTGCCCGGAATGTCGTAGGTCATGGACAAGGTGAAGCGGTGCCGAATGTCCCAATCGCTGTTGCCATACTGGCCCGCGGGATTGGTGCTGTCTTGCGGTGTGTACTGGTTCCAGTTCTCGGAGGAATAATCGAGAGCATGCGAATAGGTGTACGCCGCCAGGAAGGATACGCCGTGATAGTTCTTGCCCCTCAATGTGCTTTGTAGGCCGTTGTAATTGGAGCTGTAAATCCCCTTGATGTAATTGATGAATCCGAGATAGGGGAACGCAGAGTTAAATAGTCTGGACGCCTGCTCGGCGGTCGCGTCTGGCGCCCCAGCCGCAATCGCTGCCGGGGTCCAGCCGGAACCGGGCGTTGCTTGGTTGATGTCCACGATGCCAGGAAGCTTCGTGCCGTGATTGCCCACATACGCCACTTCCGCGGAAAGGTTTCCGCCAAAGGAGTGCTGGACGTTTACGGTCCAGGTACTGACATACGGGGTGCGGAAATTCTGGTCCATACCCAAAATGCTGCACGGAGACCCGTTGCTGCAGGTGACTGTCGTCGCGTTGGCGAAAACGGTGCCGTTCCAATTGAGCTGCGAGCCAGGAAGAGTGACCGAACTCGCGTCGATTGTGCCCGTGCCGGGAACACCGTTGATCAGCGCTCCTGTTGGAATCACTCCCAGGCCCAGAGTTGGTGCGTTGCTGGTCTGCTGTTGGGAGATGAGCACGTCCATGGAAAGCGTGTCATAGATGATGCTGCCGCCGGCGCGCAGAATGGTGGTGCCGTCGCCGGTGACGTCCCAGGCAATACCCAGCCGCGGCGAAAAATTGCGATAGTCCGGCTTGTAAACCGAGCCGATCTGCTGGCCAACTTGCACCAGACCCAGAGTCGGATCGAAGTTCCCCAACAGGTCCTGCGAATCGGAGGGCGGTGTAGTGAACTCATACCGCAGCCCGAGGTTTAATGTGATCCTCGGCCGAATGCGCCAATCATCTTGCACAAATCCGGCGTAAGACCACTGGCTCAGGTGCCGCGTGGGATCGCCAACCTGGATCGAGCCTTGGCTGGGCAAGCCCGCGAAGAAATCTTCCAGCGGCGTCGCGCCAACAAACGCCGAGTTCTTGGAAAACTTGATGGTGCCGCGCCCGGAACGGAAGGTCCCTTCGTCCACGATATATTTGCGGACCTCGCCTCCAAACTTGATGGCGTGCTTTCCATAAAGACGCGAAACGTTATCGATGAAGTCGAAAGACTCATCCGGCCCGATAATCTTCGGATGGTTGGCGCCATTTCCCAGCGCCGTGAAGCCAGAAATGGAGATGGAAGGCAATCCGCCCAGCGCCGGGTTGGTCACACCGGTGTCGAGTCCGTAAGTCGACGCAAGGACATTCTGGTCACCCGGAAAAACCGGCTGGTACATCCGGCTGTATCCGAAGTGCGCCTCGTTCACCCACCTGGAATTCGGCGTCCAGGTCCAATGGCCATCGGCGACCTGCGCGCGGGTGTGAAGCAACGTTAAATACTGCGGCTGAACGTACTGTTTGTCGGCCAGCGTCCCATTCGAATCGCCGAAAAAATACATGCCGCTGATCGTATTGTTGTCGTTCAAATGGTAGTCGATCTTCGCCAGACCGTTGTTTCCCGTAACCTCGTTCGGGAAGCCCACACTGAGATTTGGCGAGGTCCCATTGTTCGCTCCGAACACGCCGCCCGTACAAGAGATGGAGGTGCCAGCCGTGCACCCCGCCAGCTTCAGGCTCACTGGGCTCACCGGGATGCCGGCGGTTTGCAAAGCGGCAATGGCGTTCGGAAGGCTGTTCGCGGGGTCGGGCGCAGCCTGCGCGGTCGTTTCAGGCACAGCCACGGAATACGAATTGCCCACCGTGTAGCGCTGGCCCTCGTAGCCGCCGAAATAGAAAAGCTTGTTTTTGATGATTGCGCCGCCCGCCGTCGCGCCAAACTGTTCCAGCGCCACTGGCGTTTGTGGACTTCCCGCCGGATTGTAGAAATTGCGCGCGTCTAAAGCGGTATCACGACCGAAGGCATAGGCCGTGCCGTGAAGTTCGTTGGTGCCGGACTTCAAGCCTACGTTCACTACTGCGCCAGGCTTCCATCCGTATTCCGCCGGAGGATTCACTTCCACGTTGAATTCCTGAATAGCATCAATCGGCAAAACCGTGGCCGCGTCTCCGGCCAGCGCGTTGCCGTTGATGATGCTGCCGCCATTGAACGGCTCCACGTTCTCCATGCCATCCACCAGGTAAACGTTGTCTTCGGGACGTATGCCGTTGCTGCTGTGCGTGCTCGTGCCGCCGCCCGGATAATTCATGATGCCGGGCTGGAGTTGCAGCAAATTCTGGTAGTTGCGCCCGTTGAGAGGCAGATCGTTGATCGTTTGATTGCTGAGCGTGCCTCCCAAAGTGGAGGTGGTGCTGTCCAACATGGGGATTTCGGACGTGACCACCACCACTTCCGTGTTGTCGCCAGCCGACAATTCCAGGTCGACTCGAATGTCCTTGGCGACTTCCAGTTGCAGGCCCTTCCGTTCAAAACTCTTGAAACCCTTGGCCTCGGCTCGGACGGAATACTTGCCCGGCACCAAATCAGGCACGACATATTCGCCGGCCTCATCGGTAAGGATGGTTCGGACGGTGCCCCGTTCAACATCGGTGACGGTGACTGTAGCGCTAGCTATGGAGGCTTGGGATTGGTCCCGCACTGTGCCGAGGATCCTGCCTGTATAAGTCTGGGCGGACACCATGGAAAGGAGGGATATTAGGACGAATAAAGCTGAAAAGCGGAAGAACCATTTCGAAAACTGCAACTTCAGAGCCCAACGTGCAGGGCAAAATCTGAGAAAAGTCATGCGCGGCTCCCAGAATTTGTACCCTCCGCCACAAATTATCGAATTTTAGTATGCTGTTCATATCACCGTACCATATTACAGTCAAGAAGAATTCTCTATCATTGGTACTTGAAAATACCATTAATGAATGAATGTGTCTTTATTGTGCAACAACATACATAGTGGCAATTGTACTTGGGATGCGGTAGAACCATTGGGCCATGCCGCGTACGATCGGCTAGCTCTCCCCTCCTAGGTAGCTTGAAAGTTGGACGGAAAGAGCGCGACGCAAGATGCCCCGATGCCGTTCCTTCTAAAATGCCAGGACTCGAGGAGCGTGGCCAGGTCCCTCTGCTTGTCCAATTGTGCTGAACCGGAGGATAGGACGAATAGGAACTCAACCTGGGAGGATCCAAGTGGCTTACATCGCTGTTCCTGCAGAGATATGGCGGAGGCGTGTGGAAGTCGAATCCACCATTCGACCCGCGAAGGGCCGAATCGCCGGCTTTGAAGGCCGGGAAGGTCACCGGACCCCTTTCGCCTCCACTAGAAGAATAGCATCAGAGTGGAATGATCGCCGGAGGGCAGAGGCACCGCTGGCGAGACTTTCCCCACAAGGCCGGCGTCTCTGTTCTTGATATCAGGCTCAGGCTCGCGTTGCTTCCAAGCCTAGGGCTTGCGTGCGTTTCAGCGCCGCCGCCAGGTCATATATGACCGGACTAGTGCACACCTCGTAATAGTGATGGTCCGAGGGCTTCCCGATTTTCCCGTCTGGCAATAATTCCCTTGCCAGCCCCTCCCGCACCACAAGCAATTCCACGGACTCACCCATCGGCACTTCGCCGTAATAGAGGGCCACATCCTGCTTAGCCCAGGGCATATCGAGTTTTGTCACCAGTTTTTCGAGGGAAATCTCTTCGGACAGCTTCTGGAAGCCCTCATCGTTTAGCTCGATCCCGTTCATATTAAAGCGCACCAGAAATTCGTCCAGTTCTTCCGCCGACGCCCCTTCGAGCGCCGTCAAAAACTGGAACACCGAAAAATGCGTCTTCTGCCCCGCCAGCATGCGTTTTGCCAGCTTGGCGCAGCCCGACAGCCGGTCGGAAAGATTCAACGCCTTCGAAATCATGATCCGCGCGTCGCCGTCGATCCAATACGTCGGTGCAGAACCTTGAAACGCGATGCCAATCCCAAGTTCCAGGGGAGGCAAGTGAGTCGTAGAAGTACTGTCATTATAAGAGTTGCACACACTCAGCATCTGTTTGGCGAGCGCACAGGCTTTGGCAACCGGGCGGGCATCTCCCTGGGTGGCCTCCGTTTCGAAAATAGCCAGGATGATGGCGTCGCCTTCGATAAACACTTTTTTCGCTGAATACTTGTCGAGCAGCTTTTTCACCGGTTCGTGCAAATTCAGGCTGAAGTGCGAGGCAGGGCTCAGTCCGCGCGCCAACAGATCCTGAGTCATCTTCGTGGAGCCGCGCACGTCCGCCTTGATAATCACGTGTGACAACACCTGGTCGTGCTCGGACTTCACTTCCTCTTTCAGGAGGCACTCATAGAGCCGGTTGTTCAGTCGTGATAGTTCCCGAATTTTTTCCGCGGTCACCAGATTAATCCGCTCCATGCAAGCGGCAAGATGCTCGGCATCGCGCAAATCCCGCCGCAACCTCAGAAAATCTATCGCAAAACGCAGCACCGCGGCCTGCGTTTCCTCGCGCGAATACCTGCGGATGCGCTTCGATAGTTCCTCGAGCGGTTTCATCGTCAGGCGCTTCGCCGGTACCTGTTTCAGGATTTCCTCGACCCGCTTGGCCTCTTCTTTGGACACCAGTGCCTTGCGCAGTTGCTGCAAGTGGACCGGCGGACAAAAATCGCTTGCGATGGGCCGGATTTCGTAACTCGACAGAATATGCGGCATCATCTCGTGCTGTTCGAGGCGGCTTACAAGTTGCGCCAGGAGTCTTGCACGCGCGGGCCTTTCGCTGTCCGTGGCATTCGCCGCGTCAAACAACTTTCGCGCGTTTTCGGGTTCGTTCAGATAGTCGCCGAGCTTCGCCTCATAATCCTTTTGCACGAACTCCGCCTGCTTCTTCGCGCGGTCCAGCCTCGGGCCCAGGTCTTCCAGCGCTTTCTGAAAATGGCGCAGTCGGTTCTCCACATCCGTCAGCGAGGCCTTCACCTCCGCCGGATCCGCCGCGGAACTAAGAAATTTATTCAAAAGGCCATCGCCTTTTCCAAGCCGCTTGCGCAGGCTTTCGCGCTGCTCCTCAAGGGAGGCGATCTCTCCGCGCATCCGCTCCGCTTCGGCAAATAGCGTTCGATACTCCTCCGCGCCCTTGCCCGGAGCGCTGTCCGGCGCAACCCGGATGCCCGCTTCCCTCAGGAAATCCTGAAACAGCGCGTCCATCGCTTCCAGCCGGTCCGGGTCGCGCGAATAATTTCCCAGCAAAACATAATGCTCGAGGAAATAAAAATCGTCCTTGCCGCCGTCCAGGAATACCAGGCGGTTCTTCAGCATTTCGTAATACGGCAACTCTTCCCCGAAAAGAGCCCGCCGCGCTTTCACGATCACGTTCTCTTCAATGTCGGCGAAGATTTGCGCCACCACCTGCCCGATGATCCGCAGCACGTCCCGGCGCGCCGACTGCATTTCCGAAAGCCGCGCCTTGATCACGTGCGCCTGTTGGCTGCGCTCGAAATATTCTCCTCGCTTCCGGATGTACTCCTTGACGTCCAGAATCACGTTGCCGAACTGGCTCACCAGTTCCGCCGTCAGGAATTTCAGCAGCCCCAGCCGGAAAAGCAGGTCAATTTCGATGTTCTTCTGTTGCTTGGCTTTGCCCAGCGAACTCTGCAGCAACTCCGTCAGCAGTTTGCGGAAACTTGTGGAATCGACGGGCTTGGCATTGCGAAACTCGATGCCGGAAAGATAAGTGCCGCTGGTATTTTGCCGGATTAGGTCAAAGAGGTAATCGCGCGCCACCTGCACAAACTTGGGGCTCAGGAAAACGTCGTGATGGATGTTGTCCACGCCAATGGACAATGACCCCATTGGCAGCGTGAGGTTGTAGCTTTTCAGCGCTTCACGCGCGCCCTCGACCACCAATTCATTTGCCAGTTCGTTTACCATGCAAGCAGCCGCACCCCGCCACCTCTCAACCTAGCAGCGGGTTTTGCGCCTCGCAAGGAACCGGAAGTACAGTCGTGGCGAGATAGTTAGCGCAGGATTGCCCGTTTGGCCACTTAGAACCTGCTAATTCGGCGGGCATCGCCGCCCAGGTGTTCCAGCCGCAGGCGGACTTGCGGCCATTCGGTTTTCAGGGGAAATTTCTCCGACCACTCCAAAATCACGATCGCGGGTCTCGCAAAAACGTCTTCTAATCCCAGCGTTTCGAAGTCGTGAAAACTTTCGACGCGATACAAATCGCCATGAAACACTTTGCCGCCCGCGCCATATTCATGCAGCAGGGTGAACGTCGGACTGGTCACCTCGTTTTCATCCGCGGCGTGCAGGCCGGCCACTATGCCCTTCGTCAACGTGGTCTTCCCGCTGCCCAGTTCGCCGGAAAGCAACACCAGCACCGGCGCCTCCAGCCCTTCCGCAAACGTTCGCCCCCAGGCCACCGTCTCTTCGGCCGAACGCGTGATCCACTCTTCAGCCACGCGCCTGCAACTCCTGGAGCAGCTTCCTCCGCGCCTCCGGCACGGCTCGCGCCACTTCTCCCGCAAGCACGCCCGACTCGTCGCTCTCCGCGCTCACCAATTCTGCCGCGCGACCGTGCAGGTACGCCCCCAGCGCCACCACCCGGTACAAATCCTGCGCTCCAAACTGTGCGATCAAGGCCGTTAGCAATCCTGTCAACACGTCGCCCGAACCGCCTTTGGCCAATCCCGCGTTTCCGGTGGTGTTCACGAACAAGTCCCCGTTCGGCGCGGCGATAACCGTGTGATATCCCTTCAGCAGCACCACCGCGTTCCATTTCCCCGCAAACTCCGTCGCAATTCTGATCCGGTCTGCTTGCACCTCGGGGGTGGCGAATCCGCAAAGCCGCGCCATCTCTCCCGGATGCGGCGTCATCACCAGGTGCGCCGATTTCCGATTCGATAGAATCTCCGCCTGCCCTGCGAACGCGTTCAGCCCGTCGGCATCCAGTACGATCGGCAAATCCGCATGCGCCACCACGCTGCGGACAAATTCCTGCGTCTCCGAATGAGTCCCAATACCCGGCCCAATCCCTAAAACGGTCATGCCATGGAGCAGCGTCGCAAATCCACCGAGCCGCGCTGCTTCCGAGGCGACAGTCCCCGACGCCGTCGCTGGCAAGGCCTCGGTCATGTATTCGGCTTGGGCGGATGCAACTGTCGCCAGCGCGGGCTGCGGCGTCGCCAGCGTCACCAATCCGGCGCCCCCGCGCAGCGCCGCCTGTCCGCACAGAACGGCCGCTCCAGTTTTCCCCACTGAGCCCGCCACCAGCAGCACGTGCCCGTACGATCCCTTGTGCGAATCGGCGGCCCTTTGCAGCGGCAGTTCCGAAAATTCCTCCGGACCCGCCCAGCGCAACTTCCCCTTTCCCACCTCTTCCACCAGCGCCGCCGGTGTACCGATTTCCCGCACCGCCAGCGCGCCGCAGCTTCCCGCATCCGCCGAAACCAATTGCCCAATCTTGGGAGCTGTAAACGTCACCGTAAGATGCGCGCGCAGAACCGGTCCCTGCGCAGCTTCTCCATCAGATGGCAGCCCCGACGGCGTATCCACCCCCACAATCCATGCCGGCCAGGCGGCCTTCGCATCCTGCGAAAACCGGTTTACATTTTCAATCACCTGCGCCAGCAGACCGCTCGCTCCGCCGCGAATCCCTGTCCCCAGCAACGCGTCCACAATCACTTCGCTCGCGGCCACTCCATGCCATGCCTTCTCCCACTCCGATTCGCTGCGCACCAGCGCAACTTCTTCGCCCAATCCCTTCCAGCGTTCGTAATTCTTAGCCGCATCGCCTCGCAATTCTCCCGGCTCTGCGAACAATAACACCTTCACTTCTCCAGCGCGTCCTCTTAACAGCCGTGCGACAACAAAACCGTCGCCGCCATTGTTGCCCTTGCCGCAGAGCACAGACACACGTCCAGGCAGCCTTCCACTCCGCTCCTTATATTTTTCAAGGAAAACTTCCGCGACACTCTTCCCGGCCGCCTCCATCAACTCGATCCCGGGAATACCAAACCGCTCCGTCGTCAGACGGTCCACTTCCCGCATCTCCGCCGCTGTCAGCGCTTTCATCGCTAATCCCGTCGCCGGCGGCTCAGAGCATCCACCCGCCGCTTACGTTGAGCACCTGTCCGGTCACATACTCCGCTTCCTCCGACGCAAAAAACGCCACCGACGCGGCCACATCCTCCACCGTCGGCGGCCGGCCAATCGGATACCGCGCATCGCGCAATTTGCGCGCCTCTTCCACCGTGAGATCCTTCTCGTCCATGCTCGAAGGATTCACTACGTTCACCGTGATTCCGTTTTTCGCCTCTTCCAGCGCCAGCGAACGCGACAACGCCACAACCGCCGCCTTGGCCGCGGCATACGCGCTGATCTTCGCCTGGCCAAACGCGCGCTCCGCCCCTACCGCGCCCAGATTTACGATCCGTCCCCAGCGCCCCTTGCGCATCACCGGCAACGTCGTGTGGCACATCAGGAACACGCTCATCACATTCGAATCGAACACGCTCTTCCATTCTTCCAACGAAGATTCCGCCAGCGTGTTCCACCGGAAATCGCCCACGTTGTTCACCAGAATATCAATCCGCCCGTAGCGGTCCGCCACCGTCTTCACCAGTTGCTCCGCGCGCCCGGGTTCCGTGATGTCCGTTTCCACAGCAACGCAGTCCGCCCCCAGCGCCTGCATATGCCGCAGCGCCGCCTGCGCCGCAGCCTTGTTCACGCGGTAGGCAAACGCAATGCGCGCGCCTTCCTGCGCCAAACGCAGCGCAATTCCCCGCCCGATTCCCCTGCTTCCCCCTGTGACCAGCGCAACCCGGTTTCGCAGCGACATTCTTCTCCTCGTCGACTTCGCCCAACTCCAAAACACTTCCTTACTGATCCGTCCACATTCTACTTCAGCTTCGCCACAATCACGGTCATATCATCGGCCTGCTCCGGGCTGCCAGACCACTCTTCCGCCGCGGTCATCAACGCCGTCGCAATTCGCTTCGGATCGGCTTGCCGCACCCGCTGCGCTGCCGCCTCCAACCGCGAAACGCCAAACTCTTCCCCGTACGCGTTCTCCGGCTCAACCAATCCGTCACTATAGGCGATAAACACCGCATCGCGCGGCACATCCACCACGCCCTCGAGATAAGGATAATCCTCCACAATTCCCAGCACCATTCCTCCCACATCCAGATGCATCGACTTCGAATCCGAAAGACAAAATCCCGGCAGGTGTCCCGCGTTGGTGTAGCGGAGCTTGCGCGTCTCCATATCGTAAACGGCCACCAGAAACGTGGCGAACCGATCCTCACCCGTATTTCGCACCAGGTGTTTGTTCAGGCGCCCCACCAGTTCCGCCGTGCTCAACTGCTCGCTGCCCGGCGTCAGCAACTGGCTGCGCAGCGCCGCCTGCAGGCTGGCCATCAGCAGTGCCGCCGAAATTCCCTTCCCCGAAATATCTCCCAAGGCGATCGCCACGTGCGTCGGGTCCAGTTGAATGAAATCGTAGTAATCCCCGCTGACCGAGCGCGCCGCCTTGCAAATCGCCTCGATCTCCAAGCCCTCAACCTTGGGGAGTCCGCGCGGGAACAACTGGTCCTGCACTTCGCGCGCGATGGAAATTTCGTTCTCCAGCCGCTGCAACTGCTTCTGCTCGTCGATCAACCGGCTGATCGAGCTGGTCATCAAATTGAACGACTCGCCCAGCACCCCCAATTGGTCCTTGCGTTCCACCGTAACCCGATGTGAAAAATTTCCTTCCAGCACAAACTGCGTCGCGCGGTACAACCCGGATACCGTTTTCGTGATGGCTTTGGCCAGCACAACTCCAATGATTAGCGCCGCCAGCTCAATCACCAGGAAAACCACCCCCAGCAATTGAATCTGGAAAACGCGTGCCCCGCTGAACTCTCCGACCGAAGCAAAAATCCGGTGATTCAACTGCGAGCGCCGCGCCTTGTAGAACGCGAACACCGGATGCGCCCTTTCCACCTCCCCTTGCGGCGAAATATACACCGCTTCCAGCTTGGAAAATCCCTCCACTACCGGGTCCGGCCACGACTCCGCGGGCAACAACTCCCGCTTGTATGTCAGGATCTTGTCCAGCTTCCGGTAATTCTTGGTTCCGATGCGCACCGAGTTCTTCCCGGCTTCGTCCTCAACCGTTTGCGCCAGCGTAATTTCGATCGGTCCAAGGTCTGGTGCAACGTTTTCGAGAAGTTCACTGTCGAACGGAACACTCACTTCAACAATCCGCTTCCCCTCCGAATTCTCAAGCTCTCTCATTCCCACCAGCCGCAATTGGTTCCCGCTCTGAATCAGTCCCGAAAATGAATGCCCGGCGGAGCCCGCCATGTCCGAGAAGAATTTCGGCTTTTCCTCCAAATTCACGCGGAGTTTTGTCATCTCCTGCCCTACGCTCAACTCGGCCTGCCGAGCCAGAATCTTTTCCCTGGCTTTCTCGTCCAGCGCCACCGGAAGGGACGCCTGCATCGCCGCCAGGCTCGACATGACCGCGACCCGGTCCTCGACGTCGTGATACAGCAGATATGCGCCAAGCTGCGAATAAAGAATTTGGCCCAGCATACTCGCCAGAATCAGCAGCAGCACCGTTGGCACGACTCCCAGGAACAGGTACGCCAGGATCAACCGATTCCGCAGGCTCCACAGCAACTCTTCGCGCCACCGGCTCCAGAACCGGTAGAGCACATAGATCACCGCCAGCACACCAAGAAGCCGCAGGAACCCAATGCCGGGGAAGGTACTGGCGGGGTTCAATGCCGCGAGGAGGCCGGCGACACACAAAGCCACGGCAAGCCAGTCCAGTTTCGACAAGCTTCTCCAAAAAGGTATTTGCTGAGTTTGCTGTCCGCTCATGGCTGAAGAGTCAGAAGAGACACTTTACCCGATTCGGCGGGGAGGAACGAGCGCGACTTTGTGGCTCGGCCGGAATGCGCGAAGCTCGAAATGGGTGGCAGTCTCTAGCAGGCCTTAGGGCCTGTTGGAATTCCTCACCTTGCTGTTTTTCACGCTGTAGGTGAAATACACGACCAGGCCAATTGCCAGCCAGACAAACAGCCGCACGATCGTCAGAGCATTAAGGCTCGCGATCAACGCCAACGAGATCAGGATGCCCATAATGGGCACAAACGGAACCCAGGGCGTCTTGAACGGCCGCACCAACTCCGGCCGCCGCACCCGCAGTACCCACACACCTGCGCACACGATGACGAACGCAAACAATGTGCCAATGCTCACCAGCTGGCCCAACGTCCCGATCGGCACCAGCGATCCGACTATCGCCACCAACACACCCACAATCGCGGTGGACTTCCACGGCGTGCGGAAACGCGGATGGATGTCACCCGCCCACTTCCACAAAAGCCCGTCGTTGGCCATCGAATAAAAAACTCGCGATTGGCCAAGCAGCATGACCAGCATCACCGTGCTTAACCCCGCCAGCGCACCGGCATTGATCACATAACTGCCCCACTTGACGCCCGTCTGTCGAATCGCCAGCGAAACCGGCGCGCCGATGTTCAAGTGCGAATAATGCACCGTGGCAGTCAACAGCCCGGAGACGACGATGTAAAGAATGGTGCAAACGATCAGAGACCCCAAAAGCCCAATCGGCATGTCCTTCTGCGGATTTTTTGCCTCTTGCGCCGCCGTCGAAACGGCATCGAATCCGATGTAGGCGAAGAACACCACGCTTGCTCCGCGCATTACGCCCGACCATCCAAACGAGCCGAAGCTTCCGGTATTCGGTGGCAGGAAGACCTTCCAATTCTCATGCGCGATTGCGGGATGTTTCAGGACAAACGGCAGGGCCACGGCGATGAACGTCAGGACCGCCGCCAGCTTCACAAATACAACGACGCTGTTAAAGTTCGCCGATTCCTTGATGCCGACGATCAGGATCGTCGTCACTCCGAGAATCGCGAGAAATGCAACCAGGTTGAAGACGCAGGTGGCGTGGGGCAACCCGGCAATCTGTTCCGGGCTGAGACTCAGAGCACTTTCGGGTGACCATCTGCCCTCATACAGAGCCCATTTTGCTCCGGGCACGTCGCAGATCTGCGGGGGCAGGCTGATGCCATAGTCCTGCAGGAAAGCCACCAGCGTGCTGCTCCATCCGCTGGCAACCGTTGCCGCGCCGAACGCGTACTCCAAAATCAAGTCCCACCCGATGATCCAAGCGACCAGTTCACCAAGGGTGGCGTAGCCGTATGTATACGCGGAGCCTGCAATCGGAATCATCGAAGCGAATTCGGCGTAACAAAGTCCGGCGAACACGCAGCCAACCCCCGCCAGCACATAGGAAAGCATGATCGCAGGACCAGCATAAAGCGAGGCCGCGGAACCGGTAAGCACGAAAATGCCCGCGCCGATGATTGCCCCGATGCCCAGAGTCACCAGGTTTACCGGACCGAGCGCCCGCTTCAGGCTGTGCTCGCCAGTGTCCCCGGCCTCCTTCAACAGCGAATCAATCGACTTCGTTGCAAACAGGGGGTTGCCCATGCAACTCCTCCTTCTCTGGTTGATTCCCTCTAGTTAAATCTTTGAAAATTTGCGGCTATTCCGCGCTCTGTCTCGAGCGCTTCAGTCGTGCCCACAGCCAGTACACCGGCAAGCCCAGCAGCACGATCACCATGCCCATGCCGGCCGTCTGCGTTTCGTACAACAGCAGCACGCCCATAATTCCGCTCGCTGCCACTATATACAACAGCGGCACCAACGGATACCCGAACGCTTTGTACGGCCTTTCCGCACCCGGCCGCCGGATGCGCAACACAAAAATCCCCGCAATCGTCAGCGCGTAAAACAGCAGCGCCGCAAACACCACATAGTTCAGCAGATTGCTGTACAGGTTCCCGTAACTTCCGTCCGGGTTTCGCGTTCGCAATAAAATCAGGATCACGATCCAGGCACCCTGGTAGACAAGCGCCACTCCAGGCACTCCTTTTTCGTTCAACTTGCCGGTCGCCCGGAAAAACAAGCCGTCCTTCGCCATCGCGTAAGCCACGCGCGAACCCGCCAGAATCAATCCGTTATTGCAGCCAAACGTGGAAATGATGATGGCGATCGCCATGATCACCGCGCCCTTGGCCCCAAACACCGCAGAAAGCGCCGCGGTCGCCACCCGGTCATCCGGCGCATTCTGAATCTGCGCCAGCGGCAGCGCGCACAAATACGCCAGATTCGCCAGGCAGTACAACGAAATCACGATGACTGTCCCGAACGCCATCGAAAGGGCAACATCCCTCTTCGGATTCTTCACTTCCGCCGCGGTGAAGCCAATGTTGTTCCAAGCATCCGCCGAAAACAGTGAGCCCACCTGCGCAACCGCCAGCGCCAGCAGCATTCCATACCAACCGCTTCCCGCCGTCACGGTCGGCAGCATTCTCCTCAGAAATCCCACTCCCGGCTCGATCGTCTGCGCCCCGCGAATAGCCCAAAGGTGTGTAAAATTATCCGCAATCGCCGAAGCGTTCCGCGCCAAAAATACGCATATCAAAATCAATCCCAACAGCGAAAGCATCTTTGCCGAAGTGAAAATATTCTGGATCCACTTTCCGAGCTTCACGCCGCGCGTGTTCAGGTAGGTCAGGAAAATGATCATCACCACGGCAACAAGCTGCTGTACGGAAAGGCTGATCGCAAATTTCGAGGAAAAATTGATCGGGGGAATCACCCAGGTCTTCGGGGAAATTGCCGAAAACAACACGCCCAGGTACCGCGCAAATCCAATCGCCACCGCCGCGATCGTTCCCGTCTGGATCACCAGAAACAGCGTCCATCCGTACAAAAATCCCCACAACGGAGAAAACGCTTCCCGCAGATACACATATTGCCCGCCCGCATGCGGAAACATCGCCGCCAGTTCCCCATACGAAAGCGCAGCCGCGATGGTCAGGCAGCCGGTCAAAATCCAGGTCAGCAACAATCCGCCCGCTGAACCCGTCTGCCGCCCAATATCCGCTGCCACGATAAAAATCCCCGACCCGATCATCGAGCCGACGACGATCATCGTGGCGTCGTAGAGTCCGATGGCCTTTACAAATTGATGCTCGCCCTTGCCTGCGGCCGCATCCGGTGTTGTCGCGCTAATCGCCTCGGCCATTCGTTCGGTTCCTCAGTGGGAAGCCGCGGGCTTCGCGGAATCCAGTCGCCGGATAAATTCGCGGGCCATTGCGGCCGGGTCTTTTGACTTCAGGATGTCGCTGATTACCGCCACCGAATCCGCTCCAGCCTCCAGCACCTCGGTGGCGCGATCCAGCGTGATCCCGCCGATCGCAACGATCGGCTTGTCCGACAGCGCGCGCACCCGCCGAAGCAGTTCCGCGCCAACTACGGGATCTGGGTTCGCCTTGCTGCTGGTCTGGAAAATAGGGCCCACGGCAATATAATCCGCCGAAGTGGCCGCTGCAGCCCGGAATTGTTCAAGGTTATGCGTCGAAACGCCAACCCAGCTGTCCGCTCCGATCACCTTGCGGGCCTGCTCCACGCTCAGGTCATCCTGCCCGACATGCACCCCGTCGGCCCCCGCGAGAAACGCCACGTCCGGCCTGTCGTTCACGATGAACGTACAGTTCGCCCGTCGAGCCGCTTCGGCAATCGCGCGCGATTCGGCCCAAAGCTCCCGCGCCGCCGCGTCTTTCGCGCGGTATTGCAGCAGCTTCACCCCCGCATCCGTCAGTTTTCTGGTTAGTTCCCCGGCTGGTTCCGTCAACATTCCTGCGTCTAATATCACATACAGCTTGGGCAGGACAAGGCGCATCGAACGCTATTTTCCGGTGCTGCCAAGAAGTTTTTCGATGAAATGGGTGTCGAACTTCCCCGCTTCAAAATCCGCGTCGGCCAGGATCCGCCGGTGCAGCGGTATCGAAGTCTTGATTCCCTCGATCACGAACATTTCCAGCGCCCGCTTCATTCTGCCGATCGCTTCGGTGCGGTCGCGCCCCTTCACGATCAGCTTGGCTATCAGCGAGTCGTAGTACGGAGGAATCACGGCTCCCGAATACGCGGCGGAGTCCACGCGCACGCCCGTTCCCCCAGGCGCCTGAAATGTCGTAATCCGCCCCGCCGAAGGCACAAACGTCTCCGGATCTTCCGCATTGATCCGGCACTCGATCGAGTGTCCGGAAAAATGCATCTCCCCGACCGCATCTTCCAGTTTCTCCCCGGCCGCAATGCGAATCTGCGACTTCACAAGGTCCACTCCGGTCACAAATTCCGTCACGGGGTGTTCCACCTGGATGCGCGTGTTCATCTCGATAAAATAAAGCGAGCCGTCGGTGTCCATCAGGAATTCTACGGTGCCCGCGTTCGTGTATTCGATCGCTTCCAGGGCCTTTACCACTTTGGTGCCCAGTTCCTTCCGGCGTTTCGCATCAATTGCCGGCGAAGGCGATTCTTCCACCAGTTTCTGGTGCCGCCGCTGGATGGTGCATTCCCGCTCGCCCAGGTGAATCACTTTGCCGTGCTGGTCTCCCAACACCTGAATTTCGATGTGCCGGGGGTGCTCCAGAAACTTCTCCATGTACACGTCGGGAGTCCCAAACGCCTGCTGTGCCTCGCTCCGGGCCGTCTGGTAGGCCGCCAGCAACTCGTCCTTGCTGCGGACCACGCGCATCCCGCGCCCGCCGCCGCCTGCCGCCGCTTTCAAGATCAATGGGAACCCGACGCGATCCGCCTCTTTGGAAAGCTGATCTTCACCTTCCACCACGCCGTCGCTGCCAGGGATGGTCGGCAGCCCGCGGGACTTCATCTCCCGCCGCGCGCGATCTTTTTCGCCCATCATCTCGATCACTTCGGGCTTCGGCCCGATGAAGGTAATCTCCGACGCTTCGCATACCTTCGCGAAGTTCGCGTTCTCCGACAAAAAACCGTACCCGGGATGAATCGCATCCACGTTGGTGATTTCCGCGGCGCTGATTACCTGTGGAATATTCAGGTAGCTTTCGCTGCTCCTTGGCGGCCCGATGCACACCGCTTCATCGGCAAAGCGCACGTGCAGCGAGTTGCGGTCGGCCTCCGAATACACGGCCACCGTCGGAATACCCAGCTCTTTGCAGGCGCAGATGACTCGCAGGGCGATTTCCCCACGATTGGCTACTAGAATTTTCTGGAACATAGTATGGCAGGCCGCTTACCGCTTGCGACTTGGGCGAATCCCGAACAGGGGCTGCCCATACTCAACAGGCTGCCCGTTCTCCGCGAATATCCGCAGCACTTCTCCGCTGATTTCAGACTCGATTTCGTTCATCAATTTCATCGCTTCCACGATGCAAAGCGTCTGCCCCTTGTCCACGTGCGAGCCAACCTTCACGAAAGCTTCAGCTCCCGGACTGGGCGACCCATAAAAAGTGCCCACAATCGGGGAATTAATCAGGTGCAGGTCTTCCCCGCCCCGAACTTCCGCATGTGGCGCGGCCTCCGCACTCCTGCTCTGCGTATCTGGCGCCGTGATGGCTGACGGCACGATGATTTCCGCTGACGGCCGGGGAGTGGCGATCACTACATTGGCTCCCGGCTTCTTCAGACGGATCCGCAGATCGCCCCTCGAATATTCAAATTCCTCAAGGTTGTGCTCGCTCATGAAGCGCAGCAACTGTTCGATCTGCCCGATTTCGGGGTTTGCAAATGACGGGCTTTCACTCGCTTTCGCGGTCTTTTTCCGTTTCATGCCTTTTCTTAGAGTTCGATAAGATCCCGCTTCACGCGGGTCAATACTTCGTTTCTTCCTGCTTGCACCAAGACGTCGTCTTCAATCCGAATTCCCCCGACGCCTTCCACATATACCCCGGGTTCTATGGTAATCACATTCCCCGCTTCCAGTCGAATCGCCTGTCCGCGAGCCACCCGTGGTTCTTCATGCACCTCCAGACCTAAACCATGGCCTGTGCTGTGCACGAAATACTGCTCCAATCCGTTTTTCTTAAGGACTTCCCGCGCGGCGGCATCCACTTCCCCGCAAGTTACCCCTGCCTGAGCGGCAGCTACCGCGGCCTCTTGCGCTTCCTGAACCGACCGGTACCACTCCCGCACTCGCCTGGTAGCACGCCCCACGTGCACGGTGCGCGTCATATCGCTGCAATAGTGGCCGAGTATAGCACCCAGGTCCAGCACCACCAACTCATTTTTCCTCAGCTTTTTAGCCGTAGGACGTGCGTGCGGCAGCGCCCCGCGAGGTCCGGACGCGACAATCGTTTCGAACGAAGTCCCGCTGGCGCCTCTCATTTTCATCTGATACTCGATCTCCGCCCCCAACTCGCTTTCGCGGACACCCGGCCGCACCAGTTTCAGCACCCCTTCCAGGACTTGCCCGGCCAGACTGGCCGCCTTTCGCATTATCGCCAGTTCCTGCGCGTCTTTTCGCCTCCGCAGGCGCTCGACCAGTCCCGTCGACTCAATCCCCCGCGCTTTGCTTCCTAGGGCCATCCCTAAGGCCTTCCACTGCGTGACCGTCAGTTGATTTGAGTCGTAACCTACCCGCCGGCAGCCGCTCTTTTTCAGGCACGCACCCACAGTCGCAAACAATCCGCCCTGTTGCAGCTCAATCTGTGCCCCGGCTGTCTCTTCCTTCGCTTGCACGGTAAAGCGCCCGTCGGTAACCAGCGTGGTAGCGTCCTCCGAAACAAGGAGCGCCCCCGAATCTCCCGTAAAACCCGTCAGGTAATACCAGTTCGTCGGATGCGTCACCAGCAAGCAGTCCAATTTCTTGCAGGCCATTTCCGACAGAAGCGCTTTTCGTCTTTTGGTGTGTTCCGCGCCCATAAAAAAATCGAGGAGACTCGCGCCTCCTCGATTTCAGTTTACCCGATTTTTTCCGATAGTGCCTGACGCCAGGAGTCGTCCATCATCCCGGCATAATGCGCGGGGTGATGAAGAACAGCAACTCCTGCGAGGTCACAGAAACGTTGGTCCGCCGGAAGAGATATCCAATAATCGGCAAGCTGCCCACTATCGGTACCTCCGTGATGTTCGTCTGCTGCTGCGTGACGATGATGCCGCCGATGACCACCGTGCCCCCATCGGCAACCGTCACCTTCGTCTGCGCCGCCTGAGTGTCCAAAGCCGGGATGCCCTGCACACGGGGAATACCGTTGTCGATCTGCGTGTTTTCCACCAGCACGTCCATGAAAACCGTGCCTTCGGCTGTAATTTGCGGAGTCACTTCCAGTTGCAGCACGGCGTCGATATATTGCACGGAAATCGTGTTGTTGATCACCGTCTGAATCGGGATTTTCGTACCTTGTTTCACGATTGCTTTTTCGTTGTTCTGGGTGATCACTTTCGGCTTCGAGAGCAATTTGCCCACGCCCTTCGATTCGGCCGCCGTGATGAACAGGTCCACTGCGAAGTTCGGCGAACGGTGTCCAATGTAGAAGCCACTTGTCGGCACGCCCGCGCCCAGGTTCACGTTCAACGGCAATCCCGGAGTCGAACTGCCGCTGCCCGAAGGGGGTGTTCCGATAAGTGGCGGCTGCGGAATTCCCGCGCCGGTGGTCACCGGGCTCACACCGACGCTCGCAGGAGCGCCAAAGATCGTGCGCCCGCCTGTCGTGGTCCCTGCGAAGCCCCACTGGACGCCGATATCCTGTGCAAACGACCTCGATGCGGAAACCACACGGGCTTCGATTTCCACCTGTTGCGATTTCCGATCTAGTTGCCGGATCAGGTTGTCGATTGTCGGAATCACCGAGGGAATGTCGCGGATGATCAGCTGATTCGAGCGGTCATCTGAGAGAATATCGCCGCGGGCCGACAGGAACTTTTTCAGCGTGTCCTTCATCGTCGTCGCCTTGGCGTAGCTGAGGACGCGAGTAACGGTCACAGGCGCCACAGCTTCGGCTTGCGCCTTTTCGAGGTCGCGCTCCGTCTCTGCTTCCCTCTTCAGGGTCTCGCGCGTCGCCACGCGGAGAACATTTCCGGTCAATTGCTTGTCCAGGCTGTTGTTCTGCAGCACGATGTCCAGCGCCTGATCCCAAGGCACTTCATCCAGCACGATCGTCAATGTGCCCTTTACGTTGGGATCCAGCACCACATTCAATCCGCTGATTTCGTGAATCAGTCGAAAGAAGTCCTTCAGATCCACGTCTTTCAGGTTCACCGAAATTGGCTCACCCGTATAGTGCCCGGCTTGTGGGACGTTTGATGCGCTGGAGCCCTGCTGCGCCGCAACGGTCGTCGCCGCCATCGTCGCCTGCTGCGCCGCTTGTTGCGACGCTCCATCAGGACGCACCGGCGCGCTCTTCTCGTGTAGCGACGCCAACACCACTGTCGGCTGAGTCAATTCGCTCGGCAGCGAGAACCGCGGTGCCGCGACATTCGAAGAGTTGCTCCTGTGCGCACCCGTCTTTGGCGCATTCGTCGCATAATCCATCGGCTTTTTCGGGGATTCCAGTGAGGTCGACGTCACCGGCGCAACCACGTTGGCTTCCGGCGTTACCTGCATCTGGAAGTAAATCACCACCGCATCGCCCTCATGCGTGATCTGGAATGGTGTCTCTCCGGTCAGGTCCACGACTACCCGCGCAATGTCCGGACGGAACTGCCCGATCCGTACGCCACGCACCGGCGCCGACACACCCGGAATCGCAGTTCTTTGCACTCCCAGCCGTGCCCCGCTGAAATCCAGCACCAAGCGCTCCGGGTTCTGCATGCGGGAAGTATGGACTTCGAGTCGACCCGCTCCTTCGACTCGAATCGCCGCCCGTTGCGGCTCCTGCGTGATCGCCACGCTTGAAATCACCGCGGCGGTCGATGTGGCGCCAGCGGGCTCCTGACCGCGAACGGCGGCCGAGCCTCCGCCCAGCACCACGGTCGCTACTATCAGGCAGCCACACCGGAAGGCCGGCCAATTCGTCTTCATTGCTGTTCTCCTGCACTGGAGTAAATTCTCTTGTTGACTTGACGTTCCACTGGTTTCCCGAACGCATCTTTCCCGATTTCGTGGAACGACACGCCGTCCATCGCAATCTTTTCCACTCGCCCGTCGTAGAGCTGATCCCCTTCGCGCAGGAAGTAAGTCCGCGCTTGCGGATTCGTAACCACCGCGATCATCCCGTTTGGCGCCCGCACGATTCCATCCAGGCGCAGTGTTCCCACTTGCAATCCCGCCTTGCCCGGGGGCAGATTCGCCCCCGCCCTTGCCGCGGCTTCCTGCCGACTCGTCAGAGATTCAAACGGGTCGCGCCGTGAAACTTTTCCTTCGGGTGCTTCGGTCGCTCCCGCCGGTGCCGTGCTCGCCGTTTTCTTCGTGACCGATTTCTTTGCGGGTTTCGCAACGGCCGGCTTCGGAGTCGCCGCAGCCTTTGCTGGCGTTTTTGGCGCGGAAGCTTGTGCCGCCGGCTTTGCCGCGGATTTCGCAGGCGCGGCGGGCGGTGTTGTAGGCTTCGCGGCCGCTTTTGCGGCCGGTGGCGCCGCCTGTGTCGCAGGCTTTGCCGCTGTTTTCGGAGGTGCGGCGGGCGTCGTCTGAGCGTGCAAGCTGCTCCCGGACGCCGCCAGCAGAATCCCCGTCATCACTGTTATGGCTAGACGCATGGCTCGCTCATCCCTGCTCACGGTTTTTTCACCGGCTGACTCGCACCCTTGGCCCCACCTGCTGGTGTTGAATCAGCTGGTTTCGTGAAGAATGTCGTGACTGTAAAAACTCCAGAAACCGTTGTCCCCGGCCGGATGGGATATTTCGTTCCCTTGGAGCCGCTCGGATCGTCAAACTGCAAATCGCCGACGTTGATAATTCGTGACAACCGGCTCAACCTCGAGAAAAAATCCAGCATGTTGAAGTACGGCCCGTCCGCCTGCACTTCAAATGGCATCTCGTAGTGATATTCCTTCGGCACGATGTTCTGCGACGTCAGCTTCCGCAACTGCACGTTCGAGGAAGCCGCCGCCCCCTGCACCTGCCGGATAAACTCGTCCACTTCCTTCTCTTCCGGTACGATCGTTTTCAGCGTGTCCAGTTGCTTGTTCAGCGCGTCCATCTGTTGTTTCAGTTCGCCGTAGCGCTGCTTGTAAACCTGCAACTGCGTAACTTCCTGATTTAATTTTGTGCGCTCCTGCACGGCGGCATCGGCGTCGGCTCGCTCCTGCGCCACCGGCGAGCCCGGCACATACAGCCCCGCCAGCACCATGACGAACGCGATCGCCACCGCCACCAGCGCCTGCATGATTACCGACATATCTCGGAAAGGATTGGCCATGGTATCCCCTTATCCTTTCTTCGCCGGCGCGGTTGAGTTCGGAGTCGCACCAGTCGGCGTGCTGGCCGGTTTTGCCGACGGGGCAGCCGGAGCTGGCCCGTTCGGCGCGATTTCCGCATTGATCGAAAACAGGAAGGTCTGCACGTTCTGGTTCCTGTCGTCCTGCTTTGCGTCCACAATCTCGACCTTCTGGAAATATCCGGAACGCTTCAGCGCGGTAATAAAATTGGCCACCGAATTCAGCGACGCCGCCGCCCCGTTCAAGGAAAGGTTCGGACCCTTCTTCGACATGGACATCAGCCACAGGTTCTCTGCCCGCGAAACAGTATTCGCCACCTGGTCCAGAAGTTCCTGCGCACCGGTGCGGTCACGCTGCAATTGCTCGATGGTGCTCACGCGCTGTTGCAATACGATTTTCTGTTTATCGAAGGCTTCCACCTGGAGCTTAATCTGCTCCAGATCCGTCTTCTGCGTCCGCAACTGCTGGATCCGCTTGTTCTCATCGTTCAACTGCGTCTGCCACGAGTGGTAGAAGTAGAAAAGGAAGAGTCCGCCGAGCAGTACACCCGCCCCGATGAATACCAGCGGCAACGCCGCCCCGGTGTCCACCGGCCGCCGCGATGCTTTCGGCCTCGTTTGTCCAAGTAAGTTTATGCGGATCATGGCTAGTCGAAGCTCCTCAGGGCCAGTCCCACGGCGACAACCAGTCTTGGCGCCAATTCCCGAATTTGATCTTCACTGTGCTTCCCGGGATTGATCAGCACCTTGCGGAATGGGTTCAATTCTTCCACCGGCATCGCGAACTCTTCGCGCAGCAGGTCCACGAGGCCCGGCACACGCGCCGTTCCGCCCGCCACCATGATGCGCTGGATATTTTCGCCGCTCGCCGTCGCCCGGAAAAAATCGAAAGTCTTCTGGATTTCCAACGTCAGGATGTCCGAAACGCTGCGCAGGATCTGCCCCTTCTGCTCGTCGGTCACCGTAGGCAAGGTGTCGCCCTTCTTCAGGCGCTCCGCGTCGTCAAAGCTCAGGTCCAATTCCTTTTGCAAAGCGTCCGTATATTGATTCCCGCCCACGCTGACGTCGCGCGTGAAAAGAGGGATGCCGGCACGCACGATGTTGATGTTCATCACGCTCGCGCCGATGTTCAACAGGGCCACGGTCTGCCCCGCATCCGGTTCGTAATTCACTTCAAAGCAGTTCTGCAACCCGAACGCGTCGATGTCCACCACCACCGGCGTCTTGCCCGCCTGCGCCAGCACGTTCGTGTGATTCAGAATTTTGTCTTTCTTTACCGCCACCAGCAGGACGTCCATCTGCGAATCCATCGCTTCCAGCAGTTGGTAGCTGAGGTTCACGTCGGCGATGTCGAACGGAATGTGTTGGCTGGCCTCCGACGGGATGCGATCGTAAAGCTCTTCTTCCGTCATCAGCGGCAGCGGCACCCTTTTCACAATTACGGAGTGGCCGGAAACCGACGTCCCGACGTTTTTCGTCTTGATTTTTTCGGTTTCGAAAATCTTGGTGATCGCGTTGGCCACTTGCGGCGCATCCATGATCGCGCCGTCCACCACGGTATCCTGCGCCAGGGCTTCCATTCCGAAGCTGACCAGTTCATACCCGGCCTTCGTCGATTTCAGCTCGACAGCCTTGATCGAGCTGGATCCAATGTCCAACCCCACCAGCTGTTTGCTCTTTCCTCCACCAGGTAACCACATATCGCGGCCTCTTTCCCTCACGCTCTGACAAGTCTAGCGGCGCTTCGCCACCACTTGGCTCATCTTACGTTCCATCCACCTGTCCAGGATCGTCTTCCTAAGTTTCCAACGATTTCCTAGCTTGAATGCAGGTATTTCGCCCTCTGTGATGTACCGGTACAATGTATCCGGGCTGATTCCCAGATACTGGGACGCCTGTCGTACGTTCATCACTTCGCGCGATTCGCTCACGAGGAACGCCCACCTTATCTTCCACTAGCCTTTCTTGCATACTTCGCCGCACCCAATTTCTTGCTTTTGCTGCAGGACACAGATTCCCCGGGTGCCGCTCGTGAATACGTTATGTCATTCACTCTGCCAGAGCGTCAAGCGATTCTCTTCTGTAGTTGTCCTAAGAATGCAGGTAATCTTAGGCAATTCGCCTGTTATTGCAGGCAGGTAGGACTACTAATTGCATGGCCGATAGGCCACTACCACTACCACTTGCGCTTTTCCTCGCCGTCGAGCCTGTCCCCTCGGACGGTTATCCTTAGTTCGCAATCCGCGCGTTCTCTCTGCGTTCTCTACCACTTGCGCCGCTTTGCCGCTCGTGCCCAGCCATTCTTCGCCGGGCTGCTTGGTTTTCTTTTCTTCTCTGCCAACTCTGCGCTCTTACCTCGGCGTCCTCTGCATTAAGTCCCCTCTTTTTCCTTCTGTTTCTCAAATCCCCAAACTCTTCCAGATCGTTTCCACCCGTGCTTTCGTTTTTTCGTCCACTACCATTTCATCCGGCCACGGCCGCGCAAATCCTTCGCTCGCCCACTTACGCGTTGCGTCAATTCCCATCTTCGATCCGAAGTCCTGCATTCGTGCCGCGTGATCCAGTGTATCCACCGGCCCCAGCGTGAACTGCACATCCCGCTCCGGATCAATCGCGCAAAGGGCCTTCCACACTACTTCCCTGTAATCGTGCACATTCACGTCGTGGTCCACCACCACGATCACCTTCGTAAACATAGCTTGCCCCAGCGACCAGATGGCGTTCATCACCTTTCGTGCGTGCCCAGGGAAGGATTTCCGGATCGACACGATCATCAGGTTGTGCACGATCCCTTCCGCCGGCATCGAAACGTCCACAATTTCCGCGTGCGTCAGCTTCATCAACGGCAAAAACACCCGCTCGATGGCGTACCCCATATAAAAGTCTTCCTGAGGCGGGCGCCCGACCACTGTCGCCAGGTAAATCGGGTCTTTTCTGTGCGTCACGCATTCCACATGGAATACCGGATACTCCCCTTCCAGCGAGTAAAATCCCGTGTGGTCGCCGAATGGGCCTTCCGTCCGCATCTCATTCAGGTTCACGTAGCCTTCCAACACGATCTCCGCGTTCGCCGGCACTTCCAGATCGTTCGTCTCGCACTTCACAAGTTCCACCGGCTCCCTGCGCAAGAATCCGCTGAACATCATTTCGTCCAGGTCCGGCGGTATCGGCAAAATCCCTCCGAGAGTCGTAGCCGGATCCGCGCCAATCGCCACGCTCACCGGAATCCGCCCCTCGGGATTCTTCGCCCGCGCTCGCCGGAAATGCTCTGCTCCGTGTTTCTGCGTCTGCCAGTGCATCCCGGTTGTGCGCTCGTCATAAATCTGCATGCGATACATTCCGACGTTTCGCTTCCCAGTCTCCGGATTCCGTGTGAACACCAGCGGGAACGTGATAAATCTTCCACCGTCCTGTGGCCAGCACTTCAATATTGGAAAATCAAACAGGTTCACGTCGCTGCCCTGGTGCACAACCTCTTTGCACGGCCCATCCTTCACATTCTTGGGCATGAACGAACCCAGCTCCGCCAGCTTCGGCAACATCTTCAATTTGTCGAAGAGTCCCTGCGGCGTCTGCATGTCCAGAAAGCCGCGAATCCGTGCCGCCACCTCATCCAATTCTTCCACCCCAAAGGCCAGCTCCATTCGCCGCACGCTCCCAAACGCATTGATCAGCAGCGGACACCGCGATCCCTTCGGCTTCTCAAACAACAGTGCCATCCCACCCGGATTCCCCTTCGGCCCCGGCATCGCCTGAGCCCGCTGCACCACCTCCGTCACCTCCAACACCGGATCCACTTCCGCCTTCACCCGGCGCAGCTCTCCCTCTTTCTCCAGACGCTTCACAAACTCCCGCAAATCCGCGTATCCCACTTCATTCCTCCTACAATATCTCCGCGCAGCCTGTTCAATGCCCAAACTTTACCACGTTCCACCGGGCTGCCGGACTCGCACTCCCCTATCTGTCCCGTGCGCCATCGTTGTGTCCCTCAATGAATTGAAATGCTCCGCTAATGGTGTCGTAACACATGGCACATAACCTTGCTCTTGTGTGTTCGTGTTCCCTGAGCTCATCCGATCCGCGCAGCTCTCGTGTAGGAAAAATCTAAAATCTAGGAGACCGCAATAATGCCTAAGAAACTCCGGCTGCTTTTCGTCCTGGCAGCCTTGCTCGGAACACTTCCCACTCGAATGTTGGCGGCGCCAAATGATTCGGGGGATTTACTGCACCGAATCAAGCACGTCTTTGTCATTGTTCTGGAAAACGAGGGCTTCGACGTCACGTTTGGCCCCAATTCCAAAGCCCCTTTTCTGTCCCAGACGCTTCCCTCGCAGGGCGTTCTCCTGAATCAATACTATGGCACCGGCCACGTCAGCCTGGATAACTACATCGCCATGCTCAGCGGCCAAGCGGCTACTCCGCAGACCCGCAATGACTGCCAGATCTACCAGGATTTCGCCCTGACGGACGTGACCTCCGACGGTCAGGCCATCGGCTCAGGCTGCGTTTATCCCGCCTCTATCAAGGCCTTGCCAGACCAGTTAAATGCCGTCGGCAAGACCTGGCGCGCCTACGCCGAGGACATGGGCAACGATCCCAATCGTGAATCGGCAACTTGCGGCCATCCCGCGCTTAACTCCGTGGATCTCACCCAATCGTCCGAGGCGCCCTCGGCCGCCGTTCCTCTCGGGGACCAATACGCTTCTCGCCACAATCCCTTCGTCTATTTCCATACCATTATCGATTCCCCGGATTGCGGGACCCGCGTCGTCAATCTCAACCTTTTGCCGCAGGATCTGCTTCGGGAGTCCACCACTCCCAACTTTGTGTTCATAACTCCCAACCTCTGCAACGATGGCCATGACGCTCCGTGCAAGACCGGTCAGCCGGGCGGCCTCGTCTCCGCCGACGCATTCCTTCAAAAATGGATCCCGATGATCACCAACTCTCCCGCATATCAGCGCGACGGCCTGATCGTCATCAACTTCGACGAGGGCGGTCTTACTACCCAGGTGACCTCCACGGGTCTTTCCATCTTTGCTCCTGGACTTTTCTGCTGCAACGAACAACCTGGCCCCAATCTGGCTCCCTTCCCGCAGACCACCAACATCACTCCCACCGTCGGCTTAACCTTTCAAAGCTACGGCGGAGATCGCACCGGCGCCGTCCTTCTCTCACCGTTTCTCGAACCCGGCACGGTCTCACTGACTCCCTTCAACCACTACTCATTCCTGAAAACAATGGAAGACATCTTCGACACGGACACCTATCTCGGGTATGCCGGAGCGCCTGGCCTCGTCGGTTTCTTCGGCTGTGTGAGATCCGACATTCAGACCAAAGGCTCGTTCCAGTCTGAAGCTTGCGGGCTGCGTTAAGAAAATCAACCAGTGCGGCCCGCCTTTTGTTGGCCTGGGACGGACAAAGAGCGGGCCACCCTTTTTCCTGCCTCCGGCAGTGTCCAACCTTGAAACCGGACACTGCTGGATCACACTACGCCGTGCGGACGCGGTGCTTCCTACTTCTTCCCCATCCGCTCCTTCACTTGTTCCGACAGCATCTGCACCTGTTCCTTCGTAATCCTCACCTGACCGTCCAGTTCCACCTGCAACCGGCCGGACCCCGCATCCTTGAACGCCG
>Ga0210385_10000056_pt1 | contig 144950 bp, 124 predicted proteins | sample IncBWH26OmetaG_FD_160107 | JGI IMG/M metagenome (GOLD analysis project Ga0210385, IMG submission 160107) | Forest soil microbial communities from Barre Woods Harvard Forest LTER site, Petersham, Massachusetts, United States - Inc-BW-H-26-O ...
CCGTTGCTTGAGCTGCGCGACCAACTCCTCATAGATCCGCACGTCAACGTAAGCACGCTTGACGCCGACGCAGACCCGTCCTCCGTTGGAAAAGGCACCGTACGTGATGCCTTCGACAGCCCGCTCGAGGTGACAATCGGCAAAGACGAGAGCCGCGTCTTTGCCTCCCAGTTCAAGAATAGCGGGAATCAGGTGTCGTGCGGCACGCTCAGCGATCATCTGACCGTGACGGCTGCTGCCCGTGAAGAAGACAATGTCTGGCCGCGCATCGATCAGCGACGCGGACTCCGCGGGCCCCTCATGCAGTACCTGGACCAGATCGGACGCGAGGCCCGCCTGTTTGCAGACCGCGGCGATTCGATCCGCAGTGGTCGGCGTGCGCTCAGAGCACTTGAGAACCACCGCGTTCCCGGCTGCAAGCGCAGTGATCATGGGAATCACCGACAGCTGGAATGGATAATTGGAGGGACCGAAAATGAGCGCCACTCCGTGCGCCTCGAAATGGCTCTGGAAGCGCGCGCCGGGAAAAAGGAACGCTGGCTTGCCCACCCTCCGAGGGCGCAGGATCTTTGCTGCACTGGCCTCGTAATAGCGGATCATCTCGAGCGTGACCAGCACATCGCCGGCAAGCGCATCGAGAACCGGCTTTGCTGTTTCACGCGCAATCGACTCCGCAATCGGCTCACTTTGCGTCGCGATTTCACGGCGGAGACGGCCGAGAAAAGCGCACCTCTGCGATACACTAAGTGCCGCCCAGGCTGGCTGCGCCTCGCGGGCCTTGGCCACGATCCGTTCTGCTTTGGGCGATGTCACGCGGGCGCCAGCTCCAACGGCTTTGTCGCGGGGTGAGGAATCTCGTATTTTTTGCAGATGAGATTTGCACTGATGCGAGCCGACTCGAAGATTGTGGGCAGGCCACTGCCTGGATGAGTGCCGCCGCCCACCAGGTAGCAATTCGAAAACTGCTCAAACTCGTTGTGCGGACGCAAGTAGAGCATCTGGTTCCAACTGTGCGACATGTTGAACGTCGCGCCGAGAAAGACCGAGTATTTGTGCTCCCAGTCCTCCGGCGTGACGATCATTTCGCGCTGAATGTGCGGCGTGACATCTCCGTAGGGCGTCCGTTCGCGGAGAGTCCGAAAGACATCCTCGCGCAGCTCTTGCTTGCGCTCCTGCCAGTTTATGCCGCTGGTGTTGTTGGCCACCGGAACGAGAATATAGAGCGCAGAGTGCCCAACCGGTGCGCTCGATGGATCTGTCGCGCAGGAGTTGCGGATGTAGAGCGACATGTCCTCTGAGGTGGCGCGTCCCTGCGTGATTGCTTCGATATTGCATTTGTAATCGCGTGCAAAGACGATGAGGTGATGCTCGGCATCGTAGGTCCGATCCAGACCCAGGTACATCATGAATGTTGAACACGAGAACTTCCGCTTGCGCATCTTCGATGGTTTGTAGCGGCCGAGACTTTTCTCGTCGAAGAGCGTGGCCATTGCGTGTCCGAAGTCCGCGTTGATAATGACGTCGTCGCAATACACCTTTTCGCCGCTTACCAGCTCAACCCCAATGGCGCGGCGGCCATCCAGAAGAACGCGGGCGACCGGCTCAGAGGTGTGAATCTCGGCGCCATCTGCGCGGCTGACTTCCGCAAAGGCATGGCCGATGCGGGAGAGCCCGCCCATCACGTGATACACACCATGGGCATGTTCTGTGTAGGGAATCATGGTGAAAAGTCCCGGACAGTCCCACGGCGACATGCCTAGGTACTTCGACTGAAACGTGAAGGCCAGGCGTAATTCTTCATTGCGAAAATAATCGCCAAGAACGCTGTAGAGCGATCGTCCCGCCGCGATATGCGGCGCGGCGGCAAGCAGCGTCGGGCTGATCAAGCTGGCCAGTGTGCCGTAGGGTTTTTGAAGGCATGGGTAGAGCTTCTCGAACCTCAACTTCTCGCCTTTAAGAAAACGATCGAGGTTGGCGCCCTCCCCGGGAAAGTGCTTTTCGATCTCCGCTTTCATCGCGTCGGGATGCGAGCGAGCGAGCATGGTTTTGTCGGGAAAATTGAGCGCGTACATTGGGTCGAGCTTCCTGAATTCGAGATGATCGCTCGACCGTCGTCCTCCTTCCGCAAACAATTCGTCGAGGAGAAACTTCATCATCAGAAACGTAGGGCCAAGATCGAAGCGATATTCCTCAAGGCGCACCTCTGCGCTGCGCCCGCCGATGACTTCCTGCTTTTCAAAAACCTGGACTCGGAATCCCCTCTGTGCCAGAAGCATGGCAGTTGCAAGGCCGCCTGGCCCTGCTCCAACAATGACAACACTCTTCTTGCCGCCCTTTCGGTGATGGACCATTTCCCGACATTAGGGCAACTACGAAAGGAAATGTTTGCTGTGAGACTTCGGGACGGTAATTGGTTGTTTGCCAGGCAAGAAGGGTCGCGTTTCTTGCACATCAATAAAGTACCGAATCTGTCGCGAGAAAAGCGCGCGTGTAACCAAGGTGGAGGGCTACCTGGCAGACACCGTCGTGACCACAATCGCGGTGCAGGGCGTTCTCACGAGGCTCCGATACGTGTGCTTCTGCATTGAATCGAAATAGATTGAATCGCCAGCCGAAAGCTGGAATGTCTCCACCCCGATAGCCATTTCGATTCTTCCCCTGATCACGTAGAGCAGTTCCACTCCGGGGTGATAGTGAGGAACGAGCTCTTCCTGCCCCAACAGATGGAAATGCGCCAGATACCCGTTCAGTTTTCGATCATTTACGCGAAAGTCGAGACTTTCGAAATGCCACGGGATCTGGAGGGATTTCGGATCTGATGGAAATACCTTGCGCTCTTTTCGCCGCACAAGGGCAACAACGTGCCGCTTTCTTGGGTCGCTGAAAAAGTAGTCCAGCCCTACGCTGAACACCAGGGCGATGCGCGTGAGCGTCGGCAAAGTCGGCACAAGTCGGCCGTTCTCGAGGCGCGAAAGCATGGCGGTTGAAAATCCCGTGTGTTCGGCAAGTTGCGCGAGGCCCATGCTTCTGCGCAATCGCAGGGTACGCAGTTTATCCGCGATTGCGTAAGGCCGAAGCGATTCTTGAACAACAGACGAGTCCGTTGCGGCTCGCCTTGCTTTCTGCCGCTTTGGAGCTGGCTGTCGTTCGCTATCCATTGGCAAAGGTAGCAGAACCTCTTTACTGAGAATCAATATTCTTTGCTTCAGTGTCAAGAGCACATAAATGACATGGAAGGCATCCACCAATAGGCATAGTCACGAGTTCAACATAGGAGTCGGTTCCAAGGACCATGAATGATCCCTTCGAGAGAGTCGAGGGACCAAATTTCGGCGAAACCGATGCACGGAGCTTCCGTGAATTGAAGTGGCCGATCGTTTTATCGAATTCCTATAAGCAAACCGGCACTCATGCCCACGGATTGCTGGTGACCACCGGCAAAGCTCAGATCGTACGCCGGTTCAAGATACCAGCCAAAGCGGTGTTTACCGTTTGGCCAGAACATGAAGTCTCCGGCCAACTCCCCAGAGATGGAGTTGGTCGTTTTTCCGGTTTGTCTGAGGTGGACCCATTCGGGACCGACGCCCAGCATGAATTCAGCTCTTCGCGAAATTGTCCATGGTTTTTTGAAGAGCAGGTCAGTGTCCCACTCGGTAGACTTGCGAGTGTAGAAAGGTGACAGTCCCGCCTCAAGCTCCAGCCAGTTCTCGATCGGTGTCACCTCAGCCGCAACGTTTGGCGCGAATGTTGCGGCACCTCCGCCGAAATTCCAACTCGTTGCTGCGCCGAGCTCAACAATGGCAATCGGGTCTTTCTCTTGTTCGCCCTTTGAACGATTATCGGCGGGCGTCTGCACAGGTTGCTGTCCGAAGACAGGCAAACACAACATCAGAAATATGCATGCTCCAGCTAGCGTGGATAAATCCGGTCGCATACATTTCTCCGGGTTTCTCATGGATGAGATCATAGCGTGGACGGCGAGTCGCGCCGCCCACTCGATGATCGTTCGATTAGAAGTTCAGCGTAATCTTCGCAGTCAGTGCCCTCGGCGTTACATAGTGGGTTCCGCTGAAAGTAGAGAGGAAGTTATACAGCGCGTACTTGTTGGTGAAGTTCACTGCCGTCAGGTCGAAGTTCACTTTGTATCGCTCTTTGTGGAAGATGTTGTCCTTGCCAAGAGAAGCGTCAAACAAATTACGCGGAGCGATGCGGGGTGGGTTATGGTCGTCGTCTTCGGTGCCCGCTCTCGGAATCTGCACCAGATTTGATTTGTATCCAGCGTTATCGCAGGAAGTGAAGCCGGCGTATGGAGTAGCTGCAACTCCATCGCAGGTTATACCCGCCTGAAACTCCTCGTCGGGCGTTAGGCTGCTAAGGTCGACTCCGGGTTGTCCGTTCGGCAAAGTGATTCCGCCGCAGGGACTATTTGGGTCTGTGAGGTTATAACAAGGAACGGAGCCTGCCACAAGTCCGCTATCATAGCGCCAGTTGAATCCGCCCCAAAGCCCACTGAGCAGGCCGACGTGGGCGAGAGTGTATTGAAGATGAGTGGTCTGATTGAATTTTTCATCGTGATCGATGCGAAAAGGAAATCCGCTTTGGCCCACGGTCGCGCCGGCTCCAGCAGATTGGGGCGGGAAGAAACGGGCAGCCACTGAGGATGTAACAAAGTAGGCGCTGAATCCGCGAACGGCTGGAACCTCGGCGCGGATGGCATAACCTGGAATCTTCGAGTTATGCCAGTCGATCGGAAATGTGATGGGCGTATTTCCAAGCACACTGAAGTCGAACGCATTATGAGTATATTTCCAGATGTACTCGCCGCTGACCACGGCATGTTTGCCGAACCCTTGTTGCACGGTCGCATGGAACTCATTGCGGAAACCAGGCTGAAGCGTGCCGGCAACGCCAGGAGTGCACAGGAGCAAGGGAGCCAGCACCGCATTGGAGCACCCGCTGCTCGACAAGACAAGGTTTTCGTTGAACGGCGTTTCCAGCGTGCGCGCATACGAAACGCTCAATACCGTGCTCGATGGCTGAATGTGATATCCCACTCCCACGCGAGGCTCAGTCTGATTCGCATCGGTTAGCCCGTTATAGATGTCTTCGCGCAGTCCAAGGTTAAAAAGCCAGTTACCTGCCTTGATCGAATCTTCCGCATACAGGGCCAGTTCCTTAACGTCAGTGTGGCCAAAGTACGCGTATTCGCTGCCGCCGCGCGTTAGGTCATATGGACCTAAAACAGGAAGGTAGTTTGGATTTGCAAAGGAAGCCACTCCGTCACACATCGAAGGGTCAGAGTATCCCGGAAGCGGATCGCCATTCACATCGACGCAGGGCGAATTATAGATGGGGCTCGCCACGCCCAGGTAATCATGTTCTCGCAGGAAAGTCTGCTGATAGACTATTCCGGCCTTGAATGTGTGAATCCCTTTCGAATAGTTAAAGTCTGAATGGGCCGCCGCGTTGGTCAGTGTACGGTCCTGAGAGATTGAGGAGGTTTGCAGGTTCGCCGGGCCTTCATCCGCAAGCGGATTGCCGCTGGGATAGTAGTTGTAAAGGTCCTTGCGGACCCATGCCCCAAAATTGAGAACGGAGTTGGCACTGATCACTCGCGTGTACGTTGGCGAGATATTGAATGTGCCGATCTTCGAGCGCTGATCTGCGTCTCCTACATTGCCAAAAACCGGATTGGCGCTTGTACCCCCGCTAACCACGTTTTGGACATTCAGATTGTCGAAGGCATTCGGCGTCTGGAACCACGACCGACTGTAATTGAAGTCGATGTGCATGGAGTTGGCCTGGTTAAATGCATAGTCAACTCGATCAAAGAAATTTCCTTCATTTCCTTTGTCATGAAAAACGATGAACTCCGGCGGATCAAGGAAGCGCCCCGTATTCAGCCCATCGGCTTCGACAAAGTTTCCCCAGTTCTTGCCCCCGTACGACAGGTCGATTCCTGCCGTTGCTGACCCGAAGCTGCCGTAGGAAGCGCTGATGGCCCCGGTCGGCTTGGTCACGCCCTGGCCCGACCTTGTTGTGGCGACGATCACGAGGCTGGTTTTACCTCCAAATTCGGCTGGCGGCGCACCACTGATGACCTCCAGTGACTGAACTGCATTTGAGGGAAGTTGATTGGAGAAGACCTTGCTCTGCTGATCAGTAATTGCTTGGCCATCGATGGCAAATGAATTCGAGGCGTGGTCCCCAAGGCCGTGAAAAAGACCGTTCGAGTCAGCCGCGACCCCGGGCGTCGAAAGGGTGACCAGCGAACTGAGTGAGGACGACTGGCTTTCGAGCGGCACCTTGATAAACAGGTCTCGGTCGACATCGGTGTGGAAGGTGGGATCGTCTTCGACTAGGTCCCCGGAGGCCTGCACAGTGACCGTGGAACTAGCTCCGGTAACTTGCAGAACCAGTTTCAAATTGGTTCCGACTGTGGAACGAATCTCGATATTCTGATTCAAAGGTGCAAAGCCTTTGGCGGAGACGCTGATCCGGTAAGGATTGAAGGTGACATTCGAAAAGACGAATTGGCCAAGTCCGTCCGTGGTTTCGGTGCGGTCGAAACCGCTAACGTCATTGACAAGGTGAACGGGAATATTGGGAACGACAGCGCCCGAGGGATCGGTAAGAGTCCCTCGCACCGTGCCGGCATTCCCGCTTTGCGCTGAGGCAACCAGCGAGGCGAAGAGCATTAAAAATATTGGGAAGATGCAGTGAATAGTGTCGCGTTTGAACGACATAAAAAGCCTCCGAATTTTGGCTGAGAAAATGCGAAATCCCGGCTGCGGGTTAATCTCCGCAGCGTGTTCATTGCATTGGGCCCATCCATTCATCTCTTGGCCAGCCTGCGCAAATGCGACTCTGCTTCGTTCCCGATCAACAGGAGCTTACAGACGAACCGGGACTGGAATGGGGGCGAGAGGATGAGCTAGCAGCCGATGGGAGGAGGCCGTGTGAAGAGATCCGGGTGCCAGTAGCGGATGATGACGCGAACTTCATCCAACGTGAGCGCGGCGACTCTGAGCCTGATCAGCAGAATCGCAACCAGCATGATTAAGAGTGGGAGCACCGAGTGCATCGCGACGCACACCGGGCAATGATCGGCGTCGCTGGCCAAAGCATGCGCCTGCGCCGCGTGGACAACCGTCAACAGCAGCAGTAAGACAAGACACAAAGCAATCAAGACGCCCAGAGCGCCTGGCCCACTGTCGCGGTTTCGAATTGAACCTCTAAGCGGTCGTCTCAATGCGGTATCCCAAATGGTCTGAAATAGGTTAAGCGTCAATTCCTGGCAGGCTTGAATCTGGCGCACGAAGCGCCTCTATCGCCGATCTCGAAACGCGGGACTCTGCGACGGGTCAGAGTAATCGGAGCTTTCCCAAATCGCAAAAAACAGGCACAGAGTAATCAGAGTCAGCGCCAGCACGATCGCGCTGGTCGCTTCAAATTGGCTCCATCGAATTTGTTTGATCCGTCTCTTGCTTCCTTTATCGAAGTTGATCACTCGCGACATCGTGGCCTCCGGACGATGGCTGAAGGATGCGGGGGATCCAGCCGCGCGAGGAATCGCGCGGTGTTGGTGCATTGAGGCATCGTTCCGTTTCAAGCTCAGCCTGAGGGGTACGGGAAGTCTCGACCGCCGGTCACTGCGGTCTGAAGAGTTCAAGCTGAAAATAGTAAACGGAGAGATGCTCTAGCAGGCGGCTGGAGGAGGCCGTGTAAAGAGGGTGGGGTGCCAGTAGCGGAAAGCTACACGGGTTTGAACCAACACCGGCGAGGTTCTCCCAAGCCGAACGAGGATTGCCGCAGCCACCATAGCCACGACGGGCACCACGGAGTGCATGGCGATGCATAGCGGGCAATGATCCGCATCGCTCTCGACGGCATGGAAGTGCGTAACCTGGAGGACAGCCAAAACCGCCACAAGCAGCAGGCACACCACGGAGGCAACAATCAAAGCTTTTCGCTTTGGTCGCCCATCGCCTCTGCGGTGAACCCAGATTCCGGTCAACGAAGCATCCTCACGACGATATTACACATAAAACCTAACCGCCGGAAGACCGGCGCTGGCCGTCGATCAGCGAATTGCTCCACCTTGGCCGACTTACCATGCACCATGAGACCCTCTAGGCAAGAGTCGTTGTCCAGGTGCGCGTGACTGGTGGAGACGACCAAACTGTCGTTCTCATGTTGCAACTCCATGAGTCTCTCTGGGAGGCGGGGCGGTCATAAATCAGAGGGACAGTGACCACAAAGATAGCGCTTCGAACGATGAACTTATGTTCTGCTATTACTTTGAATTGAAGTTCTGTTGCTATCCATCCGACTTGGGTTACCCAAGAATTCAGCCAATCTTCAGCCGTCTTACACGTAAATAAAGGTGCTTAGGCTGTATTTCGTGTGCAGTTAAGTTGTTGAAAGTAAAGTTTAATTCAGATTGACACGGAAGTCGTCCCTATTCTTTTCGGCGACGGCGAATCTCACCACAAGCTTGTCGGCGCCCTTGCATCTCGATCACTGCGCTGACTGCGAAGCAGCGCTTGGCAACGCGACGCGTAAAGGACGAAGCGTACTTGCATGAGCGATCGAACGTCCGTCGCACAGCACTTGCAAGCCCCTTCCGCGGCGATATCGCGTGCCATCGTGGTCGTACAAAATCGTAAGCGTGTGCCCGTGATAGGGCAGCCTGTCCAAAGCGAAATAATTCCACTTGTTTTGAGGTAATAGGGGATGAAGGACGAGTGTGTTGCCTGCCGCCGGACGTAGCCCAATCAATCCCGTGATCACCAGATCGGCAAAGCCAGAGTGGTTGTAATAGCGGCCCCGGTTTTTCGGCGACTCGTTGAGTGAAATCAGAAGGCTTCGCGCGATCCACCTCCCCGTGTCCGCATCCAGGTCCTCATCAATCCACGGAATGGTTCTCCCACTCGGTAGCTGAATTCGTTGTGACGACGCATAGGTTTGCAGAAGACGAAAATAATCGTCGTTGGACATGGCCGTCTGATTCGGTTCGTTGAGAAGGTTCGCCAATGCAACCAGCGTCTGCGTGGTTCCGTAAGGCCATGAGGGACCGTTCCACAGGCACTCGTGCCTCACCTTGTAGTTAAATCGAGGATTCCGGCGCTCCGCCGTTGTCGGTCCATATTTCCCTGCAAATCCCTCAGGGTCGAATAACAACTTCCACGCACTGTCGTGCGATGGCTCAGGAATATCGAAGTACCACGGAATATACCCTACGAGTTCTCGGTCGTTGCTCCATCCATCCCCATCTCCCCGCGGCACCGTCTCATAGAAACCGTCTCGCTGATTCCACAGCCGTTTTTCAATCAGCCCATGCAATACTTCGGCTTTCTGAGCATAGTCAGCGGCAACTTGCTGTTGTCCCGCCATCGTGGCAATGCGGCTGATTGCAACTGCATCTCCATACATGTAGCTGTTAATTGTGGGCCGGTAGCCGTTTCCGCTGATACTGTCTTCCATTCCATCGCGGTCATCAATCTGCCAGTAGAGCCCGTTGGGATCTTCATGCGATCTGTCCCACGCCTCAAAGTTCTTTTCCAATGCCGGCAATAAACCAACCGCAAGATTGCGATCGCCTGTCGCAAGAAAGGCTTGATAAACAGAATCAGCAGCCCAAAAGCTGTATCGTCTCGGTTCACCATCCGGCCCAAACCAGAAGCGCGTGTAATCTTCGACATATTCTGGATTGCGCAGCCACCGTGCCTCGCGAATGTGATGACCGGCGGCAGTGTCGATCATGTTCAGTTTGCCCGACCACGGAACGTTGTCGAGAAACTCGCTGATCAAATACCCGTCTCTTGTTTTCGTGATGTGCTTTTGAAATGCATACCAGCGGAAATAATAGATCTTCTCCAATTCCGGGTCCGGAACGTCGAGTAGCGGAATATTCGCAACAAACCAGTCCCAGGGGAGCTCCGGCGCACTGCCCAGCATCTCCTTTTCATCCCCAACAAATTCGTTGAAGAAGTGATGGAAGCTTTCAGGTTGAAGCACTTGCCCAGGAGCCTCTGTTTCCGGCCGGCTCGCGCTTCCAGCCGGAAGTGGCAGGAACGCAAGAAACAGAACACACCACAAGGCCGCGCAGACTTGGCTCTGTCTCATGATTCCGCCACAAAGCCAAGATCTTCTCCATGGTGCAAAACCAAGCCAATCTGCTCCAGATGCTCACGACGCCCGTTGTACCAGAGCCGCCAGGTCCCATCGGAGTACACAGCAAACGGCTTATAACACGCGTCTGCATCCCAGCCATCTGGAGTGGGCCGGATGATTGGATTTCCGGCGTGACGTTCCCATTGCGAGACCCCATCTTTCGACCTCGCCAGACCCACCTGCGCGTGGTCGATGTCACGAAACCCGATGTAAAAGGCGTAGTACCAGCCTTTCCATTGAATGATCTGGGCCGCCGCAACGCGTTGCTTTTCCCACTCGTTCTTCGGATTGGGCGCAATCACTGGATGGTCGTATGGCTTGTGCCAGTGGAGTCCATCGGGGCTTGTAGCGTAGCCGATTGCATTGGGCTCATACTGTTCGCCGGCGGAATACCACATCTTCCAAGTACGCGCCGAACGATCCCATAAAACATGAGGACACATCACTGCAACTTTCTCCCACGACGCACTGGGCTCCAGCACCGGCGTCTTCGACTGCCGTAACCACTTGCGCCCATCCTGGCTCTTTGCATACCCGATCTTCGACATGCCCTCCGTCTGGCCCGTGTACCACATGTGGTAGCCATCTTCGCGCCGCACAACGATGGGCCGATTCATGTCTTCTTCCCATCCGGTCGAGGGTTCAGGCGGCAAGACAACTTCCGGCGCGCTCCATCGTATTCCGTCTTTGCTCTCGGTAATCGCAACGCTCTTCTTCGGTCTCCACGAGACCCACATGCGATACATCCCCGACTCGCGAAGCACACAAATGTCGAAGCACGTCCCATACTGCCCGCCAAGAACGGGATTGCCCTTGTACTTGACCCACCTGCTCTCAGCGGACTGTCCGAAGGCTTTGAACCCACCGACCGCAGCCTGAGTTACAGCCCCGGCAGTTAAGACTTTGATGAGCTCTCGTCTTGTCAAACCCTTGGCTTTCATTTCTTCACCCGAATCATCCACACCAATGGCCTTTGCGAAGGATGTTTAAGAGAGGTATGGATCAACCTCTCCGTGAACGCCTTGTTGTATCGGAAAGCCCTGTTCCATGAATCTCTGAAAAAGTGTGCCGTGTTGCTGCAAGCTTGCAACATGCGTCAACACGGCACATTGTCAACAGGAGACAAAAATCAGAAGATCACGTGGAATGACAGCTGAATATTCCTGGGCGCATTCGCCGAACTGATGATTCCAAAACCTTGCGTGTTGGGACCCACCGTATTGTTGTAGCTTGGACCATCTAAGACGGTGTGATTCAGAACGTTGAATGCTTCTGCATGGAAATTCAGCTTCAGGCTCTCCCAGATGCCGAAGTCCTTGTCGAGGCTCGCGTTGAAATCCTGAATACCCGCCGCAGGCCCCTTGAAAACTCCATCGGCCGCGTTGCCAAGGTAGAGGCGCTGGCCCACACCCGGAAGAGTAGTTGGCGTTCCATTAACCACCGCTTGGTCGGCACGCACAAACTTGCTCGGGTCTACCCAGGTCACTCCAATCATGTTTCCCGATGAGTCCGTCGCCACACTCTTGCGGTTCGAAAGCAGTGGGCCTCCGCCCACATACGTGGCATAGCATCCAGCCGAACTGAAGTTGAACTCATTGCAGTTATAGTCCCCAATGCTTCCAAAGCCTCCCGTGCTTGCCGTTCCAGTTCCGCCGATCGCCCATCCTCCCAGGATCTTGTCCGCAAGCGAGGCCTGATGCAGGAATGAGGGGATCTTGTAGCGAAACGCTGCCGTCATCTGGTGCACGGTTCCCGGGCTGTAGTAATCGAGCGCACAGTCTGCCTCGTAGCGGCATCCTTGCTGTGCTGTCGAACCGCTGAAAGTATACGTTCCCAGCAATGTCAGCCCATAGGAGTACCGCTTATTCACCTTCACCTGAAGCGAGTTGTACATCGAGTTGTAATCCGAGTAGAAGGTCGTGATCCCGTTGAATCCGGCCGGGTAGTACGGCTCGCGGGAAAGTACGTTTGCGCCATCGTTGGTGCTTCCCCCAGGCACAAACACAGGCCAATTTTGGTTATGCGTCTCAAACAGATGGGTTCCGCGCGTGGCGACCCATGCCACCGAGAAGACATACGTATTAATCGGCTCTGTCTCAAAGGCGAGATTGAATTTGTGGTACTCGCCGTTGTTGAATCCTGGAGCGATCGCTTGCGTTGTCAGCGGATTCGGAAACGCCAGCGTTGCTGCTGCAGCCGATCCGGCCGTCGGAGCTGTAAACGGAAAGGGCGTGCTGCCATACTGCGCATAAGGCTGCGACAGATCCAGCCCGGGCCCTTGAACCGGGGAGTAGTCGACGCCGAAGGGAGCAGCCGTCGTGTACCCGTTGAAATTCAACAGGTATTCGTAGTCCGTGTACATGCCGTAACCACCTTTGAGCGCCGCTTTGTGATTGCCGAACATATCCCACGCGAAGGAAAACCGCGAACCCACGTTGTAATGGTTCCCTGAAAGATTTGGCGGAACTCCTCGATCACCAACTGTCACCAGGCCCACAGGCGCGGTCGGAAAGACCGTGGAGGGCTGGTCCGGCCGAAACGTGACGAACCGGTTCTTGGCCTCTCTGATTCCTAAATAGGGCTGTAAACGCGCGCCAATCATCACAGTCAGTCGCGGCTTGAGTTTGATCGTATCTTGCAGATACGCCTCCCGCGCTGGATAGTCAACGATCAGACTCTGTGTGCTGTTTTGATAGAAGCTGCCGCCGAATTGACCAAGAGGCCCGCCGTTGAGCATCATGTCCGCGACGCCATTGCCGGTCCCGCCATACACATTGTCGCTATCGTTAAATGAGACCGCGGCGCCTGCATTGTAGGTCTGATTGAAAATCTCATGGTAGTTGCGAAGTTCGAGGCCGGCCTTGATCGTGTGATGTCCCTTGGTCCAGGTAAAGTTGTCGGTAATGTCCCACGTGTGCTGAGTCATCGGATTGATGTAACCATTCCAGATGTCCACACCCATGCTTCTCGGCGTCGCAATCTGCCCGATGTCCGGCGCAAGGGTATCGCCAACTGCGTTGATCCCCGTGTTGGATGGATTCACAACTCCCGCACAGGGTGCGCATGTGTTGGTGACCGAGATTTCCGTCTGCGTCAGCCCCAGAACGAAGTTGTTGAGCATCGACGGCGTAATCGTGTACGTGTCGTTGACAGCCCAGACTTTTGTCTGGACCGGCTCGCCCCAGGTCGCGCTTGGGTTGGGATATTGCGTTGCCCATGAGGCTTCGCTGAACTCGTCATACATGTCCTGGAATGTGTCCGAGTCGTTGTACCACCACAAGCTCCCAAAGATTCGGTTCTTGCTCCCGAGATTTTCATCCAGCCGGACAACCCAGGTTTGAATCAGGCTCACGTCGCTGGGGTTCCAGCTGAATGTGTCTGTGCCGCTTGTCGGCGAAGGCATAATCGTTGTTCCGCCGGAGGAGTTGAGGGACTGCCCGATTGGGCCAAAGTTCGAGGTCGAAATCACCGGAGTCGGCACTCCATTGATTACCGGTACTCCATCCGGCGAGTTCGTGAAATCGCCGCCGCGTTCGGCATCGGTAATCGTCTGCCCGGTGGTCGTGGATTTTTTTGAAGTACTGGTGCGCTCATAGGACAGGAAGAAGAACGTCTTGTCTCTCCCGTTGTAAAGCTTGGGAATCCAGATCGGACCTCCGACATTGCCGCCGTACCACTCCTGGTGGAACGGTTGGCGAGTAATTCCCTGAAAGTTGTTCGACCAGGAATTCGCATTCCATGCGCCGTTCTGCAAATAGGTCCAGAACTGGCCATGAATGTCGTTCGTGCCGTTCTTGATCGTGGCTTCAATTTGACCGCCCGCGCCGCGCCCAACCGACGCATCCGGCAGAGCAGAAGCCACGCTGAATTCCTGCATGTTTTCCGATTGCGGAAAATTTGCGGCGGCCGATCCGTGCATGTAGTCATTCATTGCCGCGCCATCGATGTCGTAGTTATTCGTAAGTTGCGACACCCCATTGAAGCTGGTGACGGGAATAAAGAAGCTGGCTCCCGTACCGGCAGCCGTGGCTCCCGGCATCAGAACTTCCATCGATTCGCGTGGATCGCGCCCTTGCACCGGAATTCCCGCGATCAGATCATTGTCGATCGTCGTCAGGTTGTTCGCAGTTTCGGTATCGACCATCGCATTCGAACCCGAAACCGTAACCGTCTCACTGGATGCGCCCACCTGGAGAATCACCGGAAGAGTCGACGCGCTCCCAGCGTGCAAAACCACGCCGTCAGCGGTGAACCCTTTAAACCCTTCCACGGCGCATGAAACTGTATATGTGCCGGCTTGGAGCGAAACGAACTGGTACGACCCGGTTCCATCCGCAGTCACGCTCGAGGCAACACCGGTCGTGGTGTTCCGTGCGGTGATCAAAGCGTTCGGAATCGCGCCGCCATTTTGGTCAGTGACCGTCCCGCCCAGCGACGCCGAAATGTCCACCTGCGCGAACAAGTTGCTGGAAAGAACGACAACCACGAAGAGAAAGAACACTGCAGCGCAGCGACGGGCCGTCATCTTATGACCTAGCGAGGATCCTGCGTCTTTTCTGCCGATCTGTTTCTTACTCAACAACATTTCGCCTCCTGTCAAACCCTCAATACAACCCCGCTTCTTTCCTTGAACGGCTCGGCCACAAGAAGCACAAGATTTGCGAGGACAGCGCACTCCAGCACTTTCTGGAAACGCTTTCAGATCCCTCGCAGACCGTCCGGGGAAGTCAGGAGCCACCCTACGCCCCACTGGATTGGTTCGTCATGATGGCAAAACACCATTTTTCAATGGTGCATTCGCACCACTGATGCGGGCGCCTGCGATTCCCGATCCCAGGGGCAAGAAATAAATAGGTTAAGGAAGTGTTGGAACTCTCTCAATCCACAACAGGCGGCTTCGCAACCTGGTGAGAGGTGCCGGATCGATTACCTTGCACGATGTGCTGCAAGCGACCCCAATAGAGAGAGGGAAGCTTCGACACCAGCGAGATGAAACGCGCGCCTGCGTCACGCCTGAGAAAAATTTCCGCCATCACCTTCGTGCCATGGCCCGGTTCGCTCGTCACACTGAAATCACCTCGCAACGCGTGCGCGCGCTCGCGCATCCCGGCCAATCCAAACCCGCGATGTTGTTGTGATTTCATCTCGAATCCCACACCGTCGTCGACGACGGTCAGAAGCACACTCGACGGTTTGTACTCCAGTCGCACTTCCAGAAATGTGGGCTGCCCATGCCGAAGCGCATTGGCAATGGCTTCCTGGGCAATACGATAAAGTGCGTCCGTTATCATCAACCGCAAACGCTCAACTGATCCTGCTATGGAAAGGCTTGCCTTGAGATGGCACCCGGCAGTGCTTTGATCCAGCGCGGACTGTATCGCCGCAGGGAGATCGGCTCCTTCTTCAAGATGCTGAGGTCGTAGCATCATGATGCTGCGATGAGCCTCCGCGTGACTATGTCGCACCATGTCGAGGGCGATATCCAGGTGCTGCGTAAGCAGGGAACTTGATCTGGGCACTATCCTTTGCGCGGCTTGAATCTGGAAGGCCAACCCAGCGAAGCTTTGCGCCAGCGTGTCGTGCAGTTCGTGTCCCAGCCGCGCCCGTTCTGCCATGATTGCGCGGAATCGCGCCTTCAGCATTTGAATCAACGTGATGTGAGCCGCAATTACCAGCGCAGCCAGCAGGATTCCAAGTTCTGCCAAGTGCCGGAAGCTCCACCAGGGCGGCCCGGATAAGATGGCAACGTCCTCGGCAGATCGCAGCAGGATCGCAAAGCCGCCCAGGTAATGTGTGTCGTTCGGCTGAAGCGAACACACGCCCCTCAACCGGATCACTGAACCGCTTTCCATCGGTGGAAGCAAGGAACTGCCCCTCTCCGACGTGATGCGCGCAAGAAACGCCTGATTCCCGCTTTCCAGCCGGAGCCAGGTCTCGCCGCCGTGCGTTTCAGTCTCCAGGAAGCGTCCGCTGACTTCTATAAGCATTCCGGCGAATTTGCCCAGTGCCGCATCATCCGCGGTCACCGACAGTGGCGGCATAGGAGATCCATCCCAGAGAAATTCGACGGAGCTGTGCTGGAACAGCAATCCATTCTCCGTGTCGATCGGTTCCCCTGTAACCAGAACCTCATCGCCGATCTTTAGACCTTGCGTGGAGATACCATCCACTTCAGCGCTGCCCGTCGAATCCTGGACATAGGACGGATTGCCATTCAGCGTGAGCGTTGCTTGCATCGACGCCCTGCTTCCTTGGGCCTGCGGTTGCCGATGGATCGCGGCGATCGAAGGATAGCGGACACCGTCGCTTCCCAAAGCAACCGCCGCCGCCCCGACTGCAAAGGCGGCGACAACGATTCGAATTGGCGTAGTCGAAATCAAATCGCAGCACTCAATCCGGTTATGGCAACGCCGTCACCCGAATATTCTTCCATTGGCCCCCAGAATCGTAAGATCGCAGCCCTATTTTGCCGCGCTCCGGGCACTGTAAAAGCGTCATGTCCATCTGTGTTTTGTCGCTGCTGTTCTCTTCATTCGCAGCTAGATTTACATGACACCCCCGAACTTCCATGCGAATGTGATACCAGACATTCGGCAGGATCGGCCGCGGCATACGCGTCGCCGGAGCCTCGTCCCATGCGTGGTTTGCAACCCCGAAAACCAGCATCTGATCTCGAACGCGCAACCCTCCATACAGGCCCCTATACGAATCAACTCCCGGCTCGGCGTCAGAAACCCTTGTCAGAATGCCCGCATCCCCGCTGCTGCTAAGTGAGATATCGGCGTCCAGCGCATAGTTCGTCCAGTAGGGAGAGCCGGAAACGAGCTTGGCGCCGCGTTCGTTCGATTCGTTGACCATCACGCCGGAATGCACGTTCCAGTTGCCGTCGTACGCTGTCCACTCGGATGCGTCACTGTTCGCGAAATCATCGTGATAGGGAAGCCCCCTCGACGGAGACCGGACCATGTGAATGGCGCCGGCTGTCATGCCTGCCCCCGCTGCCGCGGCAAGAAGGAACACAACCAGGTCTCGAATCAAGCCTCGCTTCAACCGGAAACCTTCGACATGCTCTCTTCGGTCGCTCACCATGGTTCGCTCCAGCACTCGCAAAAGGCTATCGGCTCCTCTCTTTCAGGATGCTCTCACGCGTCAGCAAAACAGCTCCCACTCGAACGGGCGGCTCCAGCGACCGGCCTCGTGTTCCGTCCAGCGCGGCTTGTACCGCCAGATAACCGATTTGATATCCGTTGGCGGTAACGAGTGAATCGATCGTCCCGTCCACGAGATTGTCCGAAAGGAACCAATCGCGATCGCATCCAACCACCGCAATCTTGCGAGCGGTTTGCGTGTCTTGCAGTACGAGCAGTGCTGCTTGAGCCGCATCCGCGCTGACTGCGAACAGTACCTTCAAATTCGGGAAAGAACTGAGGATCTCCCTCGTACTCAGTTCAACTTCAAGTGTCTGAATTGAACCTGACGTCTGCGCAACAATCTCAATTCCCGGATGAGCCTTGATCGCCTGCGTGAAGCTTTGTGCGCGCTCGAGCGTCTCCGGTTTCGCCCGGTCAAGGCCTATGATGGCGACTTGGCCGCTCCCGCCAGTGATCGTTGCAATCCGATCCGCAGCGATTCTCCCGAATTCTTTTTGATCCGGAGACACGGATGTAACGTAAGGCCCGGTCGGTACCGGCGAGTCGGTTTGGACAATCACGACTGGAATCTTTCGCGCGACAAGACGATCTACGAGGGTAGTCACTCCCCACGGATTCGTCGGCGCGAGAATGAGAGCCTTCGCTCCGTGGTTCACCGCAAGTTCGGCAATGCGAATCTGCCGATCCGTGTCATCCGCACGCGTCGGAGCATTCCAATAGAGCTGATATCCAGCCTGCGATGCCGCTGCTTCCGCTCCGCGACGCATGTCCTCAGCAAAATTCGCGCCGCTCGTCCGTGGAATGAATGCAATGACAGGCCGGGAAGAAGCAACCCGAAGATCCAGTGCCAACACGGCCAGACAGCCCAGGACAGCCCCAAATGTGCCGGCCAGGATTGGGCGGACCAGCCTCGCATTCGGTCTCACGCCGGTAGGATTCACACTGCCTCGGATACGGTTGGCCACACGCGGTGTATGAGCATTCGTACCTCAGTCTTCATTCAGCCTCACCAGCCCACGCCGAATCGCAATGGTTGCCGCTTCTGTTCGATCTTTTGCGCCGAGCTTCGATAGCAGGCTGATGACATGGTTTCTTGCCGTCATATCGCTGATGAATAGACTGTGAGCAATCTCCTTGTTTGTGTGGCCCAGCGCCACCAGTTGCAGCACCTCAAGCTCCCTCGCACTGAGCGCTGAACGCCCTACGCGTTCTGCCAATCGCTGGGCCAACTCCGGCGGCACCCTCCGCTTTCCCCTGTTGACCGCGCGAAGCGCCTCCACCACATCTTCTTGTGAAGAGCTTTTCAGCAGGTAGCCAAGTGCACCGGCATCCAAGGCGTTGAAAATATCCTCATCGAGTTGATAATTCGTGAGGACCAGAATCTTGCTTTCAGGATTTGTCGTGCGAAGCGCCGCAATCACTTCCACACCGCCCATTCCGGGCATGCGTAAATCGAGAAGGACTACATCGGGGTTGAGCTTTTCGGCGAGTAGCAATCCCTCTTTCCCTGAAGAGGCTAGCCCGACAACGGTGATTCCTGACTCTCCATCCAGCATGCTGTGCAGGCCACGGCGGACAACTGGATGGTCGTCAATCACCAACACGCGAATGGTTTCCGGCAGTGTCGTGTTCAAGTTCTCCCTCTGTTTCTCGCCTTCGCAAATCGCGTCCCTGCCAACCCCTCTTCTCTGAGCCGGCTGCCTGATTCTATTGAACCCCGCGTCGCATTCGATGGTGCATATGCACCATGACACGCAATCATCCGCCTGGAACAACATGGTTCTATGCTGCCCCATTCGGCATTGTCAAACGTTCCGGGAAAATTCGGCTCTGCTAAGCTCAGGCGTCAGGAAGCAACCATGCGAGCGGAAATGGTAATCACGAATTTGCGGATCGCCGGCCGCACCGGAGTGCTGCTTGTTGCCCTTGCGGCGGCAGGTTCGCGTACTCTGGCTCAACCTCCGAGTCCCCTCGCATCCAGCGATGTATCTCAGCTGGAGCAAAACGCGGCGAAGGCTCTCCACAATCAACAACCCGCCCTCGCGATCGCGCTCTACCAGAAAATCCTGCAACTCGAGCCCCGGAATCTTGAGGCTCACTCCAACTTGGGACTCGCGTATTACATGACAGGCAATTTCGCCGGTGCCGCCGACGAGTTCACAATTGCTCTCCGCGCCAAACCCGATTTGTGGAACATCCTCGCGCTTTGCGGGCTTTCCGAAGCCAAAGCGGGACGAAACACTCCCGCCTTCGCCGACTTGGATCGTGCGTTCCCGCGCGTGGAAGAAGCAAGCCTCCGCATTGCCGTAGGTAAACAGCTTTTCTCCTACTTGTTTGAATCCGGAGAACTCCCTCGTGCCGCTGAGGTGGCGGAAAGGCTCCAGGAACTCGACCCTAAAAATCCAGATGTTCTGTATGCGGCGCACCAGGTCTTTGCCCAATTGGAAAATCGATCCTTCCTGGCAATGGCAGATCTGGATCCGCAATCCGCACGCATGTTTCAGGTGCGAGGCGATCGAATGGCACAACGCGGAAACCTTGAAGGGGCCATCGCGGCCTACCGGATCGCCATCACGAAAGACGATCACGTTTCCGGAGTGCACTTTGCGCTGGGCGAAGCTCTGGGCGTGTCTCAAAATGCAGCCGAGCGTGCGCAGGCACAAAATGAATATGAAAAGGCGCTCGCCGACAATCCAGTCGACGAAAAGGCCGAATGCCGCCTGGGCGACATTGCAATGCAACAAAACAATGCCACCGTGGCAGCCCAACACTACCGGCGAGCTCTGGAATTGCAGGCCAACGACCCGGACGCCAACGAGGGCATGGGCATGGTACTGCTCGTCTCCGATTCACCAGCCGAAGCCCGTGCCTATTTGAAGCATGCAATTGAGTTGGATCCTACAAATGTAACGGCCTACTACCACCTGAGCCAGGCAAGCAAGAAAGCTGGAGACGGAGAGGCGGCCAACGCCGAGATGGCTGAATTTCTTAAGCGGAAAGCCGCGAGAGACAACCTCCGGCACAGCTTCGATGACCTGCCAGTTCAGGCGAAGAGACTGAGTGAGCAAGGTCAAAGCCCCCAAAGCAGCCCGCACTGAACGCCAACATGGAAGTCGTTCAATTCGGCGCTTCCACTCAGCCTTAGCGAAGAAAGCGCCCGCAAGGCGCACTCTTCTTAGAAAGCGAATCTTGCGGGCCAATTTTTTGGGGAATCGCCCAGGAACCGGGCTCTTGTCGAAACTTCGCAATCGCTTCTGAAGTTCCAGATTCACTGGCGGAGAGAGGGGGATTCGAACCCCCGATAGAGCTTTTGACCCTATAACGGTTTAGCAAACCGCCGCCTTCAGCCACTCGGCCATCTCTCCGGCTGTTCCCACGATTATAACGGAATCCCGCTTCACGCGCCCTCGCCGGCCTGCGAATCTCCCCAATCCGCCGTTGCTCCAGGCCGAATTTCCATGCTCACTCTCCTGCATGTTCGCCTCGACTCCCCCCCACCGCAACGCGCCAAAATCTTCCCTCTCCATCTCGTCAAATCGCCTGTAGATTCGTACTCAAATTCGCCGTCCCAGTGCCCACTTTTCCCTTTCTGCACACGTCAATTGTTGTTAGATTCACAGTTATGGTTTTTTCCCGCAAACCGGCCCGGCGAAAGCTCCGCATTTTGCCGCTCATCGCCGCCACCTATTTCATGGTGTCGGGCGGTCCCTACGGGATTGAAGACATTCTCGGAGGCGCCGGATTCGCGCGCGCCATCGTCATCCTCCTCGTGCTCCCCATCCTCTGGTCGCTGCCCACTGCGCTCATGATCGGCGAACTCGCCAGCGCCATCCCCGCCGAAGGCGGTTTCTACATCTGGGTCCGCCGCGCCCTCGGCCCCTTCTGGGGATATCAGGAAGGTTGGCTCTCGCTCTCCGCCAGCATCTTCGACATGGCCATCTATCCGGCCATCTTCGTGCTCTATCTCGGCCGGTTCAGTTCCGCTCTCACCAATGGATGGCACGGGTACGCCTGGTCGCTCGCCGTTGTCGTTGTCTGTTGTATCTGGAATCTTCGTGGCGCTCCGGCCGTAGGCGAAGGCTCCATCGGACTCTTCGCGCTGCTGCTCGCGCCCTTCATCATCTTCATGGCCCTCGCCGTGTTCCACGGATTCTCCCTGCATCCCGCCGTGCAGTGGTCTCAACCCATTTCGCAGACCGCTCTCTCCACGGCCGTGCTCGTCGCACTCTGGAACTACATGGGATGGGACAACGCCTCCACTGTCGCGCAGGAAGTCGAGAATCCCCAGCGCAACTATCCCCGCGCCATGCTCGGCTCCACGCTGCTTGTCGCCGTCAGCTATATCCTGCCCATTCTCGCCATGGCGTTCACCGGCCTCTCCGCCGCCGGCTTCACCACCGGTGACTGGGTCAAGGCAGCGTCGGCTCTCGGTGGATCCTGGCTCGGCATCGCCGTTGTCGCCGGAGGCGCCATCACCGGCATCGGCATGTTCAATGCACTCGTCATGAGTTATTCGCGCCTGCCCATGGCCATGGCAGAAGACGGCATGTTGCCTCGCACTCTGGCTCGCCGTAACAAACGTGGCGTGCCTTGGGTCAGCGTCCTTCTCTGCGGACTGGCCTGGGCTCTTGCGCTCAACCTGCCCTTCGAGCGCCTCATCTCCATGGACCTCATGCTTTACGGTTCCAGTCTGCTCCTCGAGTTCGTCGCGCTCATCGTCCTGCGCGTGCGCGAACCCAATCTGCCGCGCCCCTTCAAAGCCGGCAATCTTGCCTTCGCCTGTGCACTCATCGTCGGACCCGCCGCGCTCATCGGTTACGCACTCTACGCTTCGCGGTTTGAAGAAGTCACGTTCGCGCACAGCTCCGTGTCGGCGCTCGTCTTTTCGCTGCTCGTTGGTTTGCTCGGACCGGTGCTCTACTGGTTCACTGCCGCACCGCGTGCCCGGCGTCTCGCCGCTGCTTCCGCCGCAGACTAAAATGCGATGCGCTGTTTCGCGCACCGCATTCTCATCCCGTCATTGCTGCAGAGAGTCAGCCTTTCTTCCCTGCAGCCGCCGGCTCTTCGCTCTTATGCTTGCTTGCCGGAGCCGCCTTGTTCTCTTCAAACATCTTCACGGCCCTGATCACGCGATCGCGCGCATAGGCAGCATCGTGCCAGCCCCTCACTTCCACGCGCTTGCCTTCCAGATCTTTGTAAATCGAAAAGAAATGCGTGATCTCCTTCAACATGTGCGGATAGATATCCGTGTAATTCCACACATTCGTGTAGCGCGGGTTGTTCTTTCCCACCGCCAGCACCTTCTCGTCCAGCACGCCCTGGTCCAGCATCTCCAGCAATCCAATCGGCCGCACTTCATGCACGCAGCCGGGAAACGTGTGATTCGGCACCAGCACCAGCACATCCAGTGGATCGCCGTCATCGCTCAACGTCGATGGAATAAACCCGTAATCCCCGGGATAGTGCACAGGCGAATGCAAATTCCGGTCCAGCTTGAAAACATGCAGCTGCTTGTCATACTCATACTTGTTGGTTGCGTCTTTCGGAATCTCAATAACCGCCCGAAACACCTCGGGCGAGCGGTCGCCGATCGGCAACTCAAGATAGTTCACCATCGCTTGTGTTTCTCCTTCAACGGTAGGGGAGTGAACCGGTATCCAGAATCATTCCGGTATGAAAAAGAGAACCGGCGCAACGCCGGCATCATGAAGGTCCGCCGCACTCTTCTCCGGGCAGACCCTTATATAATCACGGATAATGAAGGCGCATGTCTATGTCACTTTGAAGGCGTCGGTCCTCGATCCACAGGGCCAAACCATCCAAAATGCTCTGCACAAGATCGGTTTCGCCGACGTTACCGGAGTGCGCCAAGGCAAATATTTCGCTCTTTCATTGGCCGATAGCCTCACCGCTGAGGCCGCACGCACCCAGGTCGAGCGCATCGCCCGCGAAGTCCTCACCAATCCTGTCATCGAGGAATTCACGTACCGCATTGAGGAATAGGCGGGTTACGTCCCAACCGTTTACGCTTCCCTCATAAACGCGGGATTCACGCTCCGTCAGAATTCTCCCAACGTTCCTGCCCCATCACTCCGTACGCAGCGCCTTCAGCGGATCAACCCTCGCCGCTCGCGCCGCCGGCAACGCGCTCGCCGCCAGCGCCACCACCATCACGCCCGCCAGCACCATCCCGTACGTCCCCACATCCAGCGGCTGCACTCCGTACAACGACGTCGAAAGCGCTCGCCCCAGCAACACCGCCAACGGAATTCCCAGCCCGATACCCAACCCCGTCAACACCAGGCTGTGTCGCAGCACCATCCACACCACTTGCCCGCGCTGTGCGCCCACCGCCATGCGCACGCCGATCTCCGCGGTCCGCATGTGCACGCGATACGCCAGCGTCCCATACAGGCCCGTCGCCACCAGCACCACCGCCAGCAATCCAAAAAAACCCGCCAACCGCGCAAACAGCATCTGTTGCGCAATCGTTGTTTCGTACTGCGCTCGCTGCTCGATCGGTTGAATCAACGGCAGATTTGGATCAATCTGCGCCAGGGCCTTTCCGGCTGTCGGCAATATCGCCAGCGGATTACCGTGCACCCGCAGCTCCACGTTCATCTCGCTCAGCACCGGAATCTGCGCATACATGTACCACGCCATTGGAATCGGATCTTCCGTGATGCTGCGGTACTTATGGTTCTTCACTACGCCCACAATTTCCATGTCCCACTTGATCCCGGTCGGGCCAATGCGGTGCCCCAGCGGATTCTGCCCATGCAGAAACCGGTCCACAAACTCCTGGTTCACAATGCCCGCATGCGGCGACGTCATGGTGTCCGACTGGTTGAAATCGCGTCCCATCAACACCGGAACACCCAACGTCGTGAAGAAATCCGGGCCCACTACATTCGACCGCACGGTCCGCGAACTCCCGTTCGCCACATCCGGCAGTTTTCCATCCACCAGCATGTCGCTGTTGTCTGACCAGCCCGTTCCCAGCCGCTCTTCCATGATCGTCACGTCTTCCACGCCTGGCAGCACGCGCAGCTTTCCCATCAACTCGCGATAAAACGCGTTGGTCTCTGCCAGCGCCTGCGTGTTCGGCTTCACCCCAAACACCACCAGCCCATCCACGCTCATGCCCAGCGGTGTGTTCTCCAGGTTGCGGAGTGTGCGCACCAGTAGTCCCGCGCCTACCAGCAGCACCACGCACAACATCATCTGCAACACCACGACCACCCTGCCGGTCCGTGAACGCCCCGCATCCGCATGGGCCGTCGCCTGTGTCGTCTTCATCGCAGAAGTTGCGCCCGCCGACATCGCCACGCGCAGCGGCGCCAGCCCGAACACCAAGGCCGCCAGTACCAACAAACCAAAGGCAAACAGCATCACCGTCTCGTCGGGCGCAAGACTCGTCTCAATCTGCGCCCACGCACCCAGCGCCCGCGACGCGAACACGGCAAACACCCACGCCAGAATGCCGCCTCCCGTCACCAGAAGCAGGCTCTCAATCAGCAGCTGCCGCAGCAGGATCGACTTCGTGGCGCCCAGCGCCAGCCTGACTGAAAATTCCCTTTGCCGCGCGGCATTGCGCGCCATCAGCAGCATCGCGACATTGCTCAACGCGATCAGCAGCACCAGTCCCACCATCATCATCAGTACGCGCAGGGGTTTGCCGTACATGTCTTCGTACCCCGGAAAATTCTTCGCATCCAGCAACCGCAACACCGGCAGCTTTTCACCCGGATGCGGATTCCCCACTCCCACATAGGCCGCGCTCTGAAACACCGGTTGCAGCTGCGCCAGCGCCTGCGCCTTGCTCACTCCCGGCGCCAGTCGCCCGATCAGGCGCATGCACCACCACTTCGGGTTCGCGATATAAAGCTTCCCATCGTCCGGCGGATTGGCATACGCATTTAACTCCGGCCGATTCTGCAGCGGGATCCAGAAATCCGTCGAATGCCCCGCCTCTGCACCTTCAAATCCCTGCGCCGCCACGCCGACAATTGTCATCGGCACGCCGTTGACATAAAACGTCTTGCCCACTACCCCCGGATCGCGCCCGAACCGCCGCGTCCAGTAGTTGTAGCTCAACACCGCCAGCGGAGCATTGTCCGTTTCATCCTGTTCGCTGAATCCGCGCCCGTCGGCCATCCCCACGCCCAGCCCCGAAAAGAACTGACCGCTCACCATCTCGCCTTCTGCTTCTTCCGGCTCCGCGCCCGTGCGCACCGCAACCTTGCCGGCAGACAACGGCACGTAAGCCATCAGCGGCTGAATCGCCTTGGTCTGCTCCCGCAGCTCCGCATACACCGAGTGTGAAACCGTTTCGTCCGTCTCGATCGTGCCGGTATTATCCGGAGGATTCGAGGGCCTGACATAGACCACCCGCGCGGGATCGGCTACCGGCAGCGACCGCAACAACACCGCATTCATCACGCTGAACACCGCTGTATTCGCGCCCACACCCATCGCCACGGTCAAAATTGCCGTGAACGCAAATCCTGGACTCTGCAACAGCGAACGAATCCCGAAACGCAGGTCACCCATCATCCGGTCCAGCCATTGCCAGCGGCCACGCAGATAGAACTGCTCCTGCGCCGCGCGCACATTGCCAAACACCCGCCGCGCTTCCCACTGCGCCTCCTCGGCGCTCCGTCCCTCTTCGCGCAAGTCCTCGGCTTCTATCGCCATGTGCGCCTTGATCTCCTCGGCAAAGTCCTCGATTTTTCGCCTGCGTCCAAACATCGCTACGCCTCCTCGCCTGCTGGACCTGTGCCGGGTTCAAGAATGCGCTCCATGGCCTCGGTCAGCCGCTTCCATTGGGTCGCCTTCTCCGTCAATTGTTCCCGCCCCTTGGGCGTCAAATGGTAGTACCGCGCGCGCCGATTGTTTTCGCTCACGCCCCACTTGGCGCGAATCCACTTCTTGTCCTCAAGCCGCTGCAACGCAATGTAAAGCGAGCCGTGATCCACAAACAGCACTTCTTCCGATTGCCGCTGAATCGACCGCGCTACGCCCTGTCCGTGACAAGGCCCGATCACTAGCGTCTTCAAAATCAGCAGGTCCAGTGTCCCCTGCAACAGGGCAATCCGGTCGTCGTTGTTCTCTTGGGTCGGCATTCGACCTGAGTATCCTCCCTCTTGGGTCGAATGTCAACCCAAGGAAATTCCCGCCTTCGCCCGCTTTCTCGCGCCTGCCGTCCCCTTACTTTGGGTATCCGGGCCGCCTCGCTCCTGCGCCTCTTCCGCTTTTCCGTCGCATAAAATCTCCCTATGTGCGGAATCGTAGGGTACGTAGGACCGAAGAAAGTTGTTCCGGTCATCATCGAGGGACTGCGCCGTCTCGAATATCGCGGGTATGACTCAGCCGGTATCGCCGTCGGTAGCCCCAACTCCGCCTTGCTCGAGGTCTGCCGCGCCCCCGGCAAGCTCGGCAACCTTGAAGAGGTGCTGCGCGAACACCCTCTCGCCGGCTCCTACGGCATCGGCCACACGCGCTGGGCCACCCACGGCCGCCCCACTGAAGAAAATGCCCACCCCCATCGCGACTGCACAGGCCGCATCGTCGTCGTCCACAACGGCATCGTCGAAAACTACCTCGAGCTCAAGCACGAGCTCACGGCCCTTGGCCACAAGTTCGTCACCGAAACCGATACCGAAATCATCGCCCACCTCATCGAGCAGATTCAGAAAGATGCCGAAGCAGACAAGAAGCCGGTCCTTCTCGAAGACGCTGTCCGCCTCGCCGTCAAACGCCTGACCGGCGCTTTCGCTCTTGGAATTCTTTCTTCCGCCGAGCCCGACAAGATCATCGCTGCCCGCTCCGGCCCTCCCGTCGTCATCGGCGTGGGCGAAGGCGAGTATTTCGTCGCATCGGACGTCCCCGGCATTCTCCATCACACACGCAACATCTACTTCCTGGCCGACGGCGACATGGCCATCCTCACGCCCGCCGGCGTTACACTCACCGACTTCCACGGCAAGCCCATCCAGCGCGAACTCACCCGCATCTCCTGGGATCCCATCCAGGCAGAAAAGGGCGGCTACAAGCACTTCATGCTCAAGGAAATCTGGGAGCAGCCCCGCGCCATTCGTGACACCACGCTCGGCCGCTTCTCGCTCGACTCCGGCAAGGTCTTCCTCGGCGAAATGGATATCGACGACGAAGAGCTCGCTGCTGCCTCCAGCATCAACATCGCCGCCTGCGGCACCAGCTGGCACGCCGCGCTCGCCGGCAAATACATGATCGAGCGCCTCGCCCGGCTCCCCGTCGATGTCGACTACGCCAGCGAATACCGCTACCGCAATCCCATCCCCGATCGCAACGCCCTCGGCCTGCTCATCACTCAGTCCGGCGAAACCGCCGATACCCTGGCCGCCCAGCGCGAAATGGTCAGCCTCGGTTCAAAAACGGTCGCCATCTGCAACGTTGTGGGCGCCATGGTTGCTCGCGAAGCGCACGGTGCAATCTACACCCATGCCGGCCCTGAAATCGGCGTCGCTTCCACCAAGGCTTTCACCGCGCAGCTCACCGCTCTCTTCCTGCTCGCCCTCAAACTGGGCCAGCTCCGCGGCCGCCTCACCACCGAGCGCTCTGTCGCTTTGATGGAAGAGCTAAGCCGCCTTCCCGCAAAAATTGAAGAAGTTCTCAAATCCCGCTCCGCCCAGTGCGAGACTCTTGCTGCCAGTTTCGCCAACGCGCGCGATTTCCTCTACCTCGGCCGTGGCATCCACTTCCCCATCGCCCTCGAGGGCGCGCTCAAGCTCAAGGAAATCTCCTACATCCACGCCGAGGGCTACCCGGCCGGAGAAATGAAGCACGGCCCCAATGCGCTCATCGACGAGAATCTTCCCGTCGTCGTACTCGCCACCCGCGACGATGCCGATCCCGCTTCCAAGCTCCGTTACGAGAAAACCCTTTCCAATATTCAGGAAGTCACCGCGCGCTCCGGCCGCGTCATTGCTGTCGCCACCGAGGGCGATACCAAGCTCAGCTCCCTCGTCGAACACGTCATCCTCGTACCGCCGGCCTTCGAGCTCCTCTCACCTCTCCTCGAAATCGTGCCCCTCCAGTTGCTCGCCTATTACATAGCTGTCCGCCGCGGCTGCGATGTCGATCAGCCCCGCAACCTCGCCAAATCCGTCACCGTGGAATAGATACCCTTTCCCGCATCCTGCTGATAGCATGTTGGGCAACAGCCAGCCGGGTCGACGGAACTGCCCGTGCTCCCCTGCCGTACCAGTGCAGGGGATCGCTTTTGGCGCTTCTCGTCGCTGCGCTGCTTTCTGCCCAGGAAGGCTGCCAGGCATTCCCCTTACGTTTTTGGATTCGCACTCACTCTCCTGCCCGCGTCCGCTCCTTGGCGCTGGTTCCGTCCGACGCATCACTTCCGGAGGCTCGATGAAACACTTCTCTTCTCGCCTGGCGCTGGGTTTCCTCGCGCTGGCCATGCTCCTGTCTGTTGCTGCCCTCGCACCCGCGGCGTTCGCCGACACACCCCTCCTGCTGCGTAATCCTTCGCTCTCGCAGGACAAAATCGCCTTCATTTACGCCGACGATATCTGGACCGTCAGCCGTAGCGGCGGAGACGCCGAACGCCTCACCTCCGACGGACACGTCGTTGCCGGTCCTTTCTACTCGCCAGACGGTTCGCAGATTGCCTATACCGCTCATCTCATGGGGAACAACGACGTCTACGTCATCCCCTCCAGCGGTGGCGTGCCGCATCGCATCACCGGCCATCCCCAGGGCAGCACCGTCGTTGGCTGGAGTCCCGACGGCAAAAACGTCATCATCGCCTCCGGCGCCATCAGCGTCCGCCATTTCGCTCGGCTTTTCCTCGTGCACGTCGATGGCTCCGGCATGCCCGAGCCCCTCCCATTACCCTCTGGTGCCCAGGCCTCTTTCTCGCCCGACGGCCAGTCCATCGCCTATCAGCCCTTCTCCAAGTGGGAACCGGCGTGGAAGCGCTACACCGGCGGCCAGACCACGCCCATCTGGCTCGTCAATCTCAAGACCCTCGATCTCACCAAGGTCCCCCGCGACAACTCCAATGACGCCAACCCCGTCTGGGTCGGCAACTCCGTCTACTTCCTCTCCGATCGCAACGGCTCCGTTTCCCTCTTCCGCTACGACGTCGACTCCAAAGCAGTCTCTGAAGTCCTGCCCAATAAAGGCCTCGACCTCAAAACATTCCAGGCCGGTCCCGGCGGCATCGTCTACGAGCAGTTCGGCTCCATCCATCTCGTCGACACCGCCCACAACAACGCTGACTCCACCGTCTCCATTCAGATTCACGGCGAGCTCGCCAACCTCCAGCCTCACTTTGCCGCCGTCCATGCCGACGAAATCCGTAACGGCGACATCTCACCCAGTGGCGCGCGCGCTGTCTTTGAAGCGCACGGCGAAATCTTCACCGTCCCCGCGGAAAAGGGCGACACCCGCAACCTCACCAATACTTCCGGCGCCGCCGAGCGCAATCCCGCCTGGTCTCCCGACGGAAAAACTATCGCTTACTTCTCCGACGCGTCCGGCGAATACAAGCTCTACCTCCACGACCAGACCGGCTTCAAGGCGCCCACCGTCATCGATCTCGGCCCCAACCCCAGCTACTTCTACAACCCCACGTGGTCGCCCGATTCCAAGCACATCGCTTACACCGATAAGCATCTGCATCTCTGGCTCGTCGATGTGCCCGAAGGCAAGCCCGTCCTCGTCGACACCGGCATCTACGGCGGATTCGGCGCCAGCGCCGCACCCGTCTGGTCGCCCGATTCCAAGTGGCTCGGCTATCAGCGCGATCTCGACAACGAGCTCAACGCCATCTTCCTTTACTCGCTCGACACGCATAAGTCCACGCAGGTCACCGATGGCATGAGCGATGCCTCCAACCCAGCCTTCGACGCCAACGGCAAGTACCTCTATTTCCTCGCCTCCACCGATGACGGACCCTCCTCCGCCGGCATCGATCTCTCTTCACTCAACCGCGGACAAACCAGCGCTCCCTACGTCGTCGTCCTCGCTAAAGATGGTGCATCGCCCATCCCCCCCGAAAGCGATGACGAAAAAATCAAGGACGAAAAGAAAGACGACGACAAGAAAGACCAGCCGGATAAGTCTGCCGACGATAAAAAATCCACCGACAAGGACAAATCCACCGACAAAGCGAAAGACAAGGACGCAGACAAAGACAAGTCCGCCGACAAGGATAAAGATAAGGACAAGGACGGCGACAAAGACAAAGCTGTCAAAGTCACCATCGACCTCGATAAGATCGGCGACCGCATCCTGTCACTGCCCGTCCCGCCGCGCAACTACGGCGGCTTGGTCGCAGGCAAAGCCGGCGTCATTTATCTCTTGGAAGGATCACCGTTCGGCCGTCCTTCCGATGAGGAGGGCGGTTCCGGCATCCACGCCATCTGGCGCTTCACTCTCGAAAAGCGCAAGCCAGAAGACGTCATGGAAGATCTCGACGCCTTCACCGTCTCCCACGACGGCTCCAAAATCCTCTACGCCCGCCACGGCAGCTTCGCCATCGCTCCGGCCGATGACCTCAAGTCCGGCAACGACAACCCCGGAAAGCCCATCAACCTCGGCGGCATGGAAACCACCATCGATCCCCGCGCCGAGTGGCGTCAGATCTACGACGAAACCTGGCGCATCGAACGCGACTTCCTCTACGACCCCAACACCCACGGCCTCTCGATTCCCAAAATCGAAGCCAAGTACCGGCCTTACCTCGACGGCCTCGCTTCGCGCTCCGAGTTCACTTATCTCAACATCGAAATGCTCGGCGAAATCACCATCGGCCACATGTTCGTCAACGGACCTCGTCCCCATGACAACGCACCCAAGGCCGGCCTCCTTGGCGCCGACTACACCATCGAAAACGGCCGCTATCGCATTAAGAAAATTCTCGGCGGACAAAACTGGACTCCCGGCCTCGCTTCCCCGCTTACCCTCCCCGGCGTCTACGTCAAAGAAGGCGAATACATCCTCGCCGTCAATGGCAAAGAGCTGAAAGGTTCTGACAACCTCTACCAATCCTTCGACGGAACCGCCGGCAAACAAACCGTGCTCCACGTCGGGCCCAACCCCGACGGCAAAGATGGACGCGACGTCACCGTCATTCCCATCGACGACGAAGACGGCCTCCGCAACATCGACTGGGTCGAATCCAACCGCCACAAAGTCGACGAGCTCTCCGGCGGCAAAGTCGCCTACGTCTACATGCCCAATACCGGCGGCTCCGGCTATTCCAGCTTCAACCGCTACTTCTACGCGCAGCTCGACAAGCAGGCCCTCGTGCTCGACGAACGCTACAACGAAGGCGGCTTCATCGCCGACTACGTCGCTGAAGTGCTCAAACGCACGCCCCTCTCCGGCGCAAAAGAACGCGACGGCAAACCCATCATCGATCCCGTCGGCGCCATCTTCGGACCCAAGGTCATGCTTATCAACCAGAACTCCGGTTCCGGCGGCGATGCCATGCCCTGGTACTTCCGCAAATCCGGCATCGGCAAGCTCATCGGCACCCGCACCTGGGGAGGCCTCGTCGGCATTGGCGGCTATCCGCCACTCATCGATGGCGGCGGCGTCACCGCTCCGCGCTTCGGCATCTATGGCCTCAAAAACGATTGGGAAGTCGAAAACCACGGCATCGCCCCAGACATCCAGGTCGAAGATCTGCCCAAAGACTTCGCCGCTGGACACGATGCCCAGCTCGAAACCGGCGTGAAAACGGTCCTCGAAGAGTTAAAGGCCAACCCGGTTCCACAGTTCTCCATTCCGCCCTATCCGAACTACCACAAGAACGACGGCCTCGGAAAATAACCAACTCTCGCAGCACAAGCATGGGCGCCCGCGCGGCGCCCATTTTCATTTGGCCTGATAACTGCGCAACGCCTACCGCTTCCCCTTGGGGTCATATTGAAAACACTGCTCAATCGACACCCCCAGCACACCCGCCACCTTGAACGCAGTCTCCAGCGACGGCGAATACTTGTCCTGCTCAATCGCAATCACCGTCTGCCGCGTCACGCCAATTCGATCCGCAAGCTCCTGCTGCGTGATCTCCTTCATGGCCCGCAGTTCCCTCACCTTGTTCCGTATCGCGGGCATCAGAGCGCTCTCCGGTACGACACAATCTGCGTAGCCGTCTTGGTAATATCCGCAATCACCAACATGCCAAAGAACACGCTCAGAAAATGCAGGCCCATCCTCTTGTCGTCCAGCGGCATATTTCCCACCGTCGAGTGAAACCACAGCATGCTCAGCCCCAGCACCATCAAAATCGTAAACGTCAGGTACCCCGCGCGATAGCCACGCAGTTGAATCAACTGGTCCCGCTCATCCGTTACCCGGTTGCGCGTGAATGCAGAAATCAGCAGCTGCAGAATCACCTGCAACACAATGATCCCTGCAATCAACCCCGCCACCTTGTTCACCGTGTTTTCTTGGTGGAAAAAGAAATACGCGCCGTACACCACCAGCTCCGCCGCAAGCGAAGCATAAAGGGACTTCTCCCTGTACGAAAGTCCTGTCGCCATCGATTCACTCCAATGTCAAAAATCTTTAACACGCACCACACTACCCTCACTCTCTATCAATGTCAAATATTTTTTACACCCATATTCGCGATTGACCCGCGAAGCACGGTGATACAGTGGAGGTTCCCAAACGGAGTGCAATTCAAGGTCGAGGAAATCATGAAGCATCCTCCCGCCGCTACCTTTGCGTGCGTCCTCTCTGGTCTCATGGGCGCGTTCTCAGTTCTCGCCGCGCAACAACTCAGTCAAACCCAGCGCATTCCTCAATTCGAAAACGATACGGTCAAGGTCTGGAAGTCGGTCGTGCTTCCCAACGCGCCCCTGACCATGCATCGCCACGAACATCCGCGCGTCATCATCGCCCTCCGCGGAGGCACAATGAAAATTGTCGAAGACAAAGGCGGCTCGGAAGACCATGTTTGGGAAACCGGCAAAGCCTACTGGCTGCCTTCCAATGAGCCCGGCACCATGCACGCCGATGTCAACGCAGGAAAAGAGCCAATGGAAGTCATGGTCGTTGAGCTCGAACACGAAAAGTGAGCGCACTGGTCCCTGGCCCTCAAGACAAGCGGCCTCGGCTAGCTTGCCCGGAACAAATCCGCCCCGCCCCGCGTATGTCTCCCTATGAAGTCAGTCTGCGCCATCGCCGCCGTCATGCTCGCCTTCAGTCTCACCGGCTTCGCTGATACAAAGGTCCCCTGCGGCCAATCCCTCAGCCGGCCTCTGTCGGCCAGGGCGACCCTCCTCATCGATTCCCGGCCCGCCGGACTTGAAATCGTTGCCACCGACCAGGAAACCCTCCGCGTCTCCTGCACGGCAGGCGACGACGAGACCGCCGGCGATGTCGTCCTTCATTTCTCCTCAACAGCGCATGGCGGCAAACTGTCGATCGAAGGCCCTTCTGTACACCATCGCAACAACGGAATCCAGGTCAAGATCGAGGTTCCCCGCAGAACCAACCTCGCCATTCGCATGGGAGCAGGTCAGCTCACCATCGAAGACGTCAAGGGCGATAAGGATCTTGACCTCGGCGCAGGACAGATCACGATCAAATCCATCCACGCGGGCGACTACCGCAGCGTGGACGCATCCGTCAGCATCGGCCAGGTCCAGGCAAGTGCTTTCGGCGTCAACTCAGGCGGTTTCTTCCGCAGCCTCAGCCGCAAGAATCCAGACGGCGAATATCAGCTCAAGGCGCATGTCACCACGGGACAAATCGAGCTCCTCGGCAATGCGGAGCACGACGGCGAAAGCCCCAAACCCGACTGATCCCGACTCGTCCCGCTACTTCCTCACTCTTGCCAGCGTCTTCCGGACAGCCGCCTTTTTCGCCGCAGCCTTCTTCACGAGCGTCTTTTTCACCGCCGCGTTCTTCGCTGCCACCTTTTTTGCCGCCTTTGCCGCGGTTTTCTTCACGGTCTTCACCGTCTTGTTCGCAGACACCTTTTTGGCCGCCCGGCCCACCGCTCGCTTCACCGTCTTCACGGCCTTCTTCGCAGGCGCCTTCTGCAATGCCCCGCTCACCACGTTCACCGCCGAATCAACCGCTGTCTTGATCGCGCCGGCTGCCTCGGATGCTGCCTCCAGCCCCATCCCAACCGCAAAACCTGCCCGGTCTACTATCGTTTTCTTCGCCATTCTCATTCTCCTTGGATTGTCCGTTTCTGTGCAGCTACGAATCGTACGCTCATCTCACGCCAAAACGCTCAGCTGGCTTCATGATCTCCAGACTCCTGTATTAGATGCAGCGCGGCACGCGGCTCGGTCAAAAGCCGCAAGAATATCGACCGAGCGAGCACAGAGTGTGGCCGACGATTGAAAAGGCGAAGCAAATGGCTCAAGAATCCGCGACTCAACTCTCCACGGCGCAACGATGACTCCTGAATCACCCCCAACCCGGAAAGAACCGCTTGATCCATACCCCCTCGAGGCGTTGTCACAGTGGTAACTTCCGAGCGGGCCAAGACTCGACCGCAACGCGATTCGCGGATGCCGGGGCGTTGATCAGGACAAATGCTTCACTGCTTGGGCCGCGACTCCGGCGGCACAAGACCTGCCAGCCGGTAATACACAACGAGCTGGCCGTAGTGTTCACCGCTATGTTCGATAATGCCGTAGGCTATGTCGAGAACGCGAGATTTCTCCTCAGGAAGATAAACAACCTCCGTCGTCATGCCTTTTTCGCCTTTCGCCTCGATGGCGCCAGCGCCATCGGCGAAGGATTTCTTGACGAACGCAACAATGTCGGCCTTGGACTTGTATTGGTCGCGCTTCGGATCTTCTGCCGCAGGAGTCTTCTGCCCCATCACAGAATTCGTGAAGTAGTAGCAGGAACCCGCCGCGTGCAGCAACTGCTCGGCGAAGCTCCGCTGCGCGGGCGTCGGCTTGAAATCGTACTTGTCCTCGGGAAAATCTTCGGCCATTGCCGTCAGCTTGCGGCCAATCTCATTCCAGGAATCGAGCACGACTTTCATTTCCGGATCTGCAGGCTTGACGGCTGCATCTTTCTTCATCGCGTCCTGGGCATGGCCGGGCAATGCGAATACCAGCAGGACAATAGCGAGAAACGGTGTTCTTTTCATTTCATCCTCCACACTTGAGTTCCGCGAATCCAAGCTTCACTTTCTTATTTCGCCTGCGCCAGCTCCGCAACCACTGCGGCAACTTTTTCCAGTATCTCGTTCCAGCCCTCGAGTTGCCCGCTGCTCTTGGCGCTCTCCAGGGAATCATTTCCAATGTGTGTGACTTTTGTCTGGCCGTTGCCGAGATCCTCAAAGAGGGTCACGTCATACGCCCCGGCTACGGCCTCATGTTCTATTCCTAATTGCTCAGGCTCCATCTTGTTTCCTTCCGAGTCCGAAAAGTACATGGAGGAAACAATCTTTTCGTGCAGAACAATCTCGTGGTATTCAATCGCGTTCCAGCCCTCGTACCCGTCCGGCGTCCTCATGCAGAGGAGAGACTTTCCTCCAACCCGAACATCCATCTTGCAAACGGGCGCAGTGAAGCCCTTCGGCCCCCACCACTGCATCACGTACTTCGGGTCTGTCCACGCCTTCCAAACCAACTCGCGTGGAGCATCAAAGATTCTCGTAACAACCATCCGCTCGACGTCCCTACCTGTGTTTTCTGCCATCTCTCGCCTCCTCTTTCTTCATCTGATTGACAACGACTTCCAGTTTGTCGAAGCTCTCTTCCCAGAATCGGCGATAGCTCATCGCCCAGTTGCTCACTGTCTTGATCGCCTCTGGCCTCAGCGTGCACACGCTCTCGCGTCCGCGCCTTTTCTTGGTCACAATCCGCGCCCGTACCAGGCAGGCGATATGTTTTGAAATCATCTGCTGCGAAAGCGCAAACGGCTCCGTCAATCCATGCACAGTCGCAGGCCCAAGCGAGAGCCGTTGGATCATCGCCCGCCGGGTCGGATCCGACAAAGCCGCAAAGGTTGTACCAAGTTGATCCACAACCATATGGTAGTGAATTGTCGGTCGATGTCAACTGCTAATTTTGCGATTCTTGATTTGATCTGGCCACGCGACGCTTTGCCGAATGGTGACGGAAACAGCGGTTCAGGCTGCGATTCGCGATGAGACTTGAAACGGCAGCGCTCATGCAAATGAGCTTTTGATTCGCTTCAGCGTCGCCATGGGGCAATTTGGCTGAATCACCGCCCACCCGGAGATGACCCCAAGATTTGGATCGCTTCCAGGTCGCCCACAACACGACCCCACTCTTGATTCGCCTGCAATGGCGGGACGCGGATTCGTTCTTTTCTTCGGTGCTAGAATCTGGTCCGTGGCGATCTACACGGTGACCGAAGGTTGGCACGAGGCGCAGGCTCAAAGACTGCGAAGAGTGCGGCGTTGGCTAAGGGGCATAGTTGTGCCTCTGCTTCTGATTGCCGTATATCTTAACGTCTACCATCCGGGGCACTTGGCAACGCTGTACAGAAGTTTGTCGATTGCGTCATTTGTCGTTCTGGTCAATCTTTGGTCTCCGTTTCGCCGAAGGAATGTCTACGACGAAATAGCCGCGAGATTTCAACCCCTATCTTTCGAGATTAGCTCGGCTGGTTTCTCCGTAAACTGCGGTTCTCGCTCCAAATTCATTCCTCGAAATAAATTGGCACGCGTGGAGGAACCACTGAACGGGCGTGCAATGTATGTCCGAACACGAAATCGCTTCCTATGGTTCGCAATTCCGCGCCAAACCGATTGTTATGAAGGCATCAAGACTGAATTCACATCAATCGGCGTGCCAATTGTGGAAGCATCGCGTCCGGTGAATTGGGGCTTTCTTTTCGTTTTTCTGTATTGTTCCTCGCTATTATGTAGTGTTCTGACGCATAACCGGATTGCCCTCTCAATCAATTTGCTGTTGGCTCTGATTTTGGGTATTTCAGGCATAGTCTCCACTAACTCTTGGACCGGAGATCGTCGCACGATGATTGAAGCAAGGTTAGGCTCTTTCATTCCAGCCGTCGTTGCAGGCGCTGCTCTCCTCTTTTCGTTCGGGCCGTTTTAACGGGATTGCTTTCTAGCGACCTATTGCATCAGCGTCGTTCGTTCTCATTACACAGAATGGTTGAAAAGACAGCAATGTTGAGAAGATTGCACACTTCTGCATGAATCACGGCCCATTCGGAAATAACCCCAAAATTTGGATTCCTTCCGGGTCGCCCACAATTCGACCGCCGACTGAAGTTGTGCCAGTATTTGGTCAACCAGCGTGTAAAGATTGGGAAAGTCAACAATGGAACTCAGCGACAACTGGCCTCCAGGACAAAGCCTCCGCGAAATTAATGCGAGCATACCGAGGAAGGTGCGCTTGGCCGACGAGTCGCGGAAGGTTCTCTTGATCCTCGCAACGTCTCTCTTCGGGGGATTGATTTGGTTCGGTTGGTGATCCTTCGATTCCATTGAACAATTGCGGCAGCGAGACGCATTGCGACAAAATGGCAATGAAGTGTTGGGACAGATCACCGAAATAAGCGGAGCGCGTTCAGTCTTTGTCCACTACACGTTTCGCGTTGGCGGTGCCGACTATCGAGGCAAGATCGAACTGGACGATGCGGTTGCTTCCAGTTCAGCAAATGGTCGTTCAAGGCACGCCTCTGAAGGCGATCAAATTCCGATTCAGTTTCTTCCATCCGATCCATCCGTGAACCATCCCCGAGACTGGTCTTGGTGGTCATGGTGGGATTTAGCACCCCACCTGCTCTTCTTCGCAATTACTTGTTTTGGCCTTGGTGGTGCGGTGTATTTCTTCCGGTTGAGGAAACTAGCGTGTAACGGGCGCGTGGTCGAAGGTACAGTCACAGCGTGCGCCCCGAACCGAAGCAAATTTAGGGTTGATTATGAATTTCGCACTGAGGAAAACTCTGTTGTCGAGGGTTCGGATAGCTTTTGCGCTGAGGAATGTCAACTCGGCTCGAAAATCCGGGTCATCTATCTCCGTAATAGCCCGGAGCGAAATAGCACTTATCCAATGTCAGACTTCCCGACGGGCGATGTTTGATGCTTAGTTCTGAGCGAATTACCGCCTATTCGGAAATCGTCTCGATTTCGGGCGGGTGGTCTACTCCTCGTTTTGGAAAACCGTGGGGTGCCCCATCCTTCGCTTCGTTCTTGCGAAGGGTGGGAGAGCAAAAAACTCAACCGGCCACCGGTTTTCCTATTTCGCCGCCGGAAAATACAGTGCTTCAATCACTTTCCCAAATCGGAACTCACCCATGACCAACGATTCGATTCCCTCCCGCACTCTTGCCGTCCAATACACCGCAAACGCGTAGACTGCTATCAGACGTAGAAAAAGAAACGCGGCGATCCCCAATCCGGGTGCCGCTTCCTTTTGCGGCAAATCTCCGTTTGAGCCAATGCAGCAAATGTGCGCATAACCCCGGTATAGAACTGTCTTTCTCAGCGTTAACCCGCAGGGAATCTTAGGGATAAGGGCCAGAATGAGGTACCCCCCCTCCCCCCTCCCCTGGCGGCATGCCTGTTGACCGGATCGCAATTCTGGCCAGCGAACATTTCACCGGATCAACGGCTGACCCACCTTGACGAACTCCGCTAACCCCGCCAACTCCGCTTCTGCGGGCTGTGAACCTGTGGAACTGTGAAACGGTGGGCTCTTGCGTCCAGTGCGGCTGCCTGAAATCCTGCCCTGAGCGAAGTCGAAGGGGCCAGTCCCGCCCGGCACCTACTTGGTCGCCAAACTCGCTCCATGGCTCACCGGCCGGTGTGCCGCAATCCACGCATAGTGCAGACCCGACACAACCGTCAGCACCATCGTGGACCAGAGCGAAAACGTTCGCAGCAGAACCACCCACGGCGCCTGCGTCAGCTGATGCAGCAGAACTAAAGCGACTGCCAGAACCTGCGCCAGCGTATTGGCCTTTCCAAAAACGCTGGGATGAAACTCGCGCCGGCCCGCCGCAGCATACAGAATCGCCGAAACCAGCAAAATGCACACGTCCCGGCCAAACACCAGAACCGTCACCCGCACCGGCATCAACCCTTCATGCAGCAACACCAGGAACAGCGTGCTCAACAGCAGCTTGTCCGCCACCGGATCGAGATACTGTCCCAGCGTCGTTTGCTGCTTCAGCACCCTCGCCAGCAACCCGTCCAGTGCGTCGCTCAGCCCTGCGACAACAAACAGGACAAAGCCCACTTCGAACCGGTTTTCGAGGATGGCCGCAACCAGAAACGGTGCCAGGCAGATCCGCATCAGCGTCAGCAGGTTGGGTGCGGATCGGAAAGGATTGTTCCTGCGCGTCGGAGCGTCGGCCATATCGTTTTCTAACTGCAGGGAAGCCAGGTCTCGCTGAACGCGTTCCGCTTCCGTCACCGATGGTATAGCAGAGGCTGCGGTTCTTCACAAACCAGACAGGCCGGATTGCTTCCCCTTGTCAGCTGAGACCGGCGAATCTGTCAATCTGAGCCTTTGTCTCGTCTCTCATGTCGCGGCCCTCGAGCCAACTCCGATACCAGTCCACGGTCCATTCGAGCGCCGTCTCAATCCCCAACCGCGGATACCAACCCAACACAGATCGGGCTCGGCTTGCGTCCAGCCGAAGCGTGTGATGCTCCCGCACGTGTTCACTCTCATCGCGAACCCAGGACGCATCCTCGCCCCATAACCCGGCGACCTTCGATGCGATCGCGCCCACAGGCCATGCATCTTCATCGCGAGGGCCAAAATTCAAAGACTCAGGAACGCCTTCGGGCTGAGCCAGCATCCGCTCCGCAAGCTGTATGTATCCGCCCAGTGGATCAAGCACGTGCTGCCATGGGCGAATCGCGTTGGGCCGGCGAATCAGCACGGGCCGCTTCATTTCAAATCCCCGGACGAGATCTGGAATCAGTCGATCCTGAGCCCAGTCGCCTCCGCCAATCACGTTTCCCGCTCGCACCGTGGCTACCGACACCTTCTGATCTCTCAACTCGTCGACAGGAAAGTAGGAACTTCTATATGCAGCCACTACCAGCTCAGAACACGCTTTACTCGAGGAGTAAGGATCTGACCCGCCAAGCCGATCCGATTCCGTGTAAGGCCGCTCCCGCTCTCCGTTTTGATACACCTTGTCCGTCGTCACACACACGACCGCACGCACGCTCGGAGTCTGGCGCACTGCCTCCAAAAGGTGAGCCGTCCCCATCACATTTGTGGCGAACGTCCCAACCGGATCGGCATAAGACCTCCTCACAAGAGGTTGAGCGGCGAGATGAAATACGACCTCAGGATGAAATTCGCTGATCGCTTTTTGCAGCGTCGCAAGATCGCGGATGTCCCCGCGCACATCCTCAAGGACCTCGCCGATGGATGCCGCTGCAAACATGCTTCGTCCCGGTTCAGGATCCAGGGCGTAGCCTCGAATCACTGCTCCGCGGCTCGCGAGCCACAGCGAGAGCCAGCTTCCTTTGAACCCAGTATGCCCGGTGAGAAAGACCCTGCGCCCCTTCCAGGATGTCACCACGACTTCCATGGTGCCTTCCCTGAAACCCAGAGCTCTTCCAGCCGCTGCTTCTCCCGCAGAGTATCCATTGCCTGCCAGAATCCGTGATGAAAGAAGGCCTCAACCTGTCTCTTCTCTGTCAGTTTCTGCATCGGATCCTGCTCGAACATTGAGCGCTCGTCCGTCACCTCGCGCATCGCTGCCGGCGACATCACATAAAACCCGCCATTGATCCAGCCGCCCTCGCCCTCTGGCTTTTCCTGGAAAGCGTTAATCGTCGTCCCTGTAATTCCCAGCGCCCCGAATCGGGCTGGGGGCTGCACTGCAGTGACAGTTACGAGTTTTCCGTGGCGACGATGAAACGCGATCGTTTCGCTTATGTCGATATCGCTCACTCCATCGCCATAGGTCATGCAAAACGTATCGTCGCCCTCCAGGTACTTTTCAATGCGAAGCAGCCGCCCACCAGTACCTGTGAGATCGCCTGTGTCAATCAAAGTGACATGCCAGGGTTCCGCGACACTTTGGTGCACTTCCATCCGGTTTTCCCGCATGTCAAACGTCACATCCGACATGTGCAGAAAGTAGTTCGCGAAGTACTCCTTGATCAGATACCCTTTGTATCCGCAACAAATGATGAAGTCGTTGATTCCGTGCCGCGAATACATTTTCAGAATGTGCCAGAGAATCGGTCGTCCACCGATTTCAACCAAGGGTTTGGGACGTGTTCCAGTCTCTTCACTCAGCCTTGTACCCAACCCGCCTGCTAATATAACCGCTTTCATCTCAATCCTTTATAAGGCCAAATCCGCTCGGCGCACGAGGAATAATCAAAAGAACCGGTTAGTTTGGTAATGCGCTTGAGTCGCCTGTCATTCGACTAATACACTACACCGGAAACTGCTTTTAGTATGCTGAACGAGTGGAACTTAGATGACCCCTAGAGACGTGGAACTACGCGGAAAAATTCGCGATCTCGTTGCCGAATATTACGCTGAAGCATTTCCATCATCCGCGTTCAATCCCGGAAAGACACCCGTTCCTGTTTCTGGAAAAGTCATCGAAGCGGACGACCTTCAGTCGGTTGTCGACTCTGTTCTCGATGGATGGTTCACAACCGGCCGATTCGCTGAAGACTTCGAACGCAAACTTGCTCGCTTTGTTGGCGTGCGCAGCGCTTTGTTGGTGAATTCGGGTTCGTCGGCCAATCTCGTTGCCGTCAGCGCCTTGACCTCACCCAGGCTCGGAGATAGGCGGCTGCAACCCGGCGACGAAGTGATTACCGTAGCCGCAGGGTTCCCCACCACGGTAAATCCACTGTTTCAAAATCAATTGGTTCCCGTTTTTGTCGACATTACCCTTCCTACCTACGAAATCGACGTCACCCAACTGGAAGCCGCGCGCAGTTCCAGGACGAAAGCCGTCATGGTTGCGCATACACTCGGCAACGCTTTCGATCTCGATGCGGTAACAAATTTTGCCAAGAAATACAATCTGTGGCTGATCGAGGACTGCTGCGACGCGCTCGGAACGACCTGGAAAGGACAGCCCGTCGGTTCATTCGGTGATATCGCCACGGTGAGCTTTTATCCCGCTCATCACATCACCATGGGTGAGGGCGGCGCGGTATTGACTAATAAGCCCGACCTCAAAGTGCTTCTCGAATCGTTTCGCGATTGGGGTCGGGATTGCTGGTGCGACACCGGCAAAGAGAACACCTGTGGCAAGCGCTTCGACTGGCAACTCGGAGAACTCCCTTGCGGCTACGACCACAAATATATCTATTCCCATGTGGGTTACAACCTTAAGGTGACTGACATGCAGGCAGCGCTTGGCGTTTCTCAGATCGCAAAGCTGCCGCGCTTTATTGAGCAACGCAAGCAGAATTTCCGCTACCTTCGCGCTGCACTTGCGCCACTCGAGAATTCCCTGATATTGCCTGAGGCGACAGAGGGAAGCGACCCTTCCTGGTTTGGCTTTCTCATCGGCGTACGTAGCGAAGCTCCCTTTTCGCGAGCAACCCTCATTCAAGCTCTTGAATCGCGCAACATCCGGACGCGGTTGCTTTTCGGCGGCAACTTATTGCGCCAACCAGCCTATGCCGGGCTTGCGTACAGGACCGTCGGTGAACTCCCCAATTCAGATTTCGTGATGAACAACGTGTTCTGGCTCGGGGTGCACCCGGGCCTGACCCATCCGATGCTCGATTTTGCCGTCCAGACCATTCGCGACTTCGTACAAGACCCCATCGCATTTGGCGGCGAGCAGGAGGTCATTATAATTTCCAGTGACAAGCCCTAGGCTCCGCTCAGGATTGCAACTGACCTGGCTTGCGAGCTTCAGGCTCATTGATACCAGGCTGCCGTGCGCCGGATTGCTTCACGCAACTCGATCCTCTCGCGCAAACCGAGTTCAGCTTGGGCCTTTCGCACGTCGGGTACATACCGCACCCGCTTTGCTCCCAGGTCAGAAACGCCGGCAATCTCGACCTTGAGCTCGTGGTTGATGACGTTTACCACTTCGCGCGCTAAATCGCCAATGCTGATGGAGTGACTCGATCCAACATTGAAAGTAGTCAGGTTCGCTCCCGACTCACCCGCCCTAAATAGCAACGTCCATAGCCAGATCGCGAGGTCTGCCGCATAAAGATAGGAACGCACAGGCGTTCCATCTCCACGGACAGAAACAGTCTTTCCCGCCAACGCATCCGCAATGAAGTTGCCAATGGCGAAGTGCTCCCTCAACGGGAGATGTGGTCCGACAAATGCAAAACAGCGCGCAATCGAGCATTGGATGCCAAACTCTCGCGCAAGCAAAGCGCACATTCGCTCTGAAATGCGCTTTCCCTCCGCGTAAGCCGAATCCGGGCCGAGCCCGGCAGGGCCGCCCTTGTAATCCTCGGGAATCTGACTCATCCCCTCGGGCTGCCGGCCATACACCGCGCCCGAGCTCAAATACAGTAGGCGCGCGTCGCAATTTTTCTTGGCCATCTCTAGTACGCGCTCCGTACCGCTGACCAGAATGCTCATCAGATCGGCAGCACCCGTAGAACCGCTCGCTGTCGTCGGCGCTGCGCCATGGATGAGGAAATCAAACTTGCAGTCACGAAATTCAAATGTGCGAATGTCACCTTGGACCAATTGGATCGATGGATCACTGGCAAGATGAGGCATTCTCTGCAGAAATGCATGAGGATCGCGACTCAATACTGTTGCCGAAAGCCCAAGGCTCAATTTCCGGTTGCAATGGGCAACGCTCTCGAGCAACCACGCGCCAAAAAAACCGGTCCCGCCCGCAATAAAGATTCGCCCGCCGCGCGCACCTTCCCACAAAGAACGCGTGTACTCCAGAACATGATCGAGATCGTCTTTCGGCAGAGGCTTCACGCACCCAGCATAAACTGCCGTGAGAACCGTTCGTTGCCCAGTGTCCCCTCGATCCTCCGGCATCGGCCGCAGGGCGCCGGCAGCAGGCCCGAATACAGTTTTCCCCGCTGCCAAAGCCAGTTATATCTTCAGTAACCGCTGCCGCGCCGGTTCTGCGTCTCCCCGTTTAAGAAACTGTTATGATTGCCGCGGAATAGGCCCGGAAGCGCCCACAGCCGTACTCGCGCAACTCCCTGCTGTCGCCAATTCCAATGGGAGTAGAAGTCTTATGAATAAGATTAAAATCGGAAATCGGTCGGTCGGGCAGGATGAGCCCTGCTTCATTATTGCTGAAATCGGAATTAACCATAATGGCAACATAGATATCGCCAAGCGACTAATCAGCGTGGCCGTCGCTGCCGGCTGCGACGCTGTCAAATTTCAAAAGCGTACGGTCGAAATTGTCTACACTCAAGACGAACTCGCCAAGCCGCGTGAGAACCCGTTTGGACCCACAAACGGCGACCTGAAGTTTGGACTCGAATTCGGCTACGAAGAATACGAAGAGATTGACGCATTCTGCAAGTCAGTCAAGATGTGCTGGTTTGCTTCACCGTGGGATGAACAATCCGTCGACTTCCTGGAACAGTTCAAACTGCCTGTTTACAAGATTGCTTCAGCCTCTCTCACCGACGACAGCTTGCTTCGTCGCGCGCGGCTCACCGGCAAGCCCATCATTCTCTCCACAGGCATGAGCACCTACGCTGAGATTGACCATGCCGTGGAAGTCCTCGGCAAAGAAAACCTGATCCTCATGCACGCAACCAGCACTTATCCCGCCAACTACGACGAACTCAATCTTCGCGCGATTCCCACCATGATCGAGCGCTACGGGGTACCGATTGGCTACTCAGGTCACGAAACGGGAATTCCAACAAGCGTCTGCGCAGCGGCATTGGGCGCCTGCTCTGTTGAGCGCCACATTACTCTGGACCGTGCTGGTTGGGGTTCCGATCAGGCTGCTTCATTGGAGCCGAACGGCATCACGCGGCTCGTGCGCGACATCCGACTTTGGGAGCAATCCATGGGCGACGGCATCAAGCGCGTCTATGAGCGCGAGTTCCCCATCATCAAGAAGCTTCGCCGCGTCGGCGCAGCGGTCTAGCCGCGCATGGCTGATTCTGATCTCGCAAAGAGTCACTTGGCAAAAATCCGTGCCGTGGCGCTGGACGTGGACGGCGTACTCACCGACGGTGGCCTCTGGTGGGGACCTGCTGGTGAAGAATGGAAACGATTCTGCTTCGCAGATATTATGGGCATTTCTCTAGCCCGGCGCGCCGGTTTCGACTTCGCGATGATCTCCGGTGAGGACAGCCCCTTGATCGACCGCTATGCTCAAAAAATGATGATTCGCCATGTGGTGAAAGGGTGTCGCGACAAGCGCGCTGCACTGCTGGCATTTTCTGCCTCTGTGAACATTCCCCTGGCAGAAGTTTGCTACATGGGAGATGACGTCAACGATCTGCCCGCAATGCGTGTCGCTGGATTTTCTGCAGCACCAGCCAATGCTGCAAAAGAAATCTTGCCCCACGCGCATTTTGTGGCAAAGAGCAACGGCGGCAACGGCGCTGTTCGTGAATTGATTGAAAAACTATTGGAGGCCCGCGGCCTTTCCGCGTCGAGCGTCTATTCGAACTCCTGATTGAACGTAGCCATTTTTCAAGCTAAATACGGTTGAATTTATGAAATTATCCGATTATGTTGTGCGCTTTGTCGCTGATCAAGGCGTGAAACACGTATTTTTAGTCACTGGCGGCGGAGCCATGCACCTAAACCAGTCGCTGGGCGCAGAATCGCGTATCGAGCCCATCTGCAACTCGCACGAGCAGGCCAGTGCCATGTGCGCCGAATCCTATGCCAAAGTCACGAATCACCTGGGTGTATGCATGGTCACCACGGGCCCTGGAGGCACCAACGCGGTCACTGGTGTTGCCGGAGCATGGTTGGACTCAACACCGACTCTATTTATCTCGGGACAGGTCAAACGTCCTGACCGCATGTTCGACAAAGATGGACAACCGCTCGGTATGCGGCAGCTTGGAGTGCAAGAAGTGGATATTGTCTCCATCGTCAAGCCGATCACCAAATACGCGGTCACTGTTCTTGACCCAGAAGAGATTCGCTATCACTTGGAGAAGGCCGTTTACCTCGCCATCCATGGCCGCCCAGGACCTGTATGGATCGACCTCCCTCTTGATGTGCAAGCATCTCCACTTGAAGATCCTTCCTCTCTCCGCAGTTTCAATCCCGCAGAACTCGAAACCGATACGCGTCCCTCAGATCTCAAGGATCAAGTGAGGCGCTTAATTGAAAAACTCAACAAGGCCCAACGCCCGCTCCTTTTCGCCGGCAACGGTATTCGCCTTTCCCGCGCTGTCAACGAATTTGATGAGCTTCGAAATTTTCTGAAGATCCCTTCGGTCGCAACGTGGTGTGCAGCCGATCTGGTCCCCAGCGATCAGCCCACGTTTGTCGGCCGGCCCGGCGCCGTTGCAGCCCGGGGCGCCAATTTCGCGCTCCAAAACTGCGATTTCCTGTTGGCTATCGGGGTACGTCTCGATTTCGCGGTCACCGGTTATGCTCCTCAACGACTCGCCCGGGAAGCACACAAGGTCGCCGTCGATATCGATCCCGCAGAATTAGTGAAGCTTCACCCTCACATCCAGCAGCCAATTTGCGCCGATGCCAATGCATTCTTGCAAGAGCTGCTTTTGCAAAAAGACTCCATCCAAGTGAAAGACTTTTCAACATGGAATGCGCGCTGCGCCGACTGGAAGACGCGCTACCCGGTAGTGACAGCAGAACATCGCAATCCCGACAGCCTAGTCAGCATCTTCAACCTTGCCGAGGTCATTGGTACGGAATCGCGGCCGGACGATTTGCTGGTCTCGGGAAGTTCAGGCAGCGGCATCGAGATCTTTCTCCTGGCCTGCCCCACGCGTAACGGGCAACGCATCTATCACACAGCCGGCCTCGGAGCCATGGGTTACGGGCTGCCCATGTCCATCGGCGTCTGCATCGGCGGAGGCCGCAAGCGCACCATTCTCGTGGATGGCGACGGGGGCTTCCAGTTCAACATCCAGGAACTGGAAACCGCTGCACGCCTCAAGCTCCCCATCAAGTTCTTCCTTCTTAACAACGACGGGTACGCCTCCATCCGCGCGTCGCAGAAGGGATACTTTGGCAAGCCCAACATCGGTTGCGACCGGGCCACCGGACTCACGGTGCCCGATATGAGCAAGGTGGCCGCGGCCTACAACATCCCTTCCGTTGTGATTGCCGATCAGAAGAGTCTGCGCGAAGACGTGCGCCGCGCCCTGGCCATGGAAGGGCCCGTGGTTGTCGATGTCCATGTGATTCCTGACGAGATGCGCGCACCGCGGCTGCAGTCGTATCAGAAGCCGGACGGTTCCATGGTGTCGAAGCCGTTGGAGGACATGTTCCCGTTCCTGCCCCGCGAGGAATTCCTGGCGAACATGATTGTGAAACCGCTGCCGGAGTGATTTGGGAGAGGCAAGACCGACTGAAGGCTGGCCAACCTCAATCTCAGTTTGAGATTGGCCCGGAATTCCCAGGGGGGTCATCGTCTGCAGTTGTTTGACGAAAGGAAAAGTTCCGGTGACCAAAGAAGCTGGAGATTACACCAATCATCATCACAATGGCAGCACCAACGTATGGGGCTTGTCCCGGTTTTTGCAGGACGTGGCGCAAGATTGTTACCACGATCGGCAGTCCGATCAACCCAAGCAACGAACTGCCGCCGTAAACGGCGAAGCAGCGAATCCACTCGCGCAGGTAGTTCCCCTTGGTGCGGAAGACGAACCACTTGTATCCCAAGAAGGCCGCAGAAATCGCAAGGAAGTTCGAGATGACGGCAGCGTACATATAGCTGTAGGAGCCAAGGCCCCGGAATGACCAGGTCAATAAAGCGTATACGCCAAAGCTAAAACCGGAATTGAATCCGCCGACAAGGGCGTAGCGCGCGAGTTGCGAGAGGGATTTGTGCAGGTTCTTCCCCACTTCCGACTAACATGCTTAGAAGTTGATGCGTTCCTTTTCGGTGACGAGCGGACGGTTCATTACCTGCGTGTGAATAGATCCGACGTACTCGCCGATGATACCCAGGGCGATGAGCTGCACAGATCCGAGGAAGAAGAGGCCGAGCGCCACGGGGGCAACTCCTACGGTAAAGCGCGACCAGAAGATGAGCTTATAGATGAGATAAAACATTCCCGCCGAGAAGCTCAGAAATGCCGAAATGAATCCACCGAAGATGACTAGGCGCAAGGGAACCTTGGAGAGATTGGTTATGCCGAGCATGGCGAGGTCGTAGAGCGTATAAAAGTTGTTCTTAGTGATGCCCCGCTCGCGACGCTTCTTTTGATAGTAGACTCTGGCAATCGGCAATCCGATCTCGGCAATCATGCCGCGGAAGTAAGGGTACGGGTCTCGATAGTTGGCGCGGACCAGCTCTACGACGGTTCGATCGTATAGACCGAATCCCGTGAAGTGCTCGAGGACACTCACATTCGTGAGCCGGGCAACCAGCCGGTAGTAGGCGGTGCGGATGGCGAACATCAGACCGCTCTCGTCTGCCGACTCTTTAATCGCAGCGACAATCGCGAAGCCATCTTCCAACTTGCGAATCATTTCGATGAAGAGTTCCGGCGGATCCTGCAGATCGGCAGCCAGACTTCCCACGGCATCGCCCTGGGCCTGCAAGAGTCCATTCATGCCGGAGCGATCGGCGCCGACGTTGCGTGCGTTCAGGATCACCTTCACGCTGGGGTCTTCGGCAGCCATCGCCCGCAGTTCTTCCACTGTGCCGTCCGTCGAGGCATTGTCGACAAAGAGATGCTCGAAGCGGTAGTTCGGTAATTGCGCAGCCATCGCCAAAACGCGCCGATGCAGTTCGCGAACGTTTTGCACCTCGTTGTAACAGGGCGTGAGGATCGTAATCAGCTTCATGATTAGCTGCTTTCACTTTGCGTGTCGAGGTACGAGCCTTTGGAGGCTCTTGAATTCAAGGAAGTAACGACCAAGAGTCTAGCACGCATTCAACCCTCGGGGAGTGCACCTTGATGGCTTGGTCCAGCCCAAGTAAACATCTGCCCAAATCGATCAGAAGACTGGACGGTATAACCGCATTCCGAGAAGAGGCGTTCCAGCGCCAAGTATGTAAGCTCTCCCTCGATGCGGTGAAAGCTTTCGATTGCGAAATGTATCGGATGCGACTTCAAGAAGTCGCAGGACGCCTCGATTACTGAGACTTCGGCACCTTCTATGTCCATCTTCACAAAGTTTGGGGCCTTGCCCAGCTCAGCACAGGCATCTGCGAGAGTTAGCGTGACCACGGACTTGGAATGCTCGGGATCCTCATACATTTGAAACTCAGTGAGTCCCGCTAACATTGTTCCGTCCATTTTGAAGCCCGCGGACCCGGAAAATCCAGCCAGAGCCTTCTTCACGGGGATGACGTTGTCGAGCTTATGTAGTTCAATATTGCGATTTAGGAATTCCCAGTTCATCTCGTCCGGTTCGAATGCGTAGACTTTGCCGTTTGGTCCGACCATCTGCGCAAGAAAGTATGTACTAGCGCCCGCATGCGCACCTACGTCCCAAGCCACATCTCCGGGACAGGGAACATATGCGCTCGTATAGGCATCCATTTGATCTTCTTCTGGCAGTGAGGGGAAAAGGAATCCGACGCCGCTTTTTTTGTAACGATGAAGCGTAGGCTCCGAGAAATCCAGGATGGTGCGTCCATTCCGTGATTCGCTCTCAAGGGCATCAAACAGGGCGTCATATATATCCATCACGGTCGGTGTTTGGATATAGTGCGCTTTGCTTATCGCAACTTCTCGACTTCCTTTTCGAACAATGACGGACTTCTCAGTGAATTCAAGACCGTAGCCGCGCATGAGAGCGCTCAGTCTAAGAGCGGATTGAAGTAACGAACTATCGGGTCCCAGTTGAACGAGCCGGCTCTTGATTTTATGAGTGATTGTCATCTGTTGGACCTGAAGCTCCCGAATTCTGCCAGATTTATTGGGCTGCTTGAGATGAGGTTAATACGGCTTGCCGCGCTCTCGCCCGCTTCACGACAATCTGGCGCAACGGTGCCAACAGCCCCGGGCTAACTCGATCCAGCCACCACCACAAACGCGCATAGAGGGGGAAAATGATGATTCGCTTCCCCTTCTGGAGTCCCTCCAACAAACGAATCGCCGCGTAATCCGGGTCCATGGGTCGCATCAGTCGGGTTACATGCGCAGGCAGGATTGCGGTGTGCACATTTCCCGGACAGCCCACTGCTACATGTACCCCCCACGCCTTTGCTTCTTCTGCCAGTCCTCGCGAAAAAAAAACAACACCGGCCTTGGAAGCGGAGTAGGGGCCGAGCATTGGGGTAAGCGCAAGCCCGTTTAATGATCCCATATTCAAAATCTGACCTGAGCCCTGCACCTTCATTATCTTCAGGGCCGCCAGTGATCCAGCAATGACCCCCATCAGATTCACCTTGATCACTCGCTCCCAATCACTCCACTGAATATCGGTGGTCTCTCCTCCTGCGGAGACGCCTGCATTATTGATGATGATGTCAAGCGATCCGAACTTTGCTCTCGTGGCAAAAAGTAGTTCTTCAATCTGCGCCGGGTTCGTGACGTCGAGGGTAACGGCCTCACCACCAACGGCCGCGGCGGTCTCTGCTGCCTTGTCCCCTCGAATATCCGCGACCACAACGCGTGCTCCATTCGCAGCAAGAGCCCTGCAGAACGCCGCGCCCAAACCGGCGCCCCCGCCAGTAACGACTGCAACTTTGCCTTTGATATTCAAAAAGTGTCCCTTACTCACGGCTAGGCCTTTAACCAACTGGAACGAATTCTATCCTGCAATGGGAATTGCAGTGCACCTCGAGCCAAAGCGTTCGAATCGGAAGTCATCACCGGCAATCCACCGCACGGAATTCGTCTTGAGAGACGCCAGTGGGCAGGTTCCACACCCAACTTTGCGAATTTCCCCACGCTTGGTCGTAGATCCGCGAAACGAGGTAATCGATGCCGTACAAATTACAGACGGCCCGAGCCTGTTTTGCTGTCGCGCCCGCATAGAACGCATCGATCGCGGCCGCCATCGTCTTGCAACCACGTGGATCGCCTCCGAACTCGGAGCCACATGACCCTTGGTCGCTGTCGATGACGGACTGATGAGCGACGCCGAGCCAGTCAGCGTCGATCCAGAATGAATCTGGGGTTGACGGATTGTATTGCACCACAGCATCGCGCGGGATGGCCGCATCAAGTTCCGCGTACCCGATCGCAGAGATGTACATCTTGTGCGGGAACCGACCTGCAGCCCCATCGTGTTTCGCCCGCAGTTGAAGTTCGTGCAGCGGAACGGCGAAGCGCACGAGGGCCGCCTGGTAGATCGTCGTGAGCGCGCCAAAGATAATCGCATACGAGGCAACCGCCCTTACCCAGCCCGGAGTGCCACCGACGGCTCGCGTCTCCTTGGGCGACAGCGGCTCTTTTCTCTGGCCCGTGGGCCATCCGGCCATCACATCGGCCGCAAGCAGCAACAAGCAGAATTGCACGAGGAGCGCTCCTCGCCACCCGAAGTCGTTGCTTTCAATCACACTCGATCGGAGGATCGAGATCAGCACGAGCGTCGCAACTGAAATGCAAACGAGAGAGCGCTGCCCAGAGGCGAGCCGCGTGCGGCCGCGCCATGCCGGGATGAGAGAGATGAGCAGGACGACACAGTAGAAGCCGAGTTCGACTGCGTAGCCAGGCACCAGCAGAATCAGGTTCGCAAGATTGTGCGCGACTGTCGGGTGTTGAGCATTCAGCGAAACAAAGGATTCTGTTCCCAAGAGCCCCTCGGGCGGGATCGTTTCGCGAACCGCCAGCCCGAACAACGATCCACCCTGCACGTCAGAGGACCCGTGCGTGAGTTCCTTGAAATAGGGCAGAAGCAGGATTGCGGCAAGAATCCCTGCAATGCCCAGCCGTATGCCCGGCTGCAGGCGCTTTTCGACCAACATTTGCCACGCGGCCCATGCAAGCATCACCAGGAAAAATGCGAACGCGACATAGATAGAGAGTCCAAAGGCGCTCGCGAATGCAACGGCAATCAAAATCACGCTGACAGAACGGCTCTTTTCGCGCTCTTTGTTTGCCATCCATGCAAGCAGAAACCCAAACATACAACAGACCATACTGGCCACGTGATGTGGGTCCCAGAGAAGAGAATTGAACCAACTCGTGATCTGGCCGGCGCGCCACACTTCGAGGTCGCCCGGCAGCTGCCGGGTGTGATGGACGATACTCCATAGGTTTACAAGGAATCCAAGTCCGGTGACGGTCAACAGCCCACAAACGCGCATCACCTGCGACCGCGTTCGCACTCCCGCTTCCAGGATGTGCTTCGTGTAGAGCCCTGCCAGCGACACCAGGGCAAATCCCGACCAGACGCAACTTCCAATCATCACGGACCGGGCAGACAGGTGACCCATCCGGACAACATCGGCGCAGAGCACATACCAGAAGTAGTAGTAACGCATCGGCGCTGGATGCTGATTCATGTACAGCGGATTGATGGGGGGAACTCCGGTCCGCAGCACTGCTTCTATCCAGCTGACGCGCATACTGTGATCGAAAATTGTCAGGCTCGCGTAGAGATTTTGCCCGCTTTGGATGTCCACAAGCGATGCCACCACGAGGGCGATCCAAAGCACTGCGAGCAGGAGGGCCCATCCGCCCAAAGGCTGCCAACCGACGCGCAATCTTCTTCCTGCGCGGCGTAGCTTGAGCCACTCCCTGCACACCACTGCGGCGCAACCAACTGTCACCACCCAAAGAACAACAACTACGGCATTCAGAGAAAGAAACTTGCCGATCAGAATCGAAGAGATCGTCGTAACGCTCACCGATAGCGGCACGCTCCAGAAGATTCGTTCCACCACGGAGCGTTGCTTAAAGCCGTGCAGGTCTGTAAACCAGCCGACGAGATAACCCGTGCAGACCAGTGCCGGAATAAAGGCAGGAACTGCCAAAAGGCTCGCTGCAGCTTGCTCTGCCGTGATGTTGAGAATCTTGACCCCCATCGAAGACCGGCTGATCATTCGCCGCGTGATCGCAGCACTTTTAGTGGCTCAAACACGACTCTAAACCCGTAATCGTCTCCCACAAAGATCACTCGCACGATTCGACTTATTGCAGTAACCCCTCCGCAAGCTGGTTTGGCTTCTGCCTTCAAACTGGCACTGAACGCATCGGTCTGCATTCCCGTGTCAGCCCTCCCACAGTGTGCCCGGCATGACACAAAACGCCGCTCACCGTTGTTGACTAAACCCTTTATTTTCAATTATTCGCGATTGGCCACGCGCCTGCACTTTGTCTTGGTGTTTAAGACGTGGATACGTAACAGGGGGAATTCAATGACGGGCTTCCTTTTCAGCAGACTGGTTCTTGCGGCGACGGTAGTCGTCGTTCTGGCAGCGCAGGCAGTTGCCCAGAACGTGGCGCAACCAGAGGCAAAACGCGTGATCGTGGTCAGCCTCGAAGACCGCAAGCTGGCCCTGATTGAAGATGGCCAGATAAAGAAGGTTTACTCCGTTGCAGTCGGTAAGCCCTCCACTCCAAGCCCCGTCGGCACATTCTCCATCGCACGCCGCGTTGCGAACCCGACCTACGCCCACAACGGCAAAGTCGTCGCTCCCGGACCGGATAATCCGGTGGGCACGCGCTGGATGGGGCTCAGTGTCCACGGATACGGCATCCACGGAACCAACGAACCACATTCAATTGGCAAAGCCGCCTCCCACGGCTGCATCCGCATGGCCAAAACCGATCTTGAGGAACTGTATCCCCTGGTCCAAGTTGGCGACACTGTGGAACTCATTGGTCAGCGCAATGATGAAACCGCAAAACTCTTCGGCACGGAACCGATGCCGATAGCCCAGCAACCTCTCATGGCGACCGTAGCGACACCTCCAACTCCTGCGAATTCTGCAATGGCCTTTGCCGCCACCAGAACCGCGATCGCTTTGGCTGCAAATGCTGTGAGTGGCAGCCGGTAAGGGGGAAGATGTGAATTTGCTGAACGACGCAATGAGTGGTCTGGGCGCAGTCTTGCTGCCTGTGGCAGCCGGTCTGTTGCTCGAAGAACTGACTTTGGGAGGACTGGTCCGGCTGCTGCTGGCTCCATGGCCGGAATCCGGAATACGAGAAGAGCTCAAGAACCGGGGAAGTGGAGGCAGGAAATGCTCGCATTAAAAATGTTGCTTTCAATCGCAGGAATGCTGTTGTTGACGACCGCATTCGGGATTCCGCTCTATGCATTGTGGCTGCGCATGCAATACAACCGCCGCAAAGCTGGCCTGATCGGAACCATGGACGAAGCCATCCCAGTGCCGAATCCAATTGCAGTGCGCGGCCCAATAGCCTTGGCCCTGGTTGCCTGTGTGCCTCTGCTCATGGCAGCTGGCATCGTTGTGGTGCCTAGCGGAATGGGCGGGGTCACCATCAGCCAGATTGGTGGAACCTTGCCTGGAACGATGTATCCAGGCGTGCATTTCATCACGCCGATGGTCGATTCTGTCCAGATCTTTGACCTGCGCGATCGCATGTTCACGGCGGGTATGGTCGCTGAAGGCGGCAAAGGCGCAGTTCAGAAAGCTGGGCTTGAAGTGCAGTCCCGCGAGGGGCTGAACATTGGCCTCGGCGTCACGGTGCGCTATCGCCTTGACCCCAATAAGCTGGCCAGCGTACAGGCACACCTGCCGCAACCGGCGGATAAAGAGCTCGTTCCTCCGGTAGTCGCCAGTGCATGGCGCGAGTTGGCGCCGCAATATACAGTACGCGAGATCTTTTCGAGCAAGCGCGAAGAGGTACGGTCCAAGGCCGCTGCCATAATTACACGGAAATTGGCCAATGATGGCATCGTGGTAGAAGAGGTCATGCTTTCTGAGATTCAACTTCCCGAGGAATATGCAAAGGGCCTTGAAGGCTTGCTTCTGAAAGAACAGCAGGACGATCAGATGGCAGTCGACACCGAAATTCAGCAGAAGCAAGTCAAGATTGCCGAATTGCAAGCTGAGGCAGAGGCCGCTCAGAAGGTCAAAGCAGCCGAGGGAGATGCCCAGTCCAAGGTAGTCGAAGCCAAGGGCGAGGCCGACGCCATGCAATACACGCTTCCCCTCAAACAGAAGCAAATTGAACAGAGCAAGCTGGAAGCAGAAGCGCGCAAAGAGGCGACAATTCAGAACGCCGAGGCCGACGCGGAAGCCAAGGTCATCGATAGCAAAGCCGAATTGCAGCGGCGCAATTTGCTCGCCGATGCGGAAGCCAGCCGCATCAAGATTGTTGCTTCAGCCAACGCGGAACGCATGACCAGCGAGGCTGAGTTGCTGAACAAGTCGCCACTCTTGATCAACAAGATTGTGGCCGAGCGCCTCTCTGACAAGATCCAGGTAGTGATGGTCCCGTCCGATGGCAAATTCTTCTTCGCCAACGACGTCTTTAAGAACATGGCGAATGCTCCAGTCGTAAAGCAGGAAATGGAGAACGAGTCCGAACCCGAGACCAAACCGGGACATTGATCGGCAGAAGGAGGTGAAAGGTCTGCCGGTTCTTCGCCTCCTTCCCTTTTCTTTGGTGACAGCCGCAGCGTCAGTCGGCATAGGTCATCGGCGTAAACGATATAATCCGCGCAAACGAGACAGGCGCAGAAATGATCACGGTAATGAAGGTTAAGCGGACGCTGGCAGCATGGATATGCCTGATCGCCGGCATCGGAACTGCCGCGCTCGCGCAAGGCCCCTGGGATCAGCCGGCGTCGTCTTTGGCCGATCAGGTCGCCGCAATCCTGGGCCCGGGTCAAGCGAAGCTCTCTCTGCGCAATGCTTCAACGATTTCCGGTGAGACCCTCCCCGCCATTCGCAGGCAGCTTGAACAAGATCTTAAAACCCACGGAATACTCCTTGGCGGCGTCGAGAGCGCAAATCAGATTAACGTCACACTCAGCGAAAGCTCCCGCGAGCGATTGTGGGTCGCCGAAGTTGTGCAAGGCAACGAAACCCACGTCACAATGGTGCATTTGGCTCCAGGAATCCAGCCACACTCCCCGCCGAAAAGCGGCCTCATGCTGCGCAGCCAGACCATCTTTACTTCGCACGACCCTTTGCTCGCAGTGCTTGAGACGCCGGGAGGAATCATCACTCTCCAGACGGAGCAAATCGTAGTTTTTGCTCATATCCCGGTCGGCTGGAGCGAGACCAAGCGAATTCCGTTGAATTTGAAGCATCCTGAATCTCGCGATCCCCATGGAGAGTTGGTTGTCCCGCCAAATGCAGCAGGATTTCAGGCTTGGCTTGGCGGAATCGAGTGCAACGGCGTCGAACCTGAATCAGCCTCCGATTCTTCCATCCAATGCCGCGAAAGCGACGACCCATGGCCATTGATTCAAGCCGGGACGGCGATTGGCGCGCCTGTGCTTGGTGCTTTCTACAATCCCAACCGCAACTACTTTACAGGAATTCTGACACCCGCCTTGAATGTCGAATTGCCACCTTTCTACGCTGCTGCGATGATCCCACGCCCGGTGGGCGGATCGGCCCTGCTGGTCGGCGGGGTAGACGGCAAAGTGCGGATGCTCGACAACGGCGCATTGAGAAATGTCAGCGGTACGCGCGATTGGGGCAGCGACTTTGCGGCTGTGCATTCGGGGTGCGGCAACGGTTCGCAGATCGTTGCTTCTGGTTCTGGCGAGGCCGCGACTGATAGCCTGCGTGCCTATGAACTGCCCGCGCTGGAGGCCGTGCCCGCCAGCTCCCCATTAGCCATGAATGGCACAGTCACAGCTCTCTGGACTGCACCAGACGGGAAAAGTGCCCTTGCGATTGTGCACACCAGTACAGAAGGCCAATATGAGGTGGACCGTGTTACGGCACTTTGCGATTAGCTGCCTCCTCGTGGCCACGACCTTGCAAGTTGCCGCGCGCACCCGCCCGCACTATGGCGGAACGCTCAGAGTCGAAACGGCAGGTGACCCTTGGCAAAAGCCAGACGGTGTGGCACGACGATTCGTCTTCGATGGGCTCACCACCTTCGACGCAAGGGGAGCCGTCCGTCCAGCGCTCGCCACAGACTGGGCTTCTGACGATGCCGATCATCGCTGGCAATTTCGTCTCAGACCTGGTGTCCACTTTCATGATGGAACGCTTCTTACCTCCGTCAACGTTGTAGCGTCCCTGAACATTGCATGCCCGCAAAACTGCCCATGGACGGCCATTCACGCAGTCGGCCCCTATGTGGTTTTCACGGCCGATTCGCCAATGCCCAACTTGCCGGCACTCCTCGCGACGGATGAATTCCTCGTAGCGCTGACAATTTCGAGCGACGGCAAAACGCCCCCCGCAACTATCGGCACCGGACCGTTCCAGTTCATGGGCGCCAAAGGCGGCGTCTTGTCCTTTACAGCCTATGAATCCTGCTGGCAAGGACGTCCCTTTGTCGACGTGATCGAGGTTCGTGTCAACCGCTCGGTGCGCGATCAATGGCTCGATCTTGGCGTGACGAAGGCGGATGTCGTCGACGTCCCGGTCGAATCACTGCATATGGCGCAACAGCAGCGCCTGGACGTCACCGTTTCCGCACCGGTTCAGTTGCTCGTGCTTCAGGTTTCAGACGCGGCCCCCCTTGCCAATCCATTGCTTCGTTCAGCCATCAGCTCTGCGGTGGATCGCATCGCTTTGGCTAACGTCGTCTTTCAGAAACAGGCTCAAGTCTCCGCAAGCCTGTTGCCCCAGATGCTCACCGGCTATGGCTTTCTCTTTCCGACGGAGCGCGATCTCAATAAGGCGCGTTCCCTTCGCGGCGGCCTTCCGTCTCCTCAACTCACTCTCCGTGCAGAAGGGGACGGGGCCATGCAGCTCGCAGCACAACGGATCGCCCTCGACCTGCACGAGGCTGGGTTCAACGTGCAAGTCGTTCGGCCCGACGCGGCTCGCGCAAACCTGACTCTCCGATTGCTGCCGCTCGAAGGCTCTAGTCCAGAGGCTGTTCTTGATGTGCTGTTGCGCCGCGCCGGCATCTCCATTCCCACGATCGGCGACGATTCGGCTGCACTGTATAAAGCGGAGCGCGCGATCCTCGATCAACACACGCTGATCCCGTTACTCGATCTTCCAGCCGGTTCGGCGTCGAGCAGTCGAGTGCGCGACCTCCATTTACGTGCAGACGGAGCTCCCGACCTGGCCGGTGTTTCGTTGGGGGATGCGCCTTGAGCCTGCGGCAAAAACTGCTCCTCCTTTTCTCGCTAACCGTTGCTGCCGCCGTTGCCGCAGTGGCCTGGACAGTTCTCATTCGCGTCCGACATGTATTTGAACTCCGCGATCAGGAAGAGACAGCCCTCTTCGTAAGCCAGTTTCAACGCGAATTTCAACAGCAATCTACTCAAGTCTCCGGCGCGCTCAGCCGTCTCGCGGAGACCGAACACACGCGCGCCATGGCATTTGAAATCGTTCAGTCCGGAGACGCCGCGCCCTATTTGACTGAAGCACAAACCATGGCTCAGGAGGCTCATCTCGACTTCCTTGAGATCATTGGGCCCGAGGCCAAAGTGGTCAGCTCCGCTCAATGGCCCGCACGCTTCGGCTATGCCGAGCCTGCAGTCGCACTACCGACACCGGATGCTTTTCTCAAGTATGAGGACCTTCCAGACGGCTCGCGGGCTCTCGGCCTCTTTTCAGTCCACGCAATTCCGGGAGCTGAACCTGCAGTGAAGCTTGTCGGAGGCAGGCGGCTCGACCAGGGCTTCCTCGCTGATCTGCCGATCGCGCCTGGAATGGCTGTTGGTCTCTACTCCGACGGAGGCCAGGCAAATCCATCCGGCGCGCCCGCCTTCGACGTCCGGCGGCTCATCGGGGCAACCGGTGAATTCGCGGCTGCGTCCCACTTCCAAAGCCTCATCGACAGCTCACGAACCTCCGGAAAACAGGCGAGCCAAGTACTTTATCTCAGTGATCAGCGCGAAGACAGCGTAAACGCAACCGCAATCCCGCTTAAAAGCGACGCAGGCCAGGTCCTTGCCGTACTTGTTGTGTCCTTTTCACGCAGCAGTATGGTCGAGGCGCAACAGCACATTCGAAACATCGCTTACGGCGTGGCTGCCGCCGGCATTCTGCTGGCAGTTGTCTTCAGTCTCTGGATTGCAGCACGGGTTTCCCGGCCAATCGAGCAACTTGCCCTCGCCGCAGAGTCGGTGGCGGGCGGCGATTGGGATGTGCGTGTCCCTGTAAATGGCAGTGACGAAGTGAGTGTGCTGGCGAGCAGCTTCAACCACATGACCGAGCAATTGGCCAGCCAGAGAAACCAGCTCGTCCAGACCGAACGCGTCGCCGCCTGGCGTGAACTGGCACGCCGCCTCGCCCATGAGCTGAAGAACCCCCTCTTTCCCCTGCAGCTCACGGTCGAAAACCTCATTCGCGCCCGCGATCTCTCTCCATCCGACTTCGATGAGGTTTTTCGCGAAAGCACAACGGCTTTAAGCATGGAGATCGCCAACCTGAAGACCATCATTGGACGCTTCAGTGACTTCAGCAAAAAGCCGAAACCCGAGCTCGAAAAGATTGACGCCAAGAGCGTGATTGACAGGGTGCGAACTCTCTACGAATCCACGGCAAAACAAGGCAATGCGGGCATTCTATTCGAAACGGATGTGGCCGGCGACCCCATGCCGCTCCTTGCCGATCCTGAATTGCTCCATCGCGCGCTCTCCAATCTCGTGCTCAACGCGATGGATGCAATGCCTGAAGGCGGCAAGCTCACCATGTCCGCCCACCCGTCCGGAGACAAAATCGAGTTCCGCGTATCCGACACCGGCGAAGGCCTCACTCCCGAAGAATGCCAGCGGTTGTTCACCCCCTACTACACGACAAAGCAGCACGGCACCGGGCTTGGCCTCGCAATTGTTCAATCTGTGGTCGCTGACCACGCTGGAACCATCACCGTTGAAAGCTCCGAGGGCGGCGGCGCAACATTTATCATTACGCTGCCGAGAGCGGACACATGAGCGCGAAAGCCAACATCCTGATTGTCGATGACGAGGCCAATACGCTGGCATCGCTATCGCGGGCCTTTCGCCTCGCCGGACATGAAGCCTCTGTTTGCGACAACGCTGCACGTGCGCTCGAATTGGCTAAATCGCAGCCCTTCGACCTCATCCTGAGCGACGTGGTGATGCCGAAACGCGACGGCCTTTCCCTGCTGGAAGACCTGAAGGCCGCGGGAGTCGTCGCGCCCGTGGTCATGATGAGCGGTCAGGCGCACATTGAAATGGCCGTCCGTGCCACACGCCTCGGCGCCCTCGACTTCCTCGAGAAGCCCCTTACCACTGAAAAACTCCTGGTCACCGTTGAGAACGCCCTTAAACTCACGCGCCTGGAAGCAGAGAATCGCGATCTGCGCTCGCGCGTAGGCAAACATAGTTTGGTCTGGTCAGGCGAAACTATGCGCCGTGTGATGACACAAATCGAGCGCGTCGCTGCCAGCGAAACGCGCGTCTGTATCTACGGCGAAACTGGAACCGGCAAAGAATTGGTAGCGCGCACACTGCACGAAAAGAGTCGTCGCGCCTCAGGGCCCTTTGTCACCCTCAATTGCGCTGCGGTACCGGCCGAGCTCATCGAGAGCGAACTATTCGGCCACGAAAAAGGTTCCTTCACCGGAGCAGCACAACGACACGCCGGCAAGTTTGAGCAAGCCCACCGCGGCACGCTTTTTCTCGACGAAATCGGCGATATGCCCACGACCATGCAGGCTAAGCTTTTGCGCGTTCTGGAAGAGGGCGAGGTTGAGCGCATAGGCTCCGATAAGCCAACCGCCGTCGATGTCCGCGTGGTCGTCGCGACACATCGCAATCTCGAGCAACTGGTCGAGGCAGGCACATTCCGGAGAGACCTCTACCACCGTGTCGTTGTGTTTCCGGTCACGCTCCCCGCGCTGCGTGATCGGTCTGAAGATCTGCCGGCGCTCGTAGGGCACTTTGTGCAGCAGGTGAGCGCCCAGAACGGCTGGAAGCCTGTGCCTTTTACTGAGAGTTCGATGGTTGCACTCAAAGAATATCGATGGCCGGGAAATATCCGCGAGCTACGCAATGTTGTAGAACGGCTTCTCCTGCTCGCATCGAGCAAGGTCGACATCGAGACCGTCACCATGGCGCTCCCTGCCGAACGCCTAAAGCCCAGGTCAGCCGCTGGTCCATCCGACGCAAACGACGCAACAGGTCCGCTGGCTGTCCGAGTGCAGGCCTTCGAACGCGCCACAATGCTCAGCGAATTACAGCGGCATGGGCGCAACGTTACGCAGACCGCGAGGGCACTCGGATTGGAGCGTAGCCATCTCTACAAGAAATGCCAGCAGCTCGGAATTGACCTGCAAAGCCTGCCCGAGATGGAGTGAATTCCACTCTGCCGCGAAGCCAGGAGGCTTCCACCGCAAGCACGGCGGCCGGAATCACAATTTGCGTAGACCTTTGGTCGAGAAACAGTTCTAATCAACGCGGAGAGTCTCAGACCATTTGACCGATCCGATAACGCAAACACAGCAGCGCCTTCCGCGCCGTAGTTGGCTGATTGCCTGGCTGCTCGGCCTCGGCGTATTGGTCAATTACTTTGACCGCGTCAATCTCTCCGTTTCTCACGAAGCGCTCATTGCGTCGTTTGGCATTTCCAACATCGCTTTCGGATTTCTTTCGGGAGCTTACAACTGGACCTACGCAGCATGCCAATTGCCCATCGGCGTGTTGCTCGACAAATTCGGCGTGCGGCGCGTAGGCCGCATCAGCACCTTCCTCTGGAGCGTTGCTTCCTTCTGCGCTGCGGTAGCGCCCGGCGTTCCGAGCTTGTTCGCGGCCCGCTTCTTGCTTGGAATCGGCGAAGCGCCCACGTTTCCAGCGAACGCCAAAGCCATCGGACTCTGGTTCCCTAGCCGGGCTCGAAGTTTTGCAACGGCAATCTTCGATGCCGCCGCAAAGTTCTCTTCAGTCCTCGGTGTTCCGCTCCTGGGCATCGTCCTGCTTAAGATCGGCTGGCGCTGGAGCTTCGCGCTCACCGGGCTCATCAGTTTCCTCTACTTTGTGCTTTTCTATAAGGTCTACAGCGACCCGGATGCAGACCCTTCCTTGACGGAGGACGAGCGCTTGGCCATCGCGCATGTCCCAAACGACGAAAAACGCGAGGACACTTTCCAGGATCCGGAATCGCTCGGGTTCCTGCTGCAACAGCGCAAGGTGATTGGTCTGGCCATCGGATTCGGCTCATATAACTATGTCTTCTACCTCCTCCTCACTTGGCTTCCAAGTTATCTTTCCATGGTCTTGCACATCGATCTTCTTCACTCCTTCCTCTACTCGAGCGCGCCTTGGTTCGTCGCCACCTTAGGCGACCTGATCGTCGGCGGCTGGTTGGTCGATTCACTCATCCGCCGGGGGTGGAATGCCAATGCTGTCCGCCGCACCATCCTCATCGGAGGTATGGTTCTCGGCCTCGGAATCTTCGGTGCAGGTCACGCCCACAATGCCGCCGAGGCTCTCCTGTGGATCAGTATTTCCATAGGCGGGTTGTCGGCCGCCGCTCCGGTCGGCTGGTCCGCGCCCTCGCTGATCGCCAGCCGCGGCAACGTGGGCCGTGTGGGAGGAATTATGAACTTCTCCAACCAGCTTTCTGGAATCGCAGCGCCCATCATTACTGGCTACGTTTATACGTCCACCCACTCGTTCGAGTGGGCATTTGGAACCGCGGCAATCTATCTCGTGATTGGCATCGCCGCATACATCTTCCTGCTCGGTCGCATCGAACACGTTGCACCCTCGTTCACTCTAGCTTGAATTCTGCGCAAAAGCCCCCTCGCCGCCTGCGTACAATGAGAGTCGTACATTGCGCTCTGCTTTTTCTAGCTCGAGCGACGTTCACTCAAGGGTGCGTTCATGAGGGCATTACAACTTTCTGCATACAAACAACTCGATCTGGTCAGTCTCCCGTCTCCTCAACCGGCCGCTGATGAGTTGCTCATTCACATCAAGGCTTGCGGCATCTGCGGCAGCGATGTGCACGGATTTGACGGAAGCACCGGCCGCAGAATTCCGCCAATCGTCATGGGGCACGAAGCCTCGGGAATCGTAGAGTCTGTGGGCAGCGCAGTCAAAGGATTCGCCCCCGGCGATCATGTCACTTTCGATTCCACCGTCTACTGCGGCGAGTGCTTCTTCTGCCAACGTGGCCAGATCAATCTCTGCGACAAGCGCGAGGTCGTTGGCGTCTCCACACCTCTCTTCCGGCGTATGGGGGCGTTTGCCGAGTATGTGACTGTGCTCGAGAGGATCGCCTATCGACTTCCCGATGATTTTCCTTTTGCCCACGCAGCCATGATTGAAGCCGTTTCCGTCGCTGTGCATGGCGTTTCTCTCACTCCCATCGAGCCCGGTGATACCGTCGTCGTCATCGGCGCGGGAATGATCGGGCTACTTACGTTGCAGGCGGTAAAACAGACCGGGGCAACCCGCGTGTTTGTCGTAGACGTAGACGATACCCGCCTCAAGCTTGCACAGTCTCTCGGCGCTACGCAAACCTTCAACTCGCGTTCTCAGCAAGTCGTTCAAGAGATTCAACAGCTCACCGCAGGCCGTGGTGCCGACGCGGCTTTGGAATGCGTCGGCATCACCGATGCGATCAAGCTCGCTGTCGAGAGCGTGCGCAAAGGTGGTTCTGTCACCCTTGTTGGCAATGTTGCGCCCACAATTGAACTGGGTCTGCAATCTGTGGTCTCACGACAGATTCGCTTGCAAGGCTCTTGCGCATCGAACGGGGAGTATCCCGAGTGCATAGCACTCATGTCCAGTGGCCAGATTCGCGTCGATCCGCTTATCTCCGCCGTTGCTCCGCTCACCGACGGCGCCGCATGGTTCGAACGTCTCTACCAGCGCGAGCCCGGGCTCCTCAAAGTCGTCTTGGAACCATAAGGGAAAACTGAATGCCTGACACACTCTTCGATCTTTCCGGAAATGTCGCGCTTGTCACCGGTACCAGCCGCGGTCTCGGCCAATACTTTGCTCGCGCACTTGCGCGTGCAGGCGCCGACCTCGCCATGACCAGCCGCGATCAAGTCTCGCTCGCTGGTTTTGCTTCCGAGATTGAGCAACTCGGCCGCAAAACCTTTTCCGCATCGCTCGACGTGCGTGACCACGCAAGCATTCAAGCAGCCGTCGCAGCCATCGAATCGCACTTCGGCAAGATCGACATTCTGGTGAACAACGCAGGCTGCAACATTCGCAAGCCTGCTCTGGATGTCAGCTGGGACGACTGGAATTCGATCCTTGACACGAACCTGCGCGGCTCGTTTTTCGTGGCGCAGGCAGTAGCGCGAGGAATGATTGAACGCGGTTACGGCCGCATCATCAACATCGGTTCCGTCACCAGCGTAGCCGGCTATGCCGGGCTGGCTCCCTATGGAGCCAGCCGAGGAGGCATTCGTCAACTCACCATGAGCCTGGCAGACGACTGGGGCGCTCACGGCGTAACAGTCAATTGCCTTGCTCCCGGCTGGTTCAAGACGCGCCAGAATCAGGTGCTCTATGAAAATGCGGCGTGGGTCGAATACATCACAGATCGCATTCCCATCAAGCGTCCCGGCAAGCCCGACGACCTCGACGGAGCAATTGTCTTCCTCGCGTCGGAATCGAGCCGCTACGTCACTGGACAGACGCTCCTCGTGGACGGCGGCATCTCCACAGGGGCAGCCAAAGCAACCGTCTAACCTTGCTGCCCCGGCGCAGAGAGGTTGCGGCTTGCAGAGCTTATCCCGAGTGCCCCGAAGACGATGTAGTCGTGCTCTTCTTCTTCGGCTTGCTCGATGACCCGGAACTCGATCCAGAACCGCTCGAAGAATCCGCAGCCGGTGCGCTGCTTTGCGAGTTTACCGCTGTCACTGCCAGATGCATCGTCGCGTAGGTCACCCCGGGGATCGCAGCCTCCGCTCTCGCTTCCACAGGCTGGTCCTTGTTTGCATCTTTGCGAACAAGGTAGCCCTGCGATAACTCGAGGTTGGGTAATTCATTTGCTAACTCCTCGGTGTGTTTCTTCGGCACCATGACGTAGTCGCCTGAAACCAGACCAATATATGTCGGCTCGTGTTCAGGATCTGCCATCGCCTGCTGCGTTGCGATCGCATTCACCAGGTTCCCGTTCATGATGAAACGCGTCCGGTCTTCCCAGTAAGCGAATGCTTCGCTGAACGCGTTGAGCGCGGGAACGCTGATCGCCGGCAGCGTGACCAGCGGCGCTGCGATCTTCAGTCCCGTCATCATCACTTTCAGCACCTTCAAAAACCCTGAATCGTTGGGCGCGCGCGAAATATTCACTGCCATCTTCCCAGTGCCCTTTGTCAGCAGGATGTGGCTCGTCGACTGCGTCGCCGATTCCGAGCGAAAGCCAAGCTGGTCCAGGCTCGGGATTTTTCCAGCATTGTTCGGATTGAGCGAGGCGATTGCCGTCCACGCAAGCGGCGCAAACAAGTTCATCAACGGACTCGTTTGAGAGGCGTCCACGCGAAGCTGCGATGCCTGCATTTTCTGCTCGGCAACCGCGGGGCGGAATTGCGAAAGGATCAGGCTCACCGCAACATCCCCGTCATGATCCAGAAGTTCGTCCTTTGAGATATCGGTGGCGTAGCGCAGGCGCGAAATATCTGGTTTGTAATGCAGGTACTGCGTTTGCAGTGCTGGATCCGCCAGGCCTGCAGTCGCTCCACGGCCTGTCTTGCCGTAGCTCGCGCTCTGAGGATTCACTTCGTCAAAAAAGCCCCCCCAGAAGTCGTATGCGTCGTGCGGAGCATCTTCAGGACTGGCTGTTGATGCCGTTTCCTGTGAAAGGGCGTGTGCTGCTTCCGGCGAAAGCAGCGAGGAAACTAAACCAAGGGCAAGGCCATTGCCGACAAAGTTGCGGCGAGAGACGGTCATGAGTTACTTACCTCACAGGGTGATGTGCGCGGAGCGCGCCGAGCAGGGGTTTGATCGAGTGACGGTTGAAGGTTGAAACAGCATATCCCAATTCATCTCTGCGACCAAAGGATTTCGTGGAATCCTGTTGGTGCAATCGAGAGGACTGCGCGCAAGACGCAATGGAGTTTTCTGGGGCAGTCGTCACGGTTTTGGCGCCGGTTCGCTTTGCAGTCCACTGATGCTCACCGACCACGTTGTCGGCACAGCTTCGAGATCCAAACCGCGCGTTCCACTGCTGGCGCCGGAAAGCAGCTGCTCCAGCGGCGACTTCGCCTGTTGCATGCCTCCGCGCGTGGCCACGCCTTTGAAATTCAGGCTGTAAGGATCTGCCAACGGCTCATCGGTGCTGATCATCAGAATCGTGTCCAGGCCAAAGGGCGGCCCGACCTTCAAGATTGGTCCGCCCGGTAGCACAATCTGCCGTTGGTCGTTCGCATCGTTGGGAAAACGATTCTCCGCATAGTTCAGTGGGTAGAGCAGGCCTCCGTTCCCATGGCAGTCGATATCCAGAATGTAGACCCAGCGCTTCTCGAGAACGCGACTCGACGAAGTCAGCAATAGCTTCAGCCGGTCACCTTGTTGAACATGCTGGCCTTTGGCCAGTGGGTTTGTATCGTCCACTCTCAGAAACCCGAGTCGATAGAAGTCGTCGCCTGAGGTGTCCGGGCTGGAAGGCAACCGAATCCATCCCGCCAGCTTTGCCAGACGGGTCGTATATTCGTTCAGCTTGTCTGCGCCCTCGGCCACACCGGATGCATCGGCTATCGTTACCCAGTCCGTGCGCACCGGATAATTCGACGTGCTTGAACAGCCGGGACTGTGAGGCGAGGCATTTGCTTCTGGAGGACCCTTCTGAAACTCAGCTTTGTGATACCACGCCCAGGCAGGTCCGTTCTCATTGATCGAGCCTGCCAGAACGTAATCGGAGTTCGCGACGCTATCTACGCCTTGCACCATGCTGTTTTCTTCGTGCAGATTCAAAGTCGCTGCCAATTCCTGCGGCGGCGGCAGATTCACCCAGACCTTTGCTCCCGCCGGGACACTCTTCTTCAGCGACTCGGCCGTCAGGTTTGCTCCCAGCGCAACCGCCTTCGCCTCGCCGGCGTGCTGCAGATTCCAATTCGCTCCGTCCCAGGACACGATGTGCGTCCACCCTTGCTCGGCGGGATCGTTCACCACGGTGATTCCAGATGCGCGCACCTGGGTCAGCACAGTCAAAACATCTGCCTGTTTCATCCCCGCAGGCCAGGTCCAGAAGTGCAAAGGGTCGGTCGGCGCTGGAACCCACTTGTCCAGCTCGAATACCTGGCCCGGCACCACATGCGCATTCGCTGGCGTAACCACCGATGCCTTCGACCGCGCCACTCCTTGCAGCGCTGTCACCTTCAATGTAACCAGCTTGTTCTTGTCCTTTTCACCAAAGGAAACAAAAGTGCTGCCAGGTCCAATCCCCGCAATGCGGCCCGCATCGAGCAGAATGCCGCTGTCATCCACTCCCACGGCGGCAGCGCGCAATTTCCCGGCTCCTGACGATATGCCGCCGAACAGCGGTTGTTGGCGGCGCGCGGGAGAAGCATCCAGCGCAGGCGTTTGATCTTCGATTCCTTCCGACTCCAGCACTGCGCGTACTTGTTGTTCCAGCACGCCTGCGGGTGCATCGGCCGGCAACTCTGTTAACGCCTTGATCAACGCTGCCGTGAAAGCTCCATGCGCTTCGGGAACGCTTTGCGTTGTCGGAGATTCCTTTGCTGTCTGGTCTTGCTGAGCCGCAGAAAAAATCAGCGCGGGGTTGTCGGCCCGCTCGGATGGAGCACTTGTTGCTTGTCCATTCGCTGCATCCTGATCTTCATTGATGTCGCGCGGATCGTAGGGCAACAGGCGCTCGCGCATTTTGGGTCCAAGTTCAATGCCTCGCGTCAATGCTCCGCTGTGGCAGCTGTCCAGAATCACTGTCAGCTTCACACCCTTGTCCAGTGCCGCATTGAAGATCCTCGTCATCTCTCGATCGCGCACATCATAGCCTCCAGTCCACGCATCGGACGGAACTAGTGTGCTGTCAGCATGAATCTGCTTGCCATCGACCAGGAGTGTGAGCTTCGTGCCTTTGCTGTTCAATCTCAGCGAGCCGTGCCCCGCGTAGTAGAAGACGACTGTATCGCCCTTCTGGGGTACATCCACTAAGTATTTCTTCATTGCGGCAACAATGCCGTCGCGCGTGGTTTGTTCCGCCGCAAGCGTTACATACGGTAGTTGCGCCGCAGGCAACTTAGGATTGGTCAAAACCACCACGTCACTGGGCGCAAAGCCAAATCTTGGGCTCACAAGTACATCGCGCATCGCGGCGACGTCATTGACTGCCCCATCCAGGTTGGCAAATTGCGGCAAATCACAGCGCCCTCCCGAGCAGCCATCAGGATGCCTGGCTGTGGTGTCCGCGGGCTGGTAAATGTTGATTCCGACCAGGAGAGCACGGCGCGTCTGTGCCGAACCGCTCCCGCTGGCCATCAGCAGAACCAGTGCACTGCCAAGCATAGATCGTACGAACATTGGGGATGCTCCGTCGTGGTGGACGGAAGTTTAAATGTTGAGACGACGAGTCGCGAAACATTATTTGGTAACTCGCGCCGTAACGGTGCATAAGGCAATTCCCATCAAGCACAAAGGAAAAAGGCGTGAGCCCTGAGACTCACGCCCTTTGAATTTCCTGCGCCTCTAGAACTCGAGACGCACCGAGATCTGGCCGGTGCGCGCGCCGCCAAAATCCGACGACGTGCCGTTGTACGATCCAATCGTTCCCGAGATCAAACCGAAGCTCGATGAACTCAGATCCATGTTGGGGTCGCCCAGGTTCGTGTGGTTCAGCACGTTGGTAAATGTGCCTTCCGCCTTCAGCTTGATCCGCTCCGTGATGGAGAAGGCCTTGCTGACGCCCCCCGAGAGATTGACGAGGCCCGGCCCTTCCACCGAACCAACCTGGCTGTTGCCAAAACGGCCGATGGGCAGCGGACTCGGACTCAGCGGCGCGTTAGTGGCAGGGTTAAATCCCGCCCCTGTCGTGCAGGCAGATCCGGGCGTCCAAGTTGAATCGCCCGGGCATGCAAACGCGTGCGCATTAGTCCAGTTGTAGCGGTTCTTCCCGGCCGGATTCAGGCTGATCCCGGCCAGTTGGTCGGGATGCTGCGCGCGATGCCCGCCGTCAAAGCTGCCCGTCCCGTCGCCGAAGGATCCATTCAGCCCCGAACCCGTGCCCGAAGGATCGCCTTCACCGCTGTCAAAGTAAGGCGTCTCATACGGACCTGTCTGTACCGTCAGAATCGACGTTAACCGCCAGCCCCCCAAAATCAGATCCGCTGGACGCGACATGGAACCACCGAATGTCTTGCCGCGACCAAATGGAAGATCGTAGAGCGCGGTCGTCTCCCAGCGAAGCCGGCGCGTTCCATACACGTTTCCAAAATCGGCTCCACGGTCGAGGATCGAAGTCGATCGCGCACCACCGCCTTCCCCGCCAAACCCCGTGCCCGATGGGCCTTCGTTATCCGCCAGTGCCTTGGCCCACGTAACTCCCGAGTGATACTCAAGACCGTGCTGCAACCGGTGGCTGGCCTCCACTTGCATTGAGTTGTAGCTCTCATTTGCTCCCGTGGCGCGGGTATTGATGCGACCCCAGTTGGGAAACAGACGCGAGCTGATCGGCGCATTGAATGCCGAAACCGTTGTCGAGTAAGGCAACGTGTTTTCGTCCGGCGCCCACACCAGCTGATGCGTCTCGGAGCCGATGTAAGAGATGCGCGCGGCATAGCCCGCACCAAAATCATGCTCAATGCCCAGTGACCACTGTTCGGTATAGGGATCTTTCCAGTTAGTGCTGTTTGCCGTGCCAAAGTAGTCAGTTCCATAGCACGTTGTGCAGCCATTGCCGCCGGCGCCCTGATCAATCTGCGGCCACTGGTACCCAATCGCGTGGGTGGTCGAGTTATAGGTATTGGTGAAGTTCTGCGTGTACGCCTGGATGGTGCCCGTCAGCGAATAGAAACTCGATCCAAGCATGTTGATGTTGTACAAACCATAGCCTCCGCGAATCGCCCACTTGTCGTCGCCAAACGGACGATATGCAAAGCCAATGCGCGGCATGAATCGCAGGTGTGGATACTTCTTCAGCCCTACCGGATAACCCGCAGCGCTGTTGCTCACAACCTGCATGCAGGGTGCGCCATTCACAGTGGCCGAGTTGGTCTGTGTCGTGCCGTTTGGATCGCAGGCGTTTGCGCTCGCCAAAAAGCCCTGCGCCAGCAAATCTTCTTTGCCGTCCGAATAAAGTACCCGTCCTGCCAGAGGAACGCTCGGGTCAAAGTTGCCGATGTCGCCGTAGCGATCGTAGTAGCCCGGATGCAACTCATACCGGAGGCCCAGCGAAAGCGTCAGCTGCGGACTCACATGCCACTCGTCCTGAGCGAAGAAATGGTAGTGGTTCGAGAGGCCGTCGTTATCCTGCTTCACAACGTCGTAAAACGTCTGGTTCGGAAGTCCAAGCAAAAAGTCGGCGAAGTCCACGCCCGTGAAAAGCCCGGAGCTGTTGCTCGTGTTGAATTGATAGGTCCCGTAATTGTCTGACCCATTGAAGCCCAGCGGCGTGATTGCTTCCAGATGCTGAATATCGAATCCGAACTTGGCGGTATGGTTGCCCTTCGTCCAGATCAGTACATCGCTGTAGTCGTAGGTGAAGGACCTCGTCAAACTCGTCAAACGATCCGCATTCAGGCTTTGAATGTGATTGAAGTCCATTTCTGGAATGCCGTTGTAAAACAGGTTCTGCAATCCCTGCCAGTTTTGCGCATTGGTAAAAGCGAGCCCGTTGAAGCTGTCGCTTTGTCCTGACGTATACCGCGTAAATCCAAATCCGCCTTCGTTGATAAGGTTAGGCCGGATGCTCCAGTTCGTATCAACCTTCATTTGCCGGTTTTGGCTGATGTTCAAAGAAGATGGGACCAACAGAAGTTCGGGTTGATTGATCGGGAAGTTTTTCCAGGTGAACTTGCCCCACACCAGGAATTTCTGGTTCGCTCCAAAATACTGATCGCCTCGTATGTCGAATTGGTCTGAGTGGCCGCTCGAGTTCACGTTCTCTTGGAAGTTCGCAACCCCGTTGTCGGTATAAGCCGTCGGATCGCCGATGTTCGGATCGGGATAAAACTGCTTCAGCGTGTTCAGCGCAATTTGGCTTATATCCGAGGTCGAGATCTGCGTCCCATAGCTTCCTCCCGTGAAAGGGTCGTTGACGCCCGTAAAGGAATTTCCGCCAGATCCGTTCGGTTCCACATAGTTCGAGAAATCGCCTTGCTTCATCAGCGTGCTCGGCACCACTTCGTTCAGCGTGGACTGAGCCGGATGACGCCATCCTTCATATGTGCCGAAAAAGAAGCTGCGACTGTGCCCGTTGTAAAGGTGTGGAATCACGACGGCCCCGCCCACGCTGGCTCCAAACGTGTCGCCGTGAATGTCGGGCTTCGTTTTCGTGGTGGGATAGGTATAGGGGATCGCATCGAAGGCCGAGCTTTGGTAGTACCAGAAGGCAGTTCCATGCAACGTATTCGTGCCGCCCTTCGTCGTCACCACCACTTGCCCGGGATCGCTGAATTCCGCGTTCGCCAGCACTCCGTCCGCGCGTATTTCCGAGATGGATTCCGTCGAAGGAAATGCGTCGTTGATGAAGTTGCCGCCGGTCGCGCTCTTCGCAGGCACCCCGTCCACGGTGACTTCCACTTGATACGGTAACGCTCCCTGAAGCGAAATTCCGGAAGAGTCGGCCTGTACGCCTGGCAACGCGCCAAAGATGGCGGCGGGGGTCGTACCGCTGAAGCTGGCTCGCGTATTTACAGGAAGACTGTCCGCATCGTCTGTGGTGAATGTGCCGCTGATGGTAGGCGTCTCTGTTTCAATCGCGCTTACTGAATCTCCGGTAACTTGCACCGACTGCTGCACCGCGCCCACGGCGATCGCCGCATCCACGCGCAATTCCTGCCGAACTTCGAGAGTGACGTTGGTCGCCGACCATTTCTCAAATCCGGGTGCCTCCACCACGATGGAATAATGCCCGGCCTTCACATCGAGAAAACGATAGTCGCCAACAGCATTCGTCTTCCCCGTGCGGACGGTGCCCTCTTCCAGACTCGTCAGCGTGACGGACGCATTCGGAACGGCCGCTCCTCCCGCATCTCTAATGGATCCGATAATCGAGCCTTGCGTCGATTGCGCGATTCCAGGCATGCCAGGCAGCATCAAGGCAAGCACGATCCCCAGCATTCTCAGCAGGGCTGCCCCGCCGAAACTCTCTATGCGTTTGAACATGGATCACTGTCTCCTAAAGTTGCAAGTGGGGTGAATGATGAAAACGTCTCTTCGCAGGAACAGCACGAAATCGCACCAGGCACGTCTGCGAATCAACATGTCTTCCGCTGCAATCCCTGCAAAAGGCCTTCTCTGATGTTGGGCCCAATGAAGACCACCCAGAGAGGGGAAGGCCTAAATGAAGTCCGAGCCCCGGCAGCACTTGAAAGAAGTGTGCAACCGGTCGCTAAGTTGAGGTCTGTTGACTGCTTCAGGCTACTTGCATTGTGTTAAAAGGCCGGGTCCAGCAGATTACAGAATGATGAATATGGACAGGGGAAAAGAGGACATCCTTAGAAGTATCCGTACTTTAGAGCAATTCGGTCGGCAAGTCTACCGTTTTTTGATCAACAGCGGCTCCAAACCTGCACATGTCATATTCGGGGAATTGGCCGACAAACTCTATCGCGTCGAACCTGCAACATCTTGAATGCGCGAATCTCCAACGATCCGCGGTATTTACTCCTGGCTCTTCGGACGTTTCAAGCTGGTTGCCGTCTTCTCCATCTCTTTGCGGATCTCATCCGCATCGTCCACATCGCGCAAGGCCGCTGCCTCTTCCTTCGTCTTTGGTTTTGCAAACTTTGCTTTTGCCGCAACAAAAACCCGCGGATCCGCACCGAGGGGCGAGAAGCTCTCCATGTGCGGCGCCGTATCGAAGATGCCCGTGATCTGACCCGCCAGCGCATCCTCAAGATTCAAGTATCCGAGGCCCAGCAGTTCATCGATCGTCTGCGTAATCGACCCCATGCTCGTGTGCTCGTGCGAAACCGAACCCGGCTTCACCCATGGACTCGCAATCATCAGGATGCTCCGGTGGGCATCCACATGGTCGACACCATTTTGCGCATCGTCTTCAGTGACGAATAGCGCAGAATCCTTCCAGATCCCAGTCTTCGACAAAAACGCCACGATCCGTCCAAGCGCGAGATCGTTGTCCGCAACGTAGGACGCCCGATACGGATACCCATCCAGCGGTCTGGCCTCCGCCGTATGATCGTTTGGCAGCCGAATCACAATCAGTGCGGGCACCTTGCCTGCCGCAAGCTTCAATTTGAAATCGCGCTCAAACTCATCCACGCGAAACTGGTCGGGAATTCCAAGATTGAAAGTGGGATAGTGCCGATCCGTCGACTCATAGATCGGCTTCAACAAAGGTGAATTCAGAAATAGTCGCTGGCCCTCCGGCTGTGATCCCGGCAATTCGTCGTTCCCCTCAACCTCAAGTCCCTCCCCGTAATTCAATACACCCTTGCCGCTCGCCACGATGTGTTCCCACAGCGATCCGAATTGCGGCTCATCTTCAGGCATCGGCGCATCTGCACCCCCGAACAGCGCGCGCCGTCCCGGCTGCTCCGCACCGGCAAATTCATGCCGTCGTCCACCATAGCCCGACGTCCACGCAGTATTGAAATACGGAGTGGGATTAATGCCCATCACCCAGCGATGTCCATCCGCCGAAACATCGGAATCGACATAAAAGTTGTCGCTCATCGCGTACCGCGCCACCAGCGCGTGCAGATTCGGGGTCACTTTCAAGTGTCTTGCAGCCTTCGCTTCCGCAGCCCATCCATCCACTCCATACCGTGCCAGCGAAGCGTCTCCATTCGCTCCCGTCACATCGCCCAGCACCTCGTCATATGTGCGGTTCTCGCGAATCACCAGAAAGCAATGCTTCAGCCGCGGCAAAGTGGACCGGCCCGCAACCGCCGCGGTGTTTGAAGCGATCACGGTTTGCGTCAGTTTGGCCGCAGAAGGCAGCATGCCCACCGGTATCGCGCTCAGGCCGCCATACTCAAGCGAACCAACATAGGTCGGCATCTTCGGATCATGCCCCTTGCCCGCATTCGGCCCTGCGCCTTTACCTTTGGTATTTACGACATAGAGCATTTTGCCGTCAGGCGAGAAGCCAACCGCCGAGGGATTCCACCCCACGGGGATATGCCCAATCACCTGCAGCGACTCGGCGTCCACAACTCCGACTGCATCAATTCCCGCTTCTGCCACGTAGACTCGTCCGTCACGCGCCGCAAGCCCGCTCGGCATAACGCCTCGGAGAGCCTCTCCACTCGCGTCCTCAAACTGCCGACCGCTAAAAGGAGACAACTTCGCTTCGGCCAACAGCCGCACTCCATCCGCGCTCACTTTGGCAATAGCATCTTCATGTGCAAGCGAGACAAACACCGCATCGGCGGTCGCTGCCACTCCCGTTGGCGCGGCTCCTCCCACTGTCTCACCCCGCGCTTCCGTAATCTTGTCTCCGAGTCGCAGCTTCGCCGTGACCGCAGGATGTTCCCGGTCACGCAAATCATAGGTCCAGAGTGAACTCCCGCGATCCGAGTTCTCCCCGCCAAGCCCGGGAATTTTCTTGCCTTCTGCAACCGTGCCCTCTCTCGCCGCTTTCGACGGATAAGCAAACGGGGGAAAATGCAAACCTGTGCCCAAAGGATTTTTCGCGTCGGCTCCCGGAATCGTCTGGTATTCGAAGAGCCCGGTATTCGTCACGTAAAGCCTCACTCCGTCAGGAGAAAGCGCGAGACCAATCGGGTAGTTCCCCGTCCCGATCGACGCAATCCTCTGCATAGTCTCCGCGTCGATGATCACGATGCGCCAATTCCCCTGGTCCAGTGCGTAGATCGTTCGGCCGTCTTCTGACAGCGTCAACGTCGCGGCAAAGCTTCCTTCGAATTTCTTTCCACCCAGCTGCCCATCCAGCGAAACCTCCCCTGCAGCGCTCCAGTCCGTCGTTCGATAGGCGCGAATCTTTCCCGAATCTCCGGTCGCGACATATAAGAGCGCCCCATCGGGCGAATAAGTCAGGCCCGCATGGGTCTCAATCGCAGGATCGTCATTCTCGCCGCTCGGCATGCGCCGGACTTGCGGATCAAGCGACTCCGGATGATCCACCACATTCAACGCAAAGGGAAATCCGATGGACGGAATTGCGATTTCCTCGCCATCGGGCCGAACCGCCAGCGCAAAGGGATACGGCGCCAGCGAAATCCAATTCCCCGCAGGATGGATCTCTCGCCCATTGGGCAGCACAGCGGTCACATTTGCCTGCGACCGCGCCGCGGGTCCGTTCGAAAATACTGTGCAACCACCAAGCAAGATGAGAAGCCAAGTGCGTTTCATCCCCTCCAGTATGCACGGCCTCTATCAAGAAAAGATTGCATTCTTCGCCGGTCACTGCTGCGCCGGGCCGGCAAATGCATGCCGGCGCCTTAAACGCTCGCTTCCGATTCTGCCTCCCGCGCGTGAACCCCACCTGCGACCAGGACCAAGGGTTGCCGCAGAAATCCCATCAACAGCACCGACATATTGCGGAAGTCCTCCGCCAGCGTACGCGAGCGATGACCGGTCAGGAAAACTCCACGCCGCATCACATGCAGGTGAAAGAGCGCGGACACCAGCGTGAAAATGCATGCGGCCAGCGTGGCCCGCGCCGGCGCCGCTGCCCCAAAACATTGATGCACGAAATAATCCAGAAACTGCGCAAGTCCGGGCACGACAAAAGCAATCACCAGATTCCCCATCGCGCGTGACCGAATCTGCAGCGCCCGCTGCTGCGCACCCGCATAGACTCCGGCCGTTGCCGTGACATACGCCAGCTCAACCAACACGATCACTAGCCGATTCCGATGATGCAACGTGGCCATCGCCACCAGGTACACAGCAGATCGCACGAGGGCGCTGAGCAACGCGCACTTCCAGTTCCAGCACGCCAAAACGCGAACGCAAAGATTTGACCCCGGTGTTCGACGCATGAAGCTATCTTGCGCGAAGCAATGCCGGTACGTTGTAACACGATGGTTACGAAACGATTGAAATTTGTTGCGTCCCGTAATGAGGGAGATTCCCCCAGCGTTGTGATTCGAGTCACGCCCAGAGTTGTGTCGTGCGGCCTAAGCTCGAAGTGAATAAGGGCCGCGAGCCCAGATCTTTCATCTGCGGGGAGAACCGAGTATGGCTTACGTCGTGACCGACGCTTGCACCAAGGATTTTGTTTGCGTGGCTGAATGTGCCACCGCTGCAATCGCACCACTTGCAACAGACGCGAATGCCAGTTCGGTCAGTCAGGTCTTTATTAATCCGGCCGAATGCATCGATTGCGGTAATTGCGCGAGCATCTGCGCACAGAACGCCATCTTCTCCATCGATGACCTGCCGGCAGACAAGGCGACTTTCGCCGAGAAGAATCAGGCCTACTTCCAATAGCACCGAATACCGCTCATGACCTATCCCTCAGGGATGAACCCCGACCGGTGCAGGTGCTGGCGTGTTCGGCACTTCGTTCGAAAGGGTAGGCTCTTCCTCTTGCTTATCCGTCGCATGCGGAGCGGTCGGCTGGAGCATCATGTTCTTCGCCGTTCCTAGTGTCGAAGCAGCAACAAAAGTGATCGGCAACGTCAGTGTCTGCACCGTTGCCGGATCATCCCTCAACTTCAGGTAGAGCGATCCGCCCGTCGGATGCGGCACCGCCAATTCTGTGCCGGTAAAATCAGCCGGTACGTCCACTGGACTGTCAAACCCCGGTGTCGACGCGAAGGATTCAGTAAGAAAAAGATTGCTCCCTGTAAGCAAACAAGGCTTTGACAGCGCATGGGGGCAGCGCAATTCCTTAAACCCCGGCATCCTTACCAGCGTGCCCAGAGCAAGCCATTCGCCCGCTGTTCCATCCGGCGCAACTGCGCGTGCCTGCAGCGGTCCAAAGGCCGAGGGTCCAAACCGCGCCAGCGGTTCCACCACGCCCAATGCCGTATTTGCGTCTTCAAGAACCAGGCTTCCATCGGCAACGGATAGACTCGCGTGGAAACTACCGTCCACGGCGGAGACTTCGATCTTTTCGTCCCTCGGAAATACCGCGGGCACCTTCGATTTCAAAAAGAAAACCAGCCGCTTCTCTACAGGAAGATCATCGACGCTTCCAAACGCCAACGGCCCTGCCGGCTCCGTTGTTCCATCCTGCGTCCCTTTGCTCAGCAACGTAACCTGCGGTCGCGGTGGACGCACGGAAACATACGTTTTCAATTCGCGTCCATCACGTAGCGAAACACTCGCCGCATACGCTTTGCCGGGCGTCAGGTTCGCCGTTGAAGTGTCCGCATTCAGAGTCAGCTGATCGGCATCCTGCACGCGGTTCAAGCCTGCCGGAGTCCAGGTGACTCCCTCCAGTTTCGCCTTGGCCACTTCGTCCAGACGCGTCCCAGTCAACACCGCCTGCGCATCCCCCGCGTTGAAAGCCAGCCGGTCAAGCGACGCCGCTTCTGCGTAAGCCTGCAGCGAAAGCGCATCCGGTTTCTCTAGCCCATATTGATGCACTTCAATCTTGATCGTCCCCGGGGATGCCTGGCTCATCGGCATCGAAACCACAAATTGATCAGGAGGCTGCGGTTTCCATGTCAACGGAAGAGAGTCCCCCTTTTCCGGAACCTCCACCACTTTCTCGATGCAAAGACTGTTTGCGCCCTGCAGATGAACGCTGTCTTCGCGGCCTACAACCAGGGCAGATTGATCGCCCGGAGCCACTCGCCAACGACCAGGCTGCGGGGAAAACAACCGGTAGGTTGGACCTTCCCAGTCGTCAAACCCCCATTTCCCGCGCACGGTTCCCCTTACATCTTCCATCGGAAACGAAGGGACGGGCGGAATGAGCGCAAGGCCGCCTTCCGCGGGTTCAGCCTTCAGCGGCACGTCGATCGCGCCTCCCTTCGTCTCGACATGCAATTTCAAGCCGTGTGCAAGCTGCGTGGCCAGCACCAGCGGTGCCCCTTCAGCCGGCAAAACCAGGTCGGGTCGCTGGGCGCAAAACGTCTCACTTGGGTCCACTGGATGCAACGGCGGCATCACGGCCGGTCCCACCGGCGGCAGCGCGACCACCACCACCGACTTCGGATCGCGAAAAGATGGAGGCACACTAAGTCTCAGATTCAGTGTGTCTTCCGTCGATAGAGCCAGAGCAGGAATGTACTGGTAATGCGCTGTGTGCAGCGAAGCGAGGATCCGCGCCGTATCGACAATCGCCCCCACGTAGGGGCTGTATGCCCCCGCGCCCGCCACGTTCGAGTAGCTCAGCTGATTCATCAGGTCAGCGGTAGATCCCGCAGTCAGCTGTGCCACCCTTGTCTGCGCATTCGAGTCGTCCATCACCAGCCCCTCGGTATGGGCCGAGAGGCAAGTCGCCTGCTGATCAACCGGGCGGTCAAAGCACTCTTGATTGACCTTGATCCCCAAGCTGCGGGCCGCAGCTTCAACTCTTATTTTCAAAGACTTAGGATCAGTCTGCGACGTCTCCTTGACCTCATCCAGAAATGCGTCGAGCCGCATTCGGTCCCAGCTCGCCGATTGCAGATCCTGCGAGGCACGGACAAACATGCCGGGGCGCCCTCGAACCGCATTTCGAAGCGTATTGAAGTCGCCGCCCGTTTCGGGAGCGAGAAATACAAGCGCCTGTTGCGCCTCTGCCGGAACCACCACGAAAACGCCCTCTTCTCGGGCTGCACGGGTCCAAGTCTCAACACGCGTAAACCACTCATTCGGCGGAGGATTTGTCGCGCCACGCAAAAACGCTACGATCAGAATGTAGCGGGCCGACTGGCTGTCGGGAAAGTCGGGATGGATCCAAAGCCGGTCGCCAGGCAAAAGGCTCGGTACCTGCCCAATGGGCAGGGTTACCTGTCCCCTCTTCACATGGATGTCGACTTTGGGTCCGGCAAGATCGAATGACTGGGCGTTTGCGCGCAGCCCGTACGAAAAAGAGAGCAGGAAAAACAGAAAGCAAAAACAACGGCGCATACTCCTATTGTACGGATGTGAGCCTTATAGGGGAGCGTCATTGCACAAACGTAATGTTTCCAACCTGGGTATTCCATCATGGATAATGGATGGCACCTGCAATGACTGAAGGAGCGTGCTCCCGTCAATATCTTCTACACATCTTGGGAATTACCGACTAAGATGGATCATCTACAAAGTGCGAGACCTGCACCGGCATAAAGAACCACGATTAGCAGAACCCAGCTAATTTAATGGCTTAGATAAGGAACATGTTCGTTTCAGGAATCTGCACCGATCGCCATCTGGTTGTCCCCGCCATGCCCCACCCCCCGCTCATGGCTGGAAAACCTCCGTCGATGATTTTTGAACTTGTTGATAGGCATATCGAAGCGCTCTAAAGAACAACTTATACGGAGAACACAATGAAAGCGACACGGGCTGCGCAACGCAGCATAGATGTAAGCAACTTAAGCATCCCCGACGCGGAAGAGATTGTCGAAGAGGCTCTCAGCGAGCTGGCGTTTTCTCAGGATCCGGGAATGATGAGGGCGTTGCGCTTTCTCGCGCCCCGGGGCTATCAGGCAATCGTCGAATTGTGCAGTGAGAACGGCCGCAGCAAGCGCCGCAATGCATCGGCGGAATCCTGGTCGCCGGAAGAAGACGAAGTTCGCATCTATTTTGAGCGCACAGACGAGAACGATGCTGCGCCGCGTCCATTTCGCGCACCGCGACTCAGCGCTGACCACGGCTACGATGACGAAGACGATGGACAGGACAGCGTCATCCCGGCGGATATCGACACCCGCGTTAAGGAACTCTGTGCCGCATTGGCTGAAGCCGAGCGTGGAGGCCACGCCTTCATCGCCCTCAAGTGGTTCCGTGATTCCTTCCTGCCTCGCAAAGCTTTCCGCTGGAACCAGCACCCGGAATCGCGTCAGGCCGTCCTCGCTGAAGCAATTCAGCGCGGCGTCGTCCTCACCAGCAAGATTGCCAACCCCAAGACACCCGCATATCCCACCACGACCATCCGCCTGAACCGGGCCGAAGCGGGCATTCCTGAAGAAGCCCAGCGCTTTCACCCCGTGGCAGTTCACGATGGCTCTGTTTCGGATTCAATCGAAGAGGAGCGGGGAAGCTTGTGACTTGCTACTTCCTTGAGTCAACCGCATTCGCAAGGCTCTTTGTACAGGAGCCCGGAACGGACGCGTTGATTCGTCTCATGGAATCCGTCGAGGACAATCGCAAGCTCATAGCCGCTTCGGCGCCCCTCGAGGTCTACGCGGCAATTCGCCGTCAGGAGCGTGCCGGCTCCATCAGTGCCGAAGACGCAGCCGCCGCGCTCGAGATCCTTCGCCTTGAAGCCGCTCGCATGGTGCAGGAACCGCTCAACCCGGCCGTCCTCGAAGCCGCCCGCCAACTGCTCGATCGCACCAGCCTGCGCTGGCCCGACGCTTTGCAACTCGGCGCCGCGATCGTTGCGCGCGACATGTTCCGCGGCACCGAAATCATCTTCGTCTCATCTTCCGCACATCTGCTCGATGCCGCCCGGACCGAAGGCTTCAACGTCGTCGATCCCGCCAAGGAACCCGCAACTCAGCCGGCTTGATTCTGCACCACGTTGACCCTCTCTAAATCTTCAACCGGTTGAATGCGGCCGTTGTTCACGGCGATTCCGGCTTCGCGGTGCGCTTTCTCAGCACCCACGTGGTCATGCAGCGGTGGTCTTGCACAATCGTCGTCTTCAGGGGATCAACCAACACCGCGTTCAGCTCGTTCGTCAATCGCAGAAGCATTCGCTCATCTACAAGGAACCATTCGGATCCGTCGCCAACCTTGTAGATGTTGCTCCGAACCTGCTCGAAGTCCAATCCAATTCTTGAACCCAATCGACAAAACAACATCCCGCCCGGACGCAGCACTCTCCACAACTCTTTCAGCATGCCGAGAAAGTGCTGGCCGTCGCGCGCGAAATGCAGCACTGCACTGCATATCACTACCTCGACAAACTCATCGGGAAAGGGCATCTTCTCGATCGGCCCAACAAGAAAATTCTCCGCTGGAAGTCCGGTCTTCAACGAAGCGGATAACTGGCGAACATGCTCTACGCCCGCTGCATTTGAATCCACCGCAAACACTTCGCACTTTTCGCGCAAGAGATAGACAAGGTTGCGTCCATAGCCGCAACCCGCGTCGAGCACGCGCATCCCACCCTCGATATTCCCACGCAGAATCTGATCGAATACGTAGATGTCGATCTGCCCGAACTGTTCCTGGACGGTCATTTCCATTGGATCACCGCATTGCAACACTATTTATTTCCGCTCAATTTCGCCTGAAACGATTCGCCTTGTCGAACTCATCGCGTAACTCTGGCGTGCGCAGGTTTTCGCGCAGATGAGCAAGGCGCTGTTCGAGAGCGAAGATCGACGCTTCTACCGCTTTGCTGTTTGTATGCGCGATATCGCGCCACATCGAGAAAGGACTCGCACCCAGCCGCGTCATCTCCCGCAACCCGCGTCCGCCCACATCCTTCAGCTCAGGAGCTTCGCCCACCGCATCTTCCAGCAGCGCGCTCATTGCCGTAGCAACAAACTGCGGAAGATGGCTCACCCATGCGACCAGCTCATCGTGGCGTGTCGCATCCAGATCGATAATCTTCGAGCCCATCGCCCCAACCCACCCACGCCAGCTCTGCGCAAGTGCATCCGACTGCGAAGAACGCTTCCAATCCGGCTTGTCGGTAAACAACCACACCGCGCCATGAAATAACGTCGCATCGCCGAGAGCTGCTCCGCCGCGTTCTTTGCCCGCCATGGGATGTCCCGGCAAAAAACCTGCGCTCTCCGCCCGGTTAAATAGCCGATCCGCCGCATCCGTGATCTGTCCCTTAGTGCTGCCCACGTCGGTGATCAGATATCCCGGTCCCAGCACGCCGGCCAACTTTTCCATCCAGTCAAGAATGGCAAACACGGGCGTAGCCAGCACCACAACCTGGCTCTCCCGCGCCATCTCAATCGGATCCTTTGCGACCGAATCGATTGCGCCCATCTCCAGCGCGATCTGACCCTGCTCCGCCCCGCGATTCCATCCGGCAATCGAACCACTAAAACCCGCGGCGCGCAGCGCCAGACCTGCCGATGCGCCCAGCAGACCGGTACCGACAATCGCGATGCGTTCGATCATGCTCTGATTTCCAGATTAATGTACCAACCTAACGGAGCGATCTTATGAAAAATGGGCCTAGGCGTCCGGAGTGACATGAAGCGGTGCGTCTTCTCTGCAATCGCCACCGTATGTCTCGTCGCCTCCGTCGGAATCCTTCTCCATCCTGCTAAAAATGAGATGTAGAACCACAACGACAAGGCCCGCCAGAATGAAACACACGCCAACGAAGAGCATACCCCTGGCGCGCTCGCCATACTCCTGAAGAGCTGTCTCTACGATTTGTGCAGGATCGTAATAAACTCTGACGGGCTCACCAACTCCGCATCCGTTGTTGGAAAGAGGCGTATGGCACGAGGCGCCTTCGCCTGATCTCTGGCGTCCATCGGCGACGAACCTGAAGTAGTAGATACTTCCTCGCCCCCCGCTGACATATGTAATCACCCCAACCGCCGAGGCTTCTCTGCTAGCGGCCTCTGCGAAACTACGGCTGGAGAAAACCTGATAACACCCGGCCACAATGAGGATCGCGGCAACTATCAGCGAGCCTCGCGATTCAAAGAACATTGGAAAACCACCCTGGTCGATTCTCGCTGAGCCTACCTTTCGGTGGGGAGAAAAGTGACTCGGGGTTGGCAGAATTCATTCATCATCCGGATCGCGCGAGTTTCCGGATGACGAATGGAGATTGAATCCGCCCAACCGGTCTACAGGCTTCGTCCCACAGCCGCTGCAACCACCCTGAGTTCTCCCATCAGCTTATCGAACTGCTCCAGGTAGAGTGTCTGCGCCGCGTCTGAAGCCGCCTTGTCGGCGTTCGGGTGCACTTCCACAATAATTGCATCGGCGCCCGCTGCTACCGCCGCCCTTGCCATCGGCGCCACCATCTCGCGGTGCCCCGTTCCATGCGATGGATCGCCCACGATCGGCAGATGCGAAAGTTTCTTCACCACGGGAATCGCCGAAATATCCATGGTGTTGCGCGTCGCCGTCTCATATGTGCGAATGCCGCGCTCGCAAAGAATTACATCGTAGTTGCCGCCCGATAAAATGTACTCGGCCGATAACAATAACTCCTCAATCGTTGCGGCGATCCCTCGTTTCAGCAACACCGGCTTGCGCCCCTGGCCCAGTTCGCGCAGCAGATTGAAATTCTGCATATTGCGCGCGCCCACCTGGAACAGATCAACGTATTCCAGCATCGGCTCAATCTGCGCGATCTCCATCACCTCGCTCACCACCAGCAAGCCGTGCAGGTCTGCCGCGTCACGCATCAACTTCAAGCCCGGAATTCCCATTCCCTGGAACGCGTAGGGCGAGCTGCGTGGTTTGTACGCCCCTCCGCGCAGAAAGCTCCCTCCGGCAGCCTTTACCCGTGCTGCTGTCTGCATGATTTGCGCTTCATTTTCAATGGAGCACGGGCCGGCCATCACCACAACTTTCTCCCCGCCCACCGTCACACCATTGCGAAACTCCACCACCGTGCCTTCCGGTCGAAAACCACGCCCCGCAAGCTTGTACGGCGAACTGATGCGGTGCACATGCAGTACACCCGACAGATTCTCAAACTTGCTCAGGTCAACACTGGCGGTTGGTCCCACACCCGCCAGAATCGTTTGGCTCGCGCCCGTGGTCCGGTGAACTCCTACTCCTGCTTCCACCATGGCGTCGATCACTGCATCGATCTGTTCTTCCGTGGCCTTTTCCTGCATTGCGACAATCATTGCTTGTTCCCTGTCTCGGGCGCCTCTGCGCCTGTGCCGTGGCCCATGCCGGAGGCTTGGGCATTTCTTTCCGATGCCAACTCATTCCTTTGCAACGCCCGCATCACGTCGATAATGCGCTCGTAGATATGCGTGAGCTCGATGTCAGGCAGCGGGCCTTTATTGGCCGCGCGCACGTTTGCGTAGATCACCTTCTCGCGTGCCGGTTCGTACACCGGCAGCGAGGTTGCAGCCTTCAAGTGGCCGATCATCAACGCAGCACGCGCCCGTTCGCTCAACAACTCCACCAGCTGACGGTCGAGCACATCAATTCGATCTCGCAATTCTTCCAGCGTCATTGCATCCTCGTGTTGCAGCGTCTGCCGGTGCTCTTGCTCCACTCGCACGCGGTAAATGCAGCAAAGGATCTAGAGTTGAAAACTGTGCCTGCGGCATTCGTGCCGCCGCGTGGGGTGTATCTACCGGGCCAGCGCCGTTGCCGGTTGGCGCAGACCCTTGATAAATCGAGCCACTGCGCCAGGCGCTGTCTCGGGAGTCGATCTCCCGATCAACTCCACGATTGCGCTGCCAATCACCGCGGCATCCGCGAACTCCGCCACCTGGGCGACGTGTTCCGCGTTGGAGATGCCGAACCCCACGGCCACCGGCAGCCGGGTCCATCGCCGGATGCGCTCCACCAGGGCCGTCGCATCTGTCGTCAGGCTCTGCTGCTTCCCCGTAATCCCTGTGCGCGAAATCGCATACACAAATCCGCGCGAATGCGTGGCAATTGCTTCCAATCTTTCATCGGGACTGGTGGGTGCGGCCAAAAATACCGGCGCAAGGTTCACGCGCTCCATTTCAGCCAGGTATTCGCCCGCCTCTTCCACAATCATGTCCGTTACCAGCACGCCATCCGCGCCTGCAGCCGCTGCATCGTCTGCGAACTTGCGCAATCCGTACCGCAATATCGGATTGAAATAGGTGAAAATTATCAGTCCGGCATTGGGTCGCGCGCTGCGAATCTCCGCGGCAAGCGCCAGCACATCCTTCAATCTTGTGCCGCGCGCCAGGGCTCGCTCACTTGCTCGCTGAATCACCGGCCCATCCGCCAATGGATCGCTGAAAGGCACGCCCAGCTCAATCACATCCGCACCCGCGTCAATCGCCTCCAGCGCGATCGCGCGCGTAACTTCGAGCGAGGGGTCGCCGGCAGTGAGATACACAACCAATCCCGGTTTGTGATGAAAGGTCAGTGCCATCGCAGTTTGGTTTTACGCGCCCTGAAGGTTTAGCTCGCGCGCCAGGATGCCCATATCCTTGTCGCCGCGCCCAGAGAGGTTAACTACCAGTATGTCACGCGAATCCATGCCCGGTGCGATGCGCAAAGCTTCTGCCACTGCGTGCGCGCTTTCAAGTGCCGGCAAAATCCCTTCGGTCCGCGCCAGCTTCACCACTGCACCCAGCGCCGACGCATCATCCTGCGAAACATACTCCGCGCGTCCGGAGTCGTGCAGCGCCGCATGCTCTGGACCAATCGAAGCATAGTCAAGACCCGCCGAGACCGAATGTGTCTCTGCGATCTGTCCGTTTTCATCCTGCAACACATAAGAGAACGTGCCCTGCAGCACCCCCGGCTGACCGCCGCGAAATCTTGCCGCATGCTGGCCGAGCTCGGTGCCGCATCCGCCGGCTTCCACTCCGATCAGCCGCACATGCTTCTCCGGAATGAATTCATAAAACGAGCCGATCGCATTCGAGCCGCCGCCCACGCACGCAACAACTGCCGTCGGTAGCCGGCCCTCCTTCTCGAGAATCTGTACCTTCATCTCCCGGCTGCTGCAGCGGTGAAAGTCGCGCACCATTGTCGGATACGGATGCGCTCCCAGCGCACTGCCCAGCAAATAGTAGGTCGTCCGCACATTCGTAACCCAGTCGCGCATCGCTTCGCTGATTGCATCCTTCAACGTCTTCGATCCAGACGCCACGCCGCGCACCTCTGCGCCGAGCAGCCGCATCCGCAACACGTTCAGCTCCTGCCGCGCCATGTCCACTTCGCCCATGTAGACCACGCACTCCAAACCCAGTAGCGCGCACACGGTAGCCGTCGCTACCCCATGCTGGCCTGCACCTGTCTCCGCGATCACCCGCTTTTTGCCCATGCGCTTTGCCAGCAGCGCCTGGCCAAGAGCATTGTTGATCTTGTGCGCTCCAGTATGCAGAAGATCTTCGCGCTTCAAATAGATCCTTGCTCCGCCCAGTTCTTCCGTCAGTCGCTTGGCGAAGTAGAGAGGCGTGGGTCGTCCGGCAAAGTCCTTCAGCAGCCCTGCCAATTCGGTCTGAAATGCCTCATCCGCCTTGGCCGCCTCATAGGCGTGTTCCAGCTCCAAAAGCGCAGCCATCAGCGTCTCCGGCACATACCGTCCGCCGTAGATGCCAAATCTGCCGGGCCGCGACTCCGAAGGAGCCGCAGGAAGAATCACTGATGCCATCAGAGCCTCCTGCTTTGTGTTCCGCCCCAATGGGGTGAACCTCTCAGTGTACTAGGAGGAAATACCAGCCAGCCGGCCGTGTGCCGCTCTTGCCTTCGCTACAAATCCCCGCACCTTCGCGGCATCCTTCCGGCCCGGCGCAGCTTCCACGCCACTCACAACATCCACGCCCCAGGGCCGCAGCATTGCAATCGCATCTGCAACATTCGCTGGGCTTAGCCCCCCAGCCGCCACCAGGCGTTTGCTGCTTCTGCCGGCGAAGACCGTTTCTCTCGCCCTGTTCCAGTCGAAGACCAAACCGGTGCCGCCCACTGCCGTCGCCGTGCGCGAATCCACCAGAATCGCGTCCACATCTTGTTCCGCGGCAATCGCCGCAACCTGTTGAGCCGCAAGCTCTCCGAAATGCACCACGCGCAATATGCGCAGTCCATTCCCGAAACGCGCACGAAGCCGCGCTGACATTCCAAAACCGCGTCCTGCGAGAATCTGCACACCCGTCAGTCCGCAGTTGCTCACTGCCGCTTCAATCTCTTCGAATGTCGATTCGACAAACACACCGATCTTTTCAAGCTCGGCCGGCAGGCCCGGCACAATCGCTGCAACCTGCTCCTCGGTCACACGACGCGGACTCGCTGCGAACACAAAACCCACCGCATCGGCTCCCGACTCTGCAGCCAGCAGCGCATCTTCAACCGAAGTGTTGCCGCAGACTTTCACCCAGAGGCTCATCGCGCCGCTGTCGCTCCAGCCAGCAGTGCATCGAGTGCCGCTCCCGGATCGGGCTGCCGCATCAGGCTTTCGCCGATAAGAAATGCGTCAAACCCCGCCAACCGCAGCCGGCTCACATGCTCCGCGCTGAAGATGCCGCTCTCTGTCACGCGCACCAAACTTGTCGGAATCCGATCGGCCAATTCCAGAGACGTCTCCAGTCGCACGTCAAACGTCTTCAGATCGCGATTGTTCACGCCAATGGCATCCGCACCCGACTCTCCAAGACAATCCAGTACGCGCTCCAACTCCATCGCCGTGTGCACTTCCACCAGCACATCGAGCTCAAATCCGCGCGCGGCCTTCGCAAACCGCCTCATTTCGTCATCACTCAAGGCTGCCGCAATCAGCAGAATCGCGTCCGCGCAATGGGCTCGCGCTTCCACGATCTGGTACTCGTCCACCATGAAGTCTTTGCGCAGGCAGGGAAGCGAAACCGCCTCCGACGCCAGCTCCAGGTTGCGCAACGAACCTTGAAAGTACGGTTCGTCCGTCAGCACCGACAATGCCGCGGCGCCCCCTGCTTCATACCGCCGCGCCAACCACGCCACGTCAAATTCCGCCCGGATCAGGCCCTTCGACGGCGACGCCTTCTTAATTTCCGCAATCACCGCCGGCCTATCCGCTGACGCACGCCGCAATCCCGCCGCCCATCGCCGCGGCGCATGCCCAGCGGCACGCCGCTCCAGATCTGCTCGCGACACGCGCTCTTCCGCCGCCTTCACGGTGGACCGCGTCGAAGCAAGAATCGTGTCCAGTTGCGTTGCCATCTCTTTGAGTATAGGGCGATGGCGATGGCAATCCTCTTCCCGCCCACTTCCCTTGCTCTGTTCTCACAAACTACTGAAAATAAATATGTTACTGCTTCGCAATACCCCCAAGTTCGTCCCCCTTGAGTCGAACTTCCCCGCCCAACCCCACTTTTGCTGCGGCCCAAATCCAGTCGGACCCTAACCGTAATGGAAGAAAGAGTTTGCCCCGCTGGAGGCATGCAGCCGAACCCCCCGTGCCTGTGCTACGCTTCGTCCAACTGTGGCAAATTTCGAAAAAGCACCGATCGAAGTCCAGGAAATCCTCTCCAAGCCGATTCAGCAGCTCGGCCTCAAATTGGAAGGCTCCCCACTCGAGCGATTCGTTCAGCAACTCTACGAAGAGCTCGAGGCCAAGGGACTCAAACGCTTTCGCCCCAAGTGCTACCTCACTGATGAGTGGGGCTGCCCCAGCATGGAACCCGTCATCGGAATTCCGTTCTATCTTGCCGATCCGAAATTGCAGCGCCTCGAGTCGGAGATGAACGATATCGAAGACTCGCGGCAAATCATGATGTACCTCCGTCACGAGGCCGGCCACGCATTCAACTACGCGTACGCGCTCTATCGAACGCAAAAATGGCGCGACCTCTTCGGACCATTCCGGCGCGCCTACCGCGATAACTACAAACCCGTTCCGTTTTCACGCCAATTCGTCCGCCACATGGAAGGTTGGTACGCGCAAAAACATCCCGACGAAGATTTCGCAGAGACCTTCGCTGTCTGGCTCACACCCCGTTCCAACTGGCGCGAACGGTACAAGGGCTGGGGCGCCATGAAAAAACTGCTTTACATGGATCGCGTGGGGCGCAAATTTGGCGATGCAGATCCAGTTGTCGCGCACGGCGATACAGATATCACCGTCGACGAAATGGCTGTCACCGTCGGTGAGTTTTATCAACATGCGATCGAGCAACAACTCACACCCGGTGAGTTGCCGCTCGATACCGATCTGCGCGATATCTTCAGCGTGTCCAAGCGGCGCAGAAAAAATGTCCGTCCCGCCGTCGATCTTCTTCGAGAGAATCGCAAAGTTCTCGTCGACAAAGTAAATTACTGGACAGGTGTTCAACGGCCGCTCGTAAAAAAGCTCGTGGAAGCGATTGAAGGAAAAGTCAGCGACCTCGGCCTCCGCGCCGACATAAAATGTGAAACAGAGGCGCTGACTGAAGTCACGGTATACGCAACGGCGCTGGCGATGAACTACATGACGCGGGGCAAATTCATTCTGCCCTGATTTCCGATTCCATCTGCGCTCGACGGCAGGTGGCCGCGAAATAGAAAAGCGTAGAGGCAACATGGCAAACCTGAAAGTATCGATATTGCACGACGTCTGGGAAGAAGGTCCGCCTGAGCCCGAGCCCGAGCCGGTCAAGGTGCCGCGCGCCAGGAACGGCAAGCGTCCGAAGAAGAAAAAGAAAGATCCCCTGCACGATCGCGAAGAGATATTCGCAGCGCTCACAAAACTCGGCCACGAACCTTCTTATTACATACTCGACGGCAAAAATCAGTCGCTGCTCGCGCTCGCCAGGTGTGGCGCCGATCTCATCTTCAATCTCACCGAGTCATACGCCGGCAACGATTCCATGGACAAAAACATCGCTGCCTATCTCGAACTTCTCCACATTCCTTACACCGGCGGCGGTCCCCAGGCCCTTTATCTGGCTCAGGACAAATCCCTCGCAAAAAAGATTTTCGATTTTCACAAAATCAAGACACCGGACTTCGCCACTTCTTACAAAGGGCGCACCGACCACTCGCACGATATCGAATTTCCGCTCATCGTTAAGCCCGTTTCCGAAGACGGATCGATCGGCATCGACAACGGCTCCGTCGTCGATAGCGTGAAAGAGTTGATGGAACGCATTCACTATATTCACGAGGAATTCGATAGCCCGGCGCTCATCGAGGAATACATTGAAGGCCGCGAAATCTACGCCTCCATTCTCGGCAACGACAACGCTGAAGTGCTTCCGCTCATCGAACTCGATCTCTCCCGGCTTCCCAAGGGAACGCCCCGCATTGCCGGTCAGGACGTCAAATTCGACCACGAGACCGAGGCTTACAAGGTCACAAAATCCGCGCCGGTCGAAGACCTCGACGAAGACACCACCAAGAAACTCCAGGACACGGCGCTCGCTGCCTATCGCGCCCTCAAGCTGCGCGACTATGGCCGCATCGACATGCGGTTGAACAAAAAAGGACAGGTCTACGTCATCGAAGCCAATCCCAATCCATGGCTCTCGAGTTCCGCCGAATTCGCCATGGCGGCAAAAAAGGCAGGCTATAACTACACCGACTTGATCGAGAAGATTGTGGAGCTCACCCGCAGCCGCCCCATGTAATTCAGCCCGTGTATTTCAGTGTTGAGCCATAAGGCGCTGGTCCTGGCCGAAAGCGACAAGTGCGGTTCTGCTGAAGTAGGCCTGATCACCCTGTCTCCAGGCAGCCGTCAGGCCGCAACCGCTCCATGCAATGGTGGGCCCGGAGGGATTCGAACCCCCAACCAAGGGATTATGAGTCCCCTGCTCTAACCGTTGAGCTACAGGCCCTTCGCTTCGGACGCCCGTCATACAGCCAGTCCTCCTCTATGAAAGCAGGAAGCTTACCGGCGCGGCACCCTTCTTTCTAGTGTGACACAGCACCAAACGCCGTCGACTCCTCCAAACTCCCAACTTCCTCGCCCTCGCCCGGCGATTAACAAGGACAATGGACGCCGATACCGTCCAGAATGCTATAGTCTGCGAGTTTCCCTGGGGGTGGAATGCCGGAGGCCGCAAAGCTTCAAAATCAGCTGCATTCTCAGCTCGACCCCGAGTCGGTCCGCTGCCGCGCCAACCGCGAAGCGCTTCAAGCGCTTCTGGCCTCAATGCGTCGCGAAGAAGACACCATTCGCCACGGCGGCGGCGCAAAAGCCGCAGATGCCCAGCACAACAAAGGCCGCCTCACTGTCCGCGAACGCCTCAATCTCCTTCTCGATCCCGAGTCAGCCTTCCTCGAACTCGGCCTCTGGGCTGCCCATGGCATGTATTCCGAATATGGCGGCGCTCCTGCCGCCGGCGTCGTCACCGGCATCGGTCGCGTCAGCGGCCATCTCTGCATGATCATCGCCAACGACGCCACGGTGAAAGCCGGAGCCTTCTTCCCCATGACGGCCAAGAAGGTCCTCCGCGCCCAGAACATCGCTCTCGAAAATCGCATTCCCACGCTCTACCTCGTCGACTCCGCGGGCGTCTTTCTGCCCCTGCAGGAAGACGTCTTCCCCGATACCGACGACTTCGGCCGTGTCTTCCGCAATAACGCGGTCATGAGTTCCCTCGGCATTTCACAAATCACGGCCATCATGGGCATGTGTGTCGCTGGCGGCGCTTATCTTCCTGTCATGACAGACACTGTACTCATGACCGAAGGCTCCGGCCTCTTTCTCGCCGGTCCCTCTCTCGTTCAGGCTGCGATTGGCCAAAAGACAGACCCCGAAGAACTCGGCGGAGCCTCCATGCACGCCGAAATCTCAGGCACCGTCGACTTCAAAGAGCCCAACGATCACCTCTGCATCGCCCGCCTCCGCTCTCTCGTCGACAAAATCGGACAACGTTCTTCGGCGCCTCCCGCCAACGCCGCCTTCTCTCGCATCGCATTCGATCCTTCCGTCGATGCACCCCATTTCGCAGCAGAAGAGCTTTATGCTCTTCTCAATCCCCAGCCCGGCGCCACCAACATTTATGACATGCACGAAGTCATCGCCCGCCTTGTCGACCGCAGCGCTTTCGACGAGTACAAGGCCGACTTCGGTCGAACGGTGCTGTGCGGCTACGCCCGCGTCGGTGGTCACGCCATCGGCATCGTCGCCAACCAGAAGATCAATCAGAACCAAATCGTCGCCATGGGCCTTGCGGCCGGCGCCAAGCGCATCGAAGTAGGTGGAGTCATCTACACCGAAGGTGCCCAAAAAGCAGCGCGTTTCATCATGGATTGCAACCAGAACCTCATCCCGTTGATCTTTCTGCACGACGTGAATGGCTTCATGGTCGGCAAAGATGCCGAATGGTCCGGCATCATTCGTGCCGGCGCAAAAATGGTCTCCGCCGTTAGCACCAGCGTCGTCCCCAAAATCGCAGTCATCATCGGCGGCAGCTTCGGCGCAGGCCACTATGCCATGTGCGGCAAGGCTTACGATCCCCGCTTCCTGTTTGCGTGGCCCACCGCACGCTACGCCGTCATGAGCGGCGCTTCTGCCGCCAATACCCTTGCAGAAGTGCGCGCCAAACAGTTGGAACGCGAAGGCAAAAAACTCACGGATGCCGACAAACAGGCCCTGCAGGAAGAGATTCGCGCCGCCTACGAACAACAAGCCGATCCCCGCTACGGCGCTGCGCGTCTCTGGATTGATGCCATCATCGATCCCGCCCGCACCCGTGACGTCCTCATCGAAGCTCTCGAAGCTTGCGCGCTCAACACCGACGTTCCCCGATTCAACCCCGGAGTTTTGCAGACCTGAGGTTTCCCCGGCATTCGTCCAAGACCAAAAAAGGAGCATCCCCATGACCGTCGCGAGTGAAAAGGTCGAAAGCCTCTATCCGTTTGTCTTGACCGAAGAGCAGGAGCACCTGCGCAAGGAGATCCGCGAATTCAGTGCGCGCGAGATCGCACCCCACGTCATGACATGGGATGAATCCAGCACTTTCCCCATGGAGGCTGTCAAAAAGCTTGGCGCAATGGGCCTGCTCGGTGTCATCTTCCCTCCCGAGTTCGGTGGCGCCGGTCTTGGATACGTCGACTACGTCTTGGCAATCGAAGAACTCTCGGCCGTCGACGGCTCCATCGGCATCACCGTCGCCGCGCATAACTCGCTCGGCACTAACCACATCTTTCTCGCCGGCAACGACGCGCAGAAGCGCAAATATGTCCCGCGTCTTGCCGGTGGCGAAAGTCTAGCTGCCTGGGGACTCACCGAGCCTGGCTCTGGTTCCGACGCCAGCAGCGCCCGCACCACTGCTGTCAAAAAAGGCGACCGCTACATCCTCAACGGAAACAAAACCTTTATCACCAATGGACACTACGCCGATGTCGCCGTCGTTATCGCCGTCACCGACAAAACCAAAGGCACGCATGGCCTCTCCGCTTTCATTGTTGAGAAAGGAACGAAAGGTTTTCGCCCCGGTAAAAAGGAAAACAAGCTCGGCCTGCGCGCCAGCGATACCAGTGAACTCATTTTCGAAGATTGCGAAATACCCGCGGACAATCTTCTCGGCGTCGAAGGCGAAGGTTTTGTCGATGCCATGCGCGTTCTTGACGGCGGCCGCATCTCCATCGCCGCACTCGCCCTCGGCATCGGTCGCGGAGCGCTCGAGGCTGCGCTCAAATACGTCAAAGAGCGCCGTCAGTTTGGCAAGGCTATCGCCGAATTCCAGGGCATCCAATGGAAACTTGCCGACATGGCCACCGAGCTCGATGCCGCCCGCCTGCTCACCCAGCGAGCTGCCGTTCTCAAAGATTCCGGCCGCAAGGTCACGCGCGAATCGTCCATGGCCAAGCTCTTCGCCAGCGAAGTTGCCGTGCGCATCTGCGACGAAGCCGTCCAGCTCTTCGGCGGTTACGGCTTCATCAAGGACTATCCTGCCGAGAAGTACTATCGCGACGTCAAACTTTGCACCATCGGCGAGGGCACCAGCGAAATCCAGCGCATGGTCATTGCCCGCGAGATCCTCAAGGTCCATCCATCGCGCGGATGAAGACCATTTGCGCAGCCTGACACACCGGCAACGCATCTCATACCAGGGAAGACATGGACGATTCAGTCAAAATCATCGAGTGTCCACGGGATGCCTGGCAGGGCTTGGCCCGCCCCATCCCCGCCGAGAGCAAAGCCGAGTATCTCCGCTCGCTCATCGCCACTGGCTTTCGCCACATCGACGCCGTCAGCTTCGTTTCACCCGCCGCCATTCCACAAATGGCCGACTCTGAGCTCGTCCTCGAACACCTCATGCCGCCTGAAAGTGTCGAAATCATCGGCATCGTCGTGAACGCCAAGGGAGCGGAACGCGCCATTCGTACTGGGGCTGTCCAGACTCTCGGCTTTCCCTATTCCATCTCACCCGAGTTTCTCCGCCGCAACCAGAATCAGACTCTTGAGCAGTCCATCGACACACTCGATGCCGTCATCGCGCTCGCGCAAAACGCTGGCCTCGATGTCGTCGCTTATCTCTCCATGGCCTTCGGCAATCCTTACGGCGATCCTTGGAGCGTCGATGAAGTCGTCAACGCCTGCGATCTACTGGCCGAGTCCGGCATCCAGCAAGTCTCGCTCGCCGATACCGTTGGCCTTGCCACGCCCAGTCATATTTCTGAAACACTTTCCGCGGTCCTCCCTGTCTTCGATCACATCGAGTTCGGAGCCCACCTGCACGCACGCCCCACAGAAGCTGCTGCCCGCATCCGTGCCGCGTATCAGGCAGGTTGCCGCCGCTTCGATGCTGCCATCGGCGGCTTCGGAGGTTGCCCCTTCGCGCAAGACGTTCTGGTCGGCAACATCGCCACGGAAGACCTGATCCGCGTCCTCGATGAATGCGGTGCCACCCTCCCGCCCATCGGACCCCTCGCGCAGCTCAGCACCGCCAGTGCCAAAATTGCGCACGACTTCGGTGCAGCCGTACAGTAAGCTTGCAGCCCAACGGCGTTCACCGGAGGCGACTTTGCCTTACAAGACCATCCTCGTCGACGAACAGTCTCCCGTCTGCACCATCACCCTCCATCGCCCCGAGCGTCGCAACGCCATGACTCCGGAGATGCAGTCGGAACTGATCGACGCCCTGGCGGCAGCTGCCTCTGCGCATCGCGTCCTCATCCTTACCGGATCCGGCAGCGCCTTTTGCTCCGGTCTCGATCTCTCCGTGCTGCAAACCATGCATGAGCGTACCGCCGCCGACCACCGCGCCGACGCGGAACGCATCGCCACGCTCTTTCGCGCTCTCTATGAATTGTCCATCCCTACCATCGCTGCGGTCCACGGTCCAGCCATCGCCGGCGGCACCGGTCTCGCCACCCTTTGCGACTTCACCCTCGCCACGCACGAAGCAAAATTCGGCTACACCGAAGCGCGCATCGGGTTCCTCCCCGCGCTTGTCTCCGCATTTCTCGCCCTACAGGTCGGCGACAAGATCGCCCGCGATCTTTTGCTGACCGCGCGCATCTTCGATGCGGCAGAAGCCCACCGCCTTGGCCTCGTCAATCAAATTGTGGATTCGGAACAGCTGATGCTCCGCGCCCAGGCCCTCGCCGCCCAACTCGTTGCCAACAGCCCCCAATCACTTGCCGGAACCAAGCGCCTTCTCGCCGCACAAAACAAGGCTTGGCTCGACACCGCTATTGAGTTCGCTCTCACCGCAAACGCTCACGCACGCACCACCGCCGACTTCCGCGAAGGCATCGCCGCATTTCTCGAAAAACGATCGCCACGCTGGTCGAAGTAGGTCCTGCGCATTCAGCTCGGATTTGTCCCGGCAAATAAGAACTCCCAGGATGTATCAAGGTAAAGCCACCGCTGCGTTTCAAACCAGCTCGTCGGCAGCCCGGGAACATGCAGCAGTGTGTGCCCGCTCGCGCACATCAGCTCAGTTCCATTCCACGCTAGGAACATGCGTGACACCTGTCCCACCTGTGCTGGATGCGTCACCCTGCGCAGGCACACCGGACACCTCTGGCGCTGATCGAGAAATACCCATCGCATGCCGAACAGGCAGATCACAAACGACAAGAAGAGTTGAGCATTCTCCGCGGCCACCGAGTAGCCCGCCGTTTGCGCGTATGCCAGATCCAAAGGAACAAAATATCCAATCGTCAAAAGCAGCGCAATCTTTGCCCCAAGAAAACTCCACCGGCAAACTCGTCTGCCCCAGCCTGGCTTATGCGTCGAAAAACTGTACTCCGCCAAAGACACGGACGTCACCGCGGGCAGCGAAAGCAGCGCAAGAAAAACCATGAAGAGATAAATCCCCAACGGGCCGCGTGTCCGCTCACTCAACGAAATCGCCCACAAGCTGCTGCCATCGTCATCCGAGTTGGATTCCGATATCTCCACCCGCTCGGACCGCATCTCCGCCTTGCCCAGGGCTGTCAGATGGCCCACCACAAATCCAATTCCGCCGACTTCCGCATCCGGATCCAGCAGCCATGCGTCGGCACTTCCCGGAAGTCTCCACCTACCCAGCGGCAGCACGCCCGCCACTCTGGCTGCTCGATTGCCCACCCTCACCGTTGTTCCCAGCACGCTTTCCTTGCCGCCGAAACGCCGCTTCCATGCCGTCTCACTCAGAATGATCTTCGGAATCCCAAAATCCTCATCGTTCTCGGCAATTGCCGGCCGCATCGTCTGTCCCAGCAATCCAAAGAGGTTGGGAGTAGCATGAACAACTTCCCACGTTCCAGCTCGGTTTCCGCCTTCCGTCACCCGCTCGCGCGCCACCCGGTAAAACGCTAGTCCATCGAAATATCTCTGTCTCCGCGCTCGCCAATCCTCAAACATCGCGCCTGTCACAGTCGCCCGCGAGTCGTCTTCGCTCTGCGAATTTTGGATAAGCACTGTTCCCGCTTCGAGTCGATACTGCGATGGGTGCAGGGCAGCATTCACTCCCGGCAACAATCTGGCCACCAGCAAGCTCGCCGCCAGCATCGCACCCAGCGAAACCAGGCACTGCGTCGCCGACCCTTTAAAGAGGACTAGCGACGACGCATCCTTCGCCGCCAGCTTGCGCATACAGTGGGCGTCCTTCACCGCTCCGAGGCAGAATGCGATCATCGAGCGCTCCGCTTCCTCGTTTGTCCCACCCTGTGTCTCTGTCTCGCGCCGCGCATGCCACAGCTCTCCCTGCCACTCGCGTAACCACTCGCCTCGCGCGCTCTCCGGCGTCAGCAACGATGCACCGCGAAGAATCCCAGTCTGTATCCACCGGTAAAACGCCCCCGCCGGAGTCCTCATACCTGGTGAGCCTCCTCAGTTGGAATCAGCCGATCGAGCAGGGGATAGCGCTTGCGCGACGCCTCAAGAGTCTCCTTGCCTCCGGCAGTCAAGCGATAGTACTTTCGCGGAGGACGCTGCTCCGCATCCGCAATCGACTGCTTCTCCCAATACGATCGGATGAGCCCGTCGCGCTCCAGCCTGCGCATCGCTGGATAAACCGTGCCGCTGGGCAAGCCGGTCATCTCCATAATGCTGAATCCGTAAATGAATCCCGCCTGCATTGCCTGCAGGATCATCGCCGCCGTATGCGAAAGTTTGGTCTCCGAGGCCATGGCGCATTTTACCCTATGTAGCAATCTACTTGACAAGTAATATGCCGAATGCTACATAGGGTAAGCCTGTATCTGCCGCCGGAGGGCTGCCTGTGCTCGAGCTCCAGGGTCTATTCCGAAGCTACCGCGGCATCCCCGCCGTCCAGAACGTCAGCTTCAAGGTCGCTCCCGGCGAAATCGTCGGCTTTCTCGGACCCAATGGCGCCGGCAAATCCACTACCGTCAAAATCATCACCGGCTTGCTGCGTCCCAACGACGGTCGCGTTCTTTTCGACGGTCAAAATATTCACGACGATATGGTCGCCTTTCGCCGCATCCTCGGCTACGTCCCTGAAGAAGCCCACCTTTACACTTACCTCTCTGGCCTCGAATACCTCCAGCTCATGGGCCGCCTCCGCGGTCTCGAGGAACCGGTCATTCAAAGGAAAGCCGAAGGCCTCCTCAGTCTGCTCGACCTTGAGTCGTGGAAGCACTCGCCCATCTCGTCCTACTCCAAGGGAATGCGCCAGCGCGTCCTCATCGCCGCTTCGCTCATTCACGACCCCAAGCTCCTCGTTTTCGATGAGCCGCTCTCCGGTCTCGATGTCGTCTCCGCCCGCCTCTTCAAAGATCTTCTCGAAATGCTCGCCGCCCAGGGCAAAGCCATCCTTTACATCTCTCACGTCCTCGAAGTGGTGGAACAGGTTTGCCGCCGTGTCATCGTCATCTCCAAGGGCAAACTTCTCGCCGACGCACCCCCCAGCGCTCTTGCCCGTCTCATGACCCTGCCCAACCTTGAGAGCGTCTTCGCGCAGCTCGTTCAGCAGCAGGATACCCGTAGCCGCGCTCAAGCCATTGTTGACGTCATGCAGGCTGCGCATGGGTGACACCTTTCAACGCCTCCTCATTCCCTCTGAGCCGCAAGTCCTTTCCATGAACGTGCAGGCGGCGCTCGGCTCTCCCCGCACGCCTCGCCGCAGCCAGTTCTCATGGCTCCTGCGTCACTTCATCGAGCGCTTTTTCAACCACGAGACCGCATCACCCGATGGCGATGCAAAAACGCGCCTCGTCCAGATCGCTTGCGCTGCAGGACTCCCACCCTTCGTCATCGCGATTTACCTCTGGCCCATCTATCACCCCATCAAAGGCTGGCCCATCGACCAGCCTTCCTCCGGCGATCCGCCTCCCTACTGGCTGCAGGTCAACCATCACTTCTTCTTTGTTCTTTATTCGTTCATCGCCATGACCATTGCCACCGTCTTCGAGTGGGATCTGTTCTTCCCCGATCTGCTCGATCTCTTTGTACTTGGCCCACTCCCCATCAAAGCGCGCATCGCATTTCTTGCCCGTGTCACTGCCATCGCTCTCTTCACGGGTGGCCTGCTCTTCGACGCAAACCTGCTCTCCGCGTTCGTTCTGCCCATGTCCATGGATCCGCAAAACCTCTCCCGCTTTCTTGCCGCACACATAGTGGCCGCCGGCTGCAGCGGGTTCTTCGCCGCCGTTTGCATCCTCGCGCTGCAAGGCACGCTCCTCTCCATTCTTGGCGAACGACTCTTCCGCAAACTCGCCCTGTTCCTTCAAAGCGCCATCATCACCACCGTAGTCATGTTCATGCTTCTATTCCCCGTACTGTCCGGCGTCGTCCCAACCCTTCTTCGGTCCGGGAGCCTCATCGTGCGGCTTCTCCCGCCTTTCTGGTTCCTGGGTCTCTATCAGCGCATCCTTGAAGGCCCCGCCGCACCACCCATCTACCACTCGCTCACGCAAGCCGCTTGCATCGCCACGCTCGCGGCCACTCTCCTCGCAGTCATCGCCTATCCGATCGCCTACAACCGCAAAATGCGCCAGCTTGTTGAAGGCTCTTCCGCCCGAGAGCGAAGCACAGGTGTCTTGCGTCCTCTTCATCACCTGCTGCATCGCACCATCCTTCGCAGTCCTTTGTGCCGGGCAGTTTTTCACTTCATCAGTCAGACCATCCTGCGCGTCCCGCGTTACCGCATTTACCTCATCCTTTATTGCGGAGTCGGTCTCGCAGTCGTCACGGCAACCATCCTCCGCTTCACCGTTGTGCATCAGCAGGTCCGTATCGCCGTCTCTCCCGACGGCATCCGCGTCGCCACCGGCATCGTCATCTTCTGGATGATTGCGGGCCTTCGCATGGCCTTTGCTTCCTCGGGCAATCAGCGCGGTCGCTGGATCTTCCGCGTGGTTCATGGCAATCCGCCGCAGTTCGACACCGCCATCCAGCAGTTCGGCGCCGCCCGCCTCTGGGCGCTTCTCGTCGTTTCCACGGTCACATGTGCCGCATGGCTCATCTTCCGCGCGATTTCTCCCTCTGAACTCCTCACCTGGCCCGCCACTGCATCGCAGGCGCTCGTAGCGGTGGCCTCTTGCCTGCTTCTCACCGATGCCTTCTTTCTTCCAGTCACTTCCATCCCCTTCACCAGCGAAGCAGCCAGCTCGGCGCCCAGTCTCGCCTTCACCGTGCTCAAATACTTCGCCGTGTTTCCCCTCGTCACCGCGCTTCCCCTGCGGCTTGAGCCGTGCATGGAACACAGCCCCCGCGGCTTTCTCCTCGTCGCCGCTCTCGTCGTCGCCGCGCACATTTATCTGCGCCACCGCCATCGCATCGTCGTGCGCGCCTATTGCGATCAGCCCGCGCTCGACGACGACGAAGAAGACTTCCCCATGAAACTCGGCCTGCGCTACTGAGACAACGCGCCCTTGGCGTAAATTGGCCCCATGGACCCCCGCAGGCTGCGTGCAATTCTCTGCCGGAAAATCGCACCCACGGCGATCCTCGCTCTCGCGTTTTTCACGATTTCCGTCCACGCAAATTCGGCGCCATCTTCACCGCAGCCAAAAGTCGATTCGATCCTCATTCTCAAAAAGGATCACTTGCTCGAGCTTCTTTCCGGCGGCAAAGTAATTCGCACCTACAAGGTCGCACTGGGTAGAGGCGGACTCGCTCCCAAGCAGCGCGAAGGCGATGCGCGTACCCCCGAGGGCCACTACATCATCGATTCCCGCAACGACCGCAGCGGCTACGACCGTGCGCTCCACATTTCCTATCCCAATGCGGAAGATCGCAAGCGTGCCGCTCAACTCGGCGTTGCTCCTGGCGGAGCCATTATGATCCACGGCATTAAAAACGGCTTCGGCTGGATGGGTTCTGCGCACCGCCTCTATGACTGGACCCTCGGGTGTGTCGCAGTCACCGATCCCGAGATCGACGAAATCTGGAACCTCGTTCCCGTCGGCACTCCTGTCGAAATCCGCCCATGATTCCCGCTCCCTCAATTCCATGTTGACTTAGCATTTCCCTGGTCCTGTCCCTTCCCCCACACCCGATAAACTGAATCTGTATGCTCTCGCTCCAAAATGCCGGCAAGCGCTTCGGTCCGCGCGTCCTCTTCACTGAGGCCAACTGGCTCATCCGCAGCAAGGAGAAAACCGCTCTCGTCGGCGCCAACGGGACCGGAAAATCCACGCTCATGAAGGTCCTTGCCGGCCTCGAGTCCCTCGACTACGGAACCCTCCAGCAAACCAGGGGCATGAGCATCGGCTACCTTCCCCAGGAAGGCCTCCAGCTCAAAGGCCGCACCATCTTCGAGGAGTGCCTCACCGTCTTCGACGGGCTCCGCTCCATGGAAAGCGAAATCGAGCATCTTGCCGGCCAGCTCGCCGACCTCGATCACGCCAGCCCCGAATACGAATCCGCCGCCGAGCGCTTCTCCATGCTTCAGGACCGCTTCCACTCCCTCGATGGTTACGCTCTCGATGCCCAGGTCGGCTCCGTGCTGACCGGACTCGGCTTCACCAAAGAGGACTGGCAGCGCCAGACCGAAGAATTCAGCGGCGGCTGGCAAATGCGCATCGCGCTCGCCAAGCTTTTGCTCGCCCGCCCCAACCTGCTCCTCCTCGACGAGCCCACCAACCATCTCGATCTCGAAACCCGCAACTGGCTCGCGGACTCCCTCAAGAGCTACCCCTTCGGCTACATCCTCATCTCTCACGACCGCTACTTCCTCGACGTCACCATCGATCGCACCGTCGAAATCTGGAACAAGCGCCTCACCATCTTTCAGGGCAACTACACCAAATACCTCTCGCAAAAAGATGAGCGCCGCGCCCAGCTCACCGCCGCATACAAGAATCAACGCGACCAGATCGAGCACCTCGAAGCCTTCATCAATCGCTTCCGCGCTCAGGCCACTAAAGCCAAGCAAGTGCAAAGTCGCATCAAGGAACTCGAAAAAATCGAGCGCATCGAGATTCCCGAAGAAGAGTCGGTCATTCACTTCAAGTTCCCGCAGCCACCGCCCTCCGGCCGCATGGTCGTCGAAGCCGAAGGACTTTCCAAAAGTTACGGCGCGAAGAGCGTCATCAACAATGCCCGCTTCTCCATTGAACGCGGAGACCGCGTTGCACTCGTCGGCGTCAACGGCGCGGGCAAGTCCACGCTCATCAAGCTCCTCACCGGCGCTGAAGCTCCCACCGCCGGCACCGTGCGACTCGGCCACAACGTCGTAAGCGAATACTTCGCGCAGGATCAGTACAAAGTCCTCGACGGCGATGCGCGCATGCTCGACGACATCAGCCGCGCCGCCATCAAGGTTCCCGAGTCCGAACTCCGTTCGCTCCTCGGCTGCTTTCTCTTTTCCGGCGACGACGTCTTCAAGAAACTCGGCGTCCTCTCCGGCGGCGAACGCAATCGCTTCGCCCTGGCTCGCATCCTCGTCTCGCCTTCCAACTTCCTCCTGCTCGACGAGCCCACCAACCACCTCGACATGCGCGCCAAAGACGTCCTCCTCGACGCCATCGACGCCTTCTCGGGAACCGTCATCTTCGTTTCGCACGACCGCTACTTCATCGATCGCCTCGCCACCCGCGTCCTCGAAGTCGAAAATGGCGCGATCACGACTTACGAGGGCAACTACGAAGACTACCTGCGCCGCAAAGAGGCCCTCGCTGCCGCGGAGTCTTCGGCAGGCCATCTCCCCTCAGCTTCGTCTCACGGCACGACTTCAGTCGTGACCGGGTCCCAGAATGCATCGCAGTCTCAGGAAGGCACGAAGCGTCAGGGCACGACTTCAGTCGTGCCGAAAGGCGCTGATTTCGAAGAGAGGGCTTTAGCCCCTGCGGGCGGAACCACCATCGTCATCGAAGGCGGCCCGGAAGACACCGCGAAAAAACGCCGCCTCAATCCCATCAAGCAGAAACAAATGGAAGAGCGCTGCGTGTTCCTCGAAGAAGAAGTCCCGCGCGTCGAAGCAGCCCTTGCCCACACCGAGCAGCAACTGGGCAGCTACGTCTCCGCCGCCGAGACCCAGCGCCTCGCCGACCTCGCCTCTGAACTCCGCACCCAGCTCGGCTCCCTCACCGCTGAATGGGAAGACCTCATGCTCCAATTGGAAGGCGCCTAATTCCTCATTTACGTTTGAGTTCTCGAAATTCCGTATTCGGTCCAATCGGGGTTGAATCATCTAAACCGTAGGCTGCGCGTACACAGGCCACCAATGTGGCCCAAACGTCCGGTGCGTTCCACGTTCCCCGGTTGTGTGTCTCGCTCAAAAAGACGGCAAGCGATCGAATTCCCCGCTTTCTTTCCGGTGAAAACGGCTCTCTGGCCTTTCCATGACTTCTCTCTGGCATCGAGATCGCTTCAAGTCGGAGTTTTGGACAGATGATTTCGAAGAGCTTTCCGACGGTCTCGATCCCGTCCAAATCGGTGTCTTGGAAGACAATCGGAAACTGCCGATCAAATTGTCGGAGTAAGCCTGAGAGATCATTGCGGACTTTAGCGCCTCGCCTTGCTTTGTGGTCCCGAGCCAGCTTGTATTCTTCAAACTTCTTCAGCAGCGTTGAGAACCGCTCCGCCTGCTCAGTGGACATGGGAATGCCTTTGCACTTTTGCAGCAGGTCCTTCCACATGTAGCCGGAGCGAAAGAAAAACGGACGAACTTCAAGAAAGCAAAGCGCGACTTCCACGGTACCGGTGTCACCCGACTTCAATCTTTCCTTAAAGCCCGCATCCCATCCGCCCGGCAGACAAAGCTGCCCATACCGCTCGTGGAACTCTTCGCAGGCGTCAGACCACTCTTTCCTGAAGCTCTCTCCGTCTTCCCTTTTGCGAAAGGTCTCATGGATGCGTCCGTGCAGCCTGTTGATCTCAGCAGTATTCTCGACCATTCGCAGGCGGAGTCTCTCGCGCTCACTCATAAAGGAGGCCCATTCTCTGAAGTCGGCGCGTGGCGCAGACTTCAATGTTTGCTATACCCTCTCCACACCCACTCCAGCGCCTCCGGCAAAGTCTGCGCCCTCACGCTCCGATCCACATGCCCCGCATTTTCCGCGAACACAAACTGATAGTGGTACCCCTTCGCCGCCAGCACGGCCGCCATCCGTTCATTCGCCAGCACCCAGTCATGCATCCCATCGCGCAAAATGTTCGGCAGATACAAATCGTGATCGCCCACTTCCATCCACAGCCGGATCGGCTTCTTCGCGCTCTCCGGAATCAAATGCGCGTGAAATCCCCACGCCCCCTGCGGCGTCTCCGGGTTCCATGGCCACTGCTGATTGATGTATGTTCCCGAATACGTCAGCACGCGGTGATACCACTCCGGGTGATACCACGCCATGATCAGCGCGCAAGACCCGCCTGAACTCCCGCCCGTCGTCGCCCGCCCATCCGGATCGTGCGTCAACTTCACCTTCGCCTCGGCCTCCACGCGCGGCAGCACTTCGTTCTCCACAAACTCCGCATACTTGCCGCTCATCGTGTCGTACTCCAGGCCCCGCTCGCTGCCCTGCGCATCGCCGCTCCCGTTCCCAATCGAGATCGCCACAATTGCCGGCAGTTTGTGCTCCGCAATCAACGCATCCAGCGCAGTGAAAAGCATCCGGTCCGGCCCATCCGCTCCCACAATGAACGGCGCAGCCGTCCCCGGCACATACGCGTTGGGCACATACACCGCCACCCTCCGCGTGTAGGGTGCAGGATGGCTCGTTGTCACAATCAGCTTGGCCGGGTTTTCCGGATCCGGCGTTCCAAACGTCCCCTTCTCGCGCGCAATGCCCGGGTAGTACTTGCTGTCCGCCGAACTCATCGTGAATTCAACCACCGTCCCATGCGGCGTCGCATCTCCAGCTGCCATCTCCGGTGCTGGCGTATGCGTCGGCCCCAGGATGAAGTTCCCATCTGCGTCCGCCGCAGGCACCGCACCATCCGGTAATTCAGTCGCCGCAACATAGCCCGGCGTGTGCGGATCGCGCGTCGGAGCCTCCATCCGAATCGGATTCGCGGTCGTTGCCTGCGCCGCAGGTGTCTGCCCAGCCCCACTCGCCGCCACGGGCGATGCCCCATTCGTTGCGCCGCCCGTCGACGCAGTCTGCGCCGCAGCCGCCTGCGCTGCTGCCATTGCACCCGCCAGAACCACAAGACCCGCCAAGCTCGCCTTCAAAGTCATGCAGACATTCTGCTCTATCGCCGCCCCCACGCGAAAGCGCTTTGGCTTCTCGCACTGCGGGTTTCAGTCCCTGCCCGTCGTGCATAATCAAGACACGATGGCCCTTTTGTGGAACCCCGAGAGCTGGTCGCAGCGCCTGTCCGAGCTCGAAGCGCGTACCGGCGACGTCAAAGAAGCCCCCTTGCGCCGCGATGTCCGTTCCCTGGGCACTCTGCTCGGCGAGGTTCTCCGCGAGCAGGCCGGCGAAGATTTCTTTGAACATGTCGAAGCTCTTCGCCAGGGCACCATCCGCCGTCGCGATGCCGAAGCACGCGGCGATGAAGAGGAAGCCGCTCGCCAGGCTGCCAAGGCCCTCGAACTCGTTCACTCCCTGCCCGTCGACCGCGCCATCCTGCTCACCCGTGCTTTTGCCTTCTATTTCGAGCTCATCAACCTGGCCGAAACCAATCACCGCAAGCGACGCCGCATCGCCCTTCAGCTCAGCGGAGAAGCCGGGCGCCAGCGCGGTTCCCTCGCCGGCACTCTCTGCGAAATGCGTCGCGTCGGCATCAGCGCCGAAGAAGCTATGGATTGGCTCCGCCGCGTCCTTATCATCCCTGTCTTTACCGCGCACCCCACTGAAGCCGCTCGTCGCTCCGTCATGGTCAAGCGCCGTCGCATCGGCGAATTTCTCGCCACCCTCGATCGCATCCCCATCCCCGAGCAGGACCTTGCTCGTCTGCAACAGCTCATTCGCGCCGAAATCACCAGCCTCTGGCAGACCGATGAAGTTCGTTCGCGCCGTCCCACCGTCCTCGACGAAGTCAAGATGGGGCTCGACTACTACGACGTCTCCATCTTCGCCACGCTGCCCGGCCTCTACCGCGAAATCGCCGAAGCCCTGCGCGCCTCCTACGGCCTTGAACTCGATCCGCACGATCTTCCTCTTGTTCTCCACTTCGGTTCCTGGATCGGCGGCGATCGCGACGGCAATCCATTCGTCACGCCCGAGGTCACGCGCGATGCGCTGCGCCTGGCGCGGGGTCATCTGCTCCTCTTCTATCAGCGCCAGCTCGATAACCTCATCGACCTGCTCACCACCAGCGCCCAGCAGACCCCGGTCAGCGAAACCCTGCTCAAGCGCCTGCGTAATTACGTTGCACAGGTCCACACCCCAGAGGCACAGGTCTTCGGCGCGCAATACGAGTTCGAGTACTACCGCCGCTTCCTCATCTGCCTCAAAGCCCGTATTCAACGCACTCTCGAGGAAACCGGCGAACGGCATGGCCCGGCTGGCACGCCCATGCCCGTTACGCCTTTCACGCTCTCTCAGGGTCAGGACAAGCTTGCCCGCGTGCTGTCGCCTTATGGCTCCGTTGGCGAATTCCTCTCGGACCTCGATGTCCTGCGCGCGTCGCTTGCTGCGCATCAGGGCATTCGCATCGCGCGCACCCTCGTCGATCCGCTCATCCTGCAGGTGCGTACCTTCGGCCTTCATCTCCACACGCTCGACATCCGCCAGCACGCCCGCCTACACGCCGTCGCTCTCAAAGAGGCCATCGCCGATACCATGGCCGAGTCGCTTCCCACCGGCCTTTCCGAAGAGTCAGCCGGCGTCCTCGAAACCTTTCGGGCCGTTTCTGAAGCTAAGGCCGGCTGCTCGCCCGAGTCCATTCGCCAATACGTCATCAGCGGCGCTGCCAATGTCGATGATGTTCTCGCCGTGGTTCGTCTCGCTCGTCTCGGCGGTGTTCGCGTCGAAGGCTCCGAACGCGATCCAGGCCTCATGCCCGTCCCCCTCTTCGAATCCATCGAAGACCTGCGCAACGCACCCAAGGTCTGCCGTGAGCTCTGGAACCGCCCCGACTACCGCAAACTCCTGGCCACGTGGGACAACTGGCAGGAAGTTATGCTCGGCTATTCAGACTCCAATAAAGACGGTGGCATGCTCACCAGCACGTGGGAAATCTTCCGCGCGCATCGCGACCTGCACACCGTCGCGCGCGAGTGCGGCGTCAAGCTCCGTCTCTTTCACGGCCGCGGCGGCACCGTCGGCCGCGGCGGAGGACCCACCCACCGCGCCATCTTCGCCCAGCCCATGAACTCCTTCGAGGGCCAGCTCCGCATCACCGAGCAGGGCGAAGTCCTCAACTTCAAATACGCCGACGAAGTTCTCGCCGAGCGCAATCTTGAGCTCATGATCGCCGCCTCCCTCGATGCGCTTGCCCGCCCCAATGCCCGCGACCCCAAAGGCCACTTCACCGGCATTCTCAAGCCCGAGTGGGAAAAGGCGCTCGATGAGCTTTCCGATCTCTCCTTCGCTTACTACCGCAAAAATATCCTCGACAACCCCGCCGTCATTACCTATTTCGAGCAGTCCACGCCCGTCGGCGAACTCGAGCACGCCATGATCGGCTCACGCCCCTCGCGCCGCAAAGCCTCCACCAGCATCTCCGATCTCCGCGCCATTCCCTGGGTCTTCGGTTGGACACAGTCCCGTCTGCTCGTGCCCGCTTGGTTCGGCGTTGGTCACGCTATCGAACAGTATCTTGAAAGTTCCGGCTCGCTCGAGCTACTCCAGACCATGGCGCGCGAATTTCCACTCTTCATTGACCTCGTCCGCAATGTCGAAATGGCGCTGGGCAAAGTCGATCTCGCCACCGCCCGCCAATACGCCACACTCGTGCAGAATTCCAGACTGCGCGAAGAAGTCTTCGACATGGTTGAAGGCGAGTTCCATCGCTCGGTCCGCACCGTCCTCGCCGTCACCCGCCAGAATGAGCTGCTTGAAAAAAACCAGGTGCTCGCGCGATCCATCAAGCTGCGCAATCCCTACGTCGACCCCATGCACCTCATCCAGGTCGACATGCTGCAGCGCAAGCGAGCCGGCGAAAACACGCCCGAAGTCAACCGCGCCATCGCCGCCACCATCAGCGGAATTTCCGCAGGCCTCCGCAACACCGGCTGATGCGAAGGCCCGCCAATTTCAGAACTGCAGCTTCGCTCCAAACTGAATCTGACGCGATGTCGTCGACGTCGCCGAGATCACTCCGGCTGTCGGCGAAACTCCCGACGTTGCCGACGTGTACACCACTTCATTCGGCGTCAGAAAATTCGTGTGATTCAGAATGTTGAAGAACTCTGCGCGGAATTGCAGCCCCAGCCGCTCGGTCAGGTGCGCGCTCCGCGTCGCGCTGAAGTCCAGTTCCTTCAAACCCGGTCCCACCAGCACATCGCGCGATACGTTCCCATACGTCCCCGTCGCCGGCTGCAAAAACGCAGAGGGATTGAAATACTGTGCCGGTGTATGCGGATACAGGTTTCCGCTGAAGTTCGGATTCCAGTTCGGCCGCACCGGATTCCGCGTATCGCCGTTGCCCGTGGGGTTGTAGCCTAGCTGCGGCGTGAAAGGAAATCCCGACTGCAGCGTCACAATCGCGCTCGCCGTCCATCCCGCAGTAATGAAATTCACCACTGCCGGTGCGTCATTCAAAAACCTCTTCTTCGGTCCAAATGGCAGTTCGTAGCTTCCGTTAATCGACGCCGCATTCCGCACATCCGTTGCTGCCGGTCCCCAATCCAGTTTCGGATCTCCCGGATACTCCACAAACGCCGGCGTATTGCCGCTCACGCTCGTATTCCACGCCGATCCATCATCGAGATTCTTTGAGTATGTGTAGTTGCCGCGGAACTGGAAGCCGTTTGCGAACGACCGCCGCACGTCCACCACCAGCGAGTTGTAGACACCCACCCCCTGCGATACCCACGACGTCGAATTGGCCAGCGCCGGATTCGCGTTTTTCGCTCCCGTCGGATAAAAAGCCGAGCCATTCGGTTCAATCGTCGGCACCGGTTCGTTCATGTCTTCTGAAAGAATCTGGTCGTAGCTGTGCGAACCCACATAACCCACAGTCAGCGTTGTGCGCGGCGCCACCTCCTGCTCAACGCGCAGGCTCCACGTCAGCACTGCCGGCGTTGCAATGTCCGGCTGCACATTGCTCGGCGAAACTTTGGTTCCTGCCGGCGGCGGCGTGCCCGGCGTGATCTGCAGGTCCGATACCGCGATGCTGCTGATCGACTCCGCCGTGTTGAACGGCGCCGTTTGGTCCAGACGGTAGTCGAGCGTATCCAGCAGCCCGTGATAAAGCCCCACGCCGCCGCGCACCGCCGTCTTGCCATTGCCCCACGCGTCCCATGCAAATCCCGCTCGCGGTTCCGGCAAAAAGACTGCTCGATTTGTCGTCAACGCGGAATTCCCTACCACCGGCTGCGTCTGCAGCACTCCATTCGCCAGCGCGTAGTTCGCCGCGCGGCCTTGCGCTTCATTCCAACCGTTCGTCGATTCTGAACGGAACCCGACCCTCGCTTCAAAGCGAGGCGTCAGCTTGATCGTGTCCTCCACATAGGCCGAACCCGCAAACATCCGCCATCCCAGTTCCGTCGGCGAGGGAACAACCGTGAACGTCTTCACCGTGCCCTGCAGGAAAGTCTGCAGTGTGCTGAACGATGCCTGCCCATACTGATCCTGCGCCAGCAGATCGTTCGATTCAATCCGCTGCAGCCACACTCCGGCTTCCACCTGGTGCCGTCCGCGCGACCAGTACACATGATCGTCCCACGTCAGCAGGTTGCGCGCCGCTGTGTTATTGCTTCCCACATTCAGGCCGGCTTGCGAAATTGCCGACGCGCCATTCGACGCCGTGCTGCCGCTGATCACAATCGCCCCAATCGGCTCGCCCGTCACCCACCCCGGCAGATCCACCGGCGAGTACCCCGTAAAGAAGTAGCTCGCGCGCGAATAGCCGAAACGCGCCGTATTCAGCAGCGCCGGAGAAAACACATGCTGCTCTTGCACGCTCGCCACTTGTTCGCGCAGGCTCTCGTTCACCAGGCTCAACGGATTGGCCGAAGGCGTAGTCGCGGCGCTGTCATCCACCGTGTACACGGCAAACAGCAGATCCTTGTTGCTCAAATTGTCGTCGAAGCGTGCCGTACCGAAATCTTCATGAATGTGCTGCGGCGGATGGCTGAATGCCTCCCCAATGCCGCCTCCCAGGTCAGGCCCGTTCTGTACCGGCCATAGCGCGAGCAGCGGAGCAACCGCGGCATTCACGCCCACATAGGTTTCCACTCCGGAACTGTTCGGAAGATAACCCTGCCGCGCTTCGTTGTCCGGCACCAGCGTTACCGCGCTCAGTCCCCAGTTCTGCCGGAACCCTTCGTAGTTGCCGAATACAAAAAGCTTGTTTGCGCGAATCGGTCCACCCAGCGAACCGCCAAATTGGTTCCGCTGAAATTCGGGTATTGCACCCTGATCAAAGTAGTTGCGTGCATCCAGCGCGCTGTTGCGGATGAATTCGAAGGCCGTCCCCCGCAGCTTGTTGGTGCCTGATTGCGTCACGATGCTCACTTGCGCGCCATCACGCTTGCCATAGGTAGCGCCATAGGTGTCCGTCACAACGTTGAATTCGCGCACCGCGTCCACACCCAGCAGTTGTCCGCTCGTACCTCCCGGCGTCACGTTGATTAGTGACGCTCCCGTGTACTCAATGCCATTCAGCAGAAACAGATTGTCCTGTGGACGACGGCCGCTCACCGCAAACATGTTGCCCACCGAAGAGTTCGAACTGCCAATCCCGCCCGAGCGCTCTCCCGTGTAGTTCACCGTCGCCGGATTCAACGTCAGCAACTCGTCATAGCTGCGTCCATTCAATGGCAGCTCTTTCACCTGTCGCTCGTCAATCAGTCCGGCCGTTTGTTGTGTGGTCACGTTCACGCCGGGATCCGACGCATCCACTTCCACCTGCTGCTGCACCTGTGCAAGGCCAAGAACAAAATTCACCGGCAGGCTCTGGCCCACCGTCAGCGAGATGCCGCTCTGCTCTTGCACCGCGAATCCGTCATGCGCAACCGACACTGTGTACAAACCAACCGGCACCGACGGGGCAAAGTAGCGGCCTGCGGCATCTGTCGTCAGATTGCGCGTCGCCCCTGTCTCAATCTGGCGCACCGTCACCACCGCGCCCGAAACCGCCGCGCCGCTCGCGTCCTGGACGTTGCCACTGATCGTTCCGCCCACTACTTGCGCTTGTGCTGCTAAGGCTGCGACGAAAATTAGGGATGCAAAAATACGGGGAAGCTTGAACATAGAGCTCACTGTCTCTCCTCAAATTGTTCCGGTGAATCGTGGCCTGGTGGTCCCAGGGCTTTGCGGTACGCAACGGCCTTCAGAATGTGAAATTGCCGAAGCAGTTCAAACGTCAAAAGTCTCTAGCGGCTACAACAACAACCCATCTGCCGGGCGGCAGGGGTGCGGAGCTGCGGATTGTCGACGACAAAATCCATGAGACCTTTGGATACAAAGAGCGTTCTGTTGGTCAACCCTGAAAATAGAAAAGCCGCGTCAGCAATTGCTGCAACGCGGCCATACGTGAAGGTGTTGAAACTCTGAAGCCTGTCTCAGCCACACGAACGGCGCGGTGCGCAACAACACGCACAACACACCATCGCGATGAGACCAGCTCGCATGTCCTGACTATAGCCGAGCTTCCACGCGGGGTCAAACCCCGCCGGCAACCCATCGAGACTTTCTCCTTGACAGCTTAGGAGAGTGGAGCTACTCTCCTAATCAAATTAGGAGGGTCCATGACCGACGAAGCCCAGCTTCTTCCCGGCACACTCGATCTCCTCATCCTCAAGGCCGTCTCGCTCGGCCCGCTCCATGGCTACGGAGTTCTCCTGCGCATTGGCCAGATCTCCGGTCAGGCCCTCCTCATTGAACAAGGCGCTCTCTATCCCGCGCTCTTTCGCCTCGTTCGCCAGGGACTCCTCAAGGCAGAATGGGGCACCTCTGAAAACAATCGTCGCGCCAAGTTCTACGAACTCACCACCGCAGGCCGCAGACGCCTGCGCGAAGAAACCGATGGCTGGAATCGTCTGGCCGTGGCTATGGCAACCGCCCTCGGCGCCCAATCGGAGGAAGTATGAAATTCCTCGCTTACTTTCGCTCCCTCGTCTCCGCAGTTTTTCACCGCACCCACGCCGCCGAGGACCTCGACGACGAGCTCCGTTCCCACATTCAACACCGCGCTGACGACCTCGAACGCTCCGGTCTTTCCCGTGCCGAAGCTGAGCGCCGCGCACGCGTCGAGTTTGGCGGCTATCAACGCTACCGCGAAGAAACCCACCAAGTCCTCGGCGGCAACTTCATCGCATCTTTTGTTCAGGATGTCCGCTTCGCAATTCGTCTCCTCCGCAAATCCCCCGGCTTCACGATCGCTGCCGTCCTCACCCTCGCTCTCGCCATCGGCGCAAACTCCGTCGTCTTCAGCGTGCTCAACGCCTTCATCCTGCGTCCGCTTAACGTTCCCGATGCCAAAAGCCTGTTCGGCATTTGGCGCCTGCCCGACAACAATATGGCCGAGTCCTATGCCGACTATCTCGAGTTGCGATCCCGCAATCACAGCTTTCAAGATCTCGTGGCCTACAACGTCGATGAAGCGGGCCTCGACACAGGGCAGAACCCATCCCGCATCTGGATTGAAGAAACGACCGGCAACTACTTCGACGCGCTGCGCCTGCAACCTTATCTGGGCCGCGTCTTTCATTCATCCGACGAGCGAGGTTTCAACAGCGCTCCCTACGTGGTTCTCACCCACGCCTTCTGGCAAGCCCATTTCCAGTCTGATCCCGCAATCGTTGGTCGCGTGGTTCGCATCAACAAGCGTCCCTTCACCGTTGTCGGCGTGGCACAGCCGGATTTCCACGGCACCCTTGTGTTCTTCCATCCAGACTTGTTCATCCCGCTCGTCAATGCTCCACAACTCGACCCAACGGACCTCACATCTCATGGCAATCGTTGGATCTTCATGACCCTCGGCCATCTCAAGCCCGGCGTCACGCAGGCACAAGCCATCGCTGATCTCAACGCCATCGGAGCCGATCTCGCCAAAAACTATCCCAAAGACGACCCCAAAACGACCTACAAGCTGGCGCGTCCCAGTCTCTATGGCGACTACATTGGCCGCCCGGCGCGCGAGTTCCTCAGCGGACTCATGATGCTCGCAGCGCTCATTCTCCTGGCTGCATGCGCCAACCTCGGCAGCCTCTTTGCCGCGCGCGCTGCAGACCGATCCCGCGAAGTCGCTCTTCGCCTCGCACTCGGTTCCACCCGCAAACGCATTCTGCGCGGACTGTTCACCGAGGCCATGCTGATCTCGTTCCTTGGCGGCGCCGTGGGACTCGCCTGCAGCGTGGTTCTATTGCAGGCATTGAGCGCCTGGCAGCCCATCTCTCGATGGCCGCTGCACATCTCTGTCAATCCTGACGCCGGTGTGTACGCCGTCGCCCTGCTTCTGGCTCTGTTGAGCGGCCTTCTCTTTGGTGCCGTTCCCATTCGACAGGTGCTGCGCACAAATCCCTACGAAGTGGTCAAAGCAGGATCCAGCGGCCGCGCCGGCCGCCGCATCACTCTGCGGGATGTTCTTCTTGTAGTCCAGATCGCCCTTTGTGCCGTGCTGGTCACCTCGTCCATGGTCGCCGTCTTTGGCCTCACGCGCACGCTCAGCCACAACTTCGGCTTCGACGTCCAGAACACTCTTCTGGTCGACACCGACCCCACCATGGCCGGCTACAAGGGCGATCAGGTTCCCCTCATTCAAAAGCGCATGATCGACGTGGTCCGGACAATCCCCGGCGTTCAGGCCGTCAGCATGGCAGATCAGGTCCCATTAGGCGACGGCGCGGCAGACACCAACGTCTTCAACGACGCAACCACCGACCTCAAGTCTGCCAATGTCGCGGACGATGCACTCATGTTCCGCGTTTCTCCCGGCTATTTCAACGCAGCTGGAACATCGGTGCTCGCGGGAAGGGAATTCACCAGCCACGACGACAAAAATGCGCCGCGCGTTGCAATCGTCAACCGGCAATTCGCACGCAAGCTCTTTGGCGCCCCAACCAATGCGCTCGGCCGGTTCTTCAAAATGCCCGACGGCACGCGCACCCAGATTGTCGGATTAGTCGAAGATGGAAAATATAGCAGCATCACTGAAGATCCCCGCACCGCGATCTTCGTCCCGCTCCTGCAATCGCCATCCTCCGGAACATGGATGTTGGTGCGCTCCGCACGCGATCCCCAGCAGCTGGGATCCGCAATTCGCAACAAAATCGCCGGCTTGGACGCCGCACTTCCCGTCTTTCTCCAGACGCGCTACAAGGGGCTCGATGTCATTCTCTTCGGCCCCCGCATGGCCACCATCTCGCTTGGCGTGCTCGGTGCCCTGGGAGCCATCCTCTCCATCACCGGAATCTTCGGCATGGCTGCCTACTCGGTCAGCAATCGTCTCAAGGAACTGGGCATCCGCGTAGCTCTCGGCGCAAAGCGAAAAGAAGTTCTCGGCGCCGCTCTTGGGCGTGCAGCCAAATTTCTCGCCATCGGCTCCGCCGCGGGCCTGCTACTCGGTATCCTGGCAGGTCCTGTGCTTGCCTACGTTGTTGACCAGGCAACACCCCACGATCCCCTCATTCTCACGGTCGTCGTTCTCGCTATGGCGTTGCTCGGCTTGGTGGCCACATGGATTCCCGCCCAGCGCGCCCTTGCCGTTGACCCCATGATCCTGCTCCGCGAGGACTGACAACCACGATCGCTCCCGAATCCGCCGCACCAACGCAAAACAAGGGCTGGGATCGCTCCCAGCCCTCGTTTGTTGCTAGATTCTGCCGGAATCTGCCCGGCCTGCAGGCTTACAGAGGCTGAACGTCCGCAGCTTGCCAGCCCTTGGGCCCCTTCACCACGTTGAATTGCACGGCTTGACCTTCTTGCAGACTCTTGAAACCACTCGAGTTGATTGCAGAGTAATGCACGAAAACATCCTCGCCGTTTTGACGCGAGATAAAGCCGAAGCCCTTCGCGTCATTGAACCACTTCACTGTACCTTGTTCCATTTTGTTCGTGTTTCCTGAATTGAATTGCGCTGGATGAATCGGAGCGACCACTGGCAGAATCTTGCTTGGTTGGGCGAGTACTGCTCACGCCCGGTTCGACTCTAACGCTGTCCAAAGTGTACCATCCCTGCCAAATCGTCGCTGCCCAATTCGCCTCCGGCCGCCTGGCTCCCAAATTTTCTCCTGAGCAAAGCCCTTTCAATTCAATGTCCTGGATCGCCCACATCCCCGTTGTGGTACCGTGAATGGTCGCCATGCCCATCGATCCCGTCCCCGGCCTCCTCGCACGCGCCACGCAGGCACTCGAAGCCGAATTCCACACCCTCCCAGCCTTCGATCCAGCCACCCCCTCTGCCTCCGACACCGACGCCATGGATCGCGTCCTTTCATCCGTCGCCCACCGTCTCGGCGATAACTATCCCTATTTCCATCCTCTGTACGCCGGCCAGATGCTCAAGCCCCCCCACCCCCTTGCCCGCGCCGCCTACGCCCTCGCCATGAGCATCAACCCCAATAACCACGCCCGCGACGGTGGCCGCGCCAGCTCGGCCATGGAGATCGAAGCCGTCGCCCAGATCGCCCGCATGTTCGGCTGGACTGAGTTCCTCGGACACCTCACCTCCGGCGGCACCATGGCCAATCTCGAGGCGCTCTGGGTTGCCGCCCAGCTCAATCCAGGCAAAAAGATCGTCGCTTCCGAGCAGGCTCACTACACCCATCACCGCATCTCAGGCGTCCTTCAACTCGAGTTCTCCGCCATACCCAGCGACCTCCGCGGTCGCATGGATCTCGACGCTCTCGAGACAGAGCTGCGCAAGGGTACCGTCGGCACAGTCGTCGTTACCATGGGCACAACCGCCATCGGCGCCGTCGATCCGCTTCCTGAAATCCTCTCTCTGCGTGAACGCTACGGCTTTCGCATCCATGCAGATGCGGCCTACGGCGGCTACTTCCGCCTTATTCCCGATGCGCTCGATGTACCCGCACGCCACGCCTTCGCCCTCATCGATCAGGTCGATTCCATCGTCATCGATCCCCACAAGCACGGCCTCCAGCCCTATGGCTGCGGCTGCGTTCTCTTTCGCGACCCTTCCATCGGCCGCTTCTACAAACACGATTCGCCTTACACCTACTTCACATCGAAAGATCTGCATTTGGGCGAGATCAGCCTGGAGTGCTCCCGCGCCGGCGCCTCGGCTGTCGCTCTCTGGGCTACGCAGCAGCTCTTGCCTCTCGTGCCCGAGGGCGAATTTGCCCGCGGCCTCGCTGCCGGCCGTCAGGCTGCTCTCGAGTTCGACCGCCGCCTTCGTTCCGACAATCGCTTTGTCCCACTCGCTGCCGGCCCACCGCAACTCGACATCGTCGTCTTCAAATTACTTGCCGATTCCCCTCAACGCTCCACGGCACTTGCACATCAAACTTTTAGTACATGTGACACATGCGCTTTGCATCTGGCCCTTGTACAATTGCCGCAATCCTGGTTTGAGTCGTCGAGCGCCGCCAACCGGGGAGCGGAAGAACACGTTACTTGTCTGCGCTCCGTGCTCATGAAGCCCGAACATCTGGGCTGGCTCGATTCAATCTGGGAGAAGCTCACTGCAAGCTGCATGCATAGCTGAAGGGGAAAATGCGATGCAAGGCCGTGGCGTAGCTGAAGCCGAAAAAGAAAACGTTCTCATCCGCGCCGGCGACTGCTCCGTGACCATCCTTCCCCAATTCGGCGGCAAAATCGCCTCCATTCGTGTGCGCAACCACGAACTCCTCCAGGCTCCGCTCGCCCCCATTGCCCCCCGCACTCCCAACATGCCCTTCGATGCCGCCGACGCCAGCGGCTGGGACGAGTGCCTGCCGTCCGTCGCCGCTTGTACCGTTCCAACCGCCGCCGGCTCTGCGGACATTCCCGATCATGGCGACCTCTGGCGTGTTGCTTGGGATTCGTTCGACTCCAACGGTGCTGTCTCGCTCAAAGCGTCCTGCTTCTCCCTCCCGCTCACGCTCGAGCGCACATTCACACTTCAGGAATCAGGCAGCAATTGGCAACTGGCTCTTCACTATAAGTTGACCAACACCAGCGCCCATGCCGTTCCATGGTCCTGGGCTGCACACCCACTCTTTGCCGCCGAACCGGGCGACTCCATCGAACTGCCCGCATCCATTCGCTCGCTGCGGCTCGAAGGTTCCGCAGCCAATCGCCTTGGCATGGGCGGCGACCGCATGGACTGGCCGATCGCAAAACTTCCTGCGGGCGATACCTCCGATCTTTCCGTCGCGTATCAATCCGAATCCGGTTACGGCGACAAGCTTTTCGCTGGTCCGCTCGCGCCCGATGCCAATTGGTGTGCTCTCCGACGTCCCGGCGCCGGGGTTCGCATCCGTGTTTCGTTCGACGCCAGGGCCACGCCCTATCTCGGCCTCTGGCTTTGCTACGGTGGGTGGCCCGATGGGCCCGGTCCCAAACAGAATTGCGTTGCCCTTGAACCGGCGACCGCTCCCGTGGACTCTCTAGCCCTCACCGGCCCGTGGTCGCGCTCGCTTGCACCCGGCAAATCTTGCTCCTGGCCGATGACGGTCGCGTTGGAATCTTTATAGAGTCGAAACGTATGCATGATCCTGCCCAGTTGCGCTCGCTCCACCTCGCTCGCTTCAAGGCGGAGCCCGCCCTGTTTGTCGCGCCTGGCCGCGTGAATCTCATCGGCGAGCATACGGACTACGCCGAAGGCTTCGTCATGCCTGCGGCCATCGACTTCGCCACACTCGCCGGTATCTCGCCGCGCAGCGACGGCAAAATCGCCTTCTACTCAGAAAACTTCTCTGAACAGAAATGCTTCGATCTGTCGGCCTTTCCCTCTGCCCCGTCCAGGCACTGGAGCGACTACCCTCTCGGCGTCGTTTCCATCCTCGCCGGCGAGGGCCACAAAATCCCCGGCTTCAGCCTCTCTCTCTGGGGCGATGTCCCGCTCAACTCCGGCCTCTCCAGCTCCGCTTCTGTTGAAGTCGCCACCGCCGTGGCCCTCACGTCGTTCCTCGGCGTCCACTACCCCGGCGCCGTGCTCGCTCGCCTCTGTCAGCGTGCCGAAAACGAATTCGTCGGCGCCAACTGCGGCATCATGGACCAGTTCATCTCCGCCAACGGCGCTGAAGACAACGCGCTCCTCCTCGATTGCCGCGACCTGAGCTACAAACTCGCACCGATCCCCGCCGATGTTGCCCTCGTCATCGCCAACACCATGGTCAAGCACTCCGTCGCCGGTGGCGAGTACACCAGCCGCCGTGCCGAAGTTGAAGAAGCTGCCGCCGTCATCGCTCGCCATCGTCCTGAGGTTCGCTTCCTGCGCGATGCGACCGTCGACGATCTCAAGAAATGGGGCGGCGAAATGAGCCCCAATGCTCTCAAACGCGCGCGCCACGTCATCACAGAGAACACCCGCACCGTGGCCGCTGCCGATGCGCTCCTTCGCGGCGACCTCAAACAACTCGGCCGGCTCATGGCCGAGGCTCATATCAGCTATAGCCGCGACTTCGAAGCCAGCTGCGTCGAAGCCGACGCCATGGTCGCCCTCGCTCAGGATCTGCCCGGCCTCATCGGTGCCCGCCTCACCGGCGGCGGCTTCGGCGGATGCACCATCAACCTCGTCGATCGCGAACAGGCGCACGCCTTCTCTGAAGCACTGGCCGCCCGGTATGCCACCGAAACCGGCATCGACCCCCAAATCATGATCTGTCACGCTTCTGGCGGTGCCCGCCGTCTGGGGTAACTTGAGTACTTACTTTGGTCAACCCGGCCCTCGTTTCCCCCGTTAACCCATTCAATGCACACACCTTCCAGTCAAGTCAAAATCGCTGTGCCTTGGTGGATTCCCGAAACTATCGTTAGCGGCAGAGACTTTGGTTTCCTTGTTAAAATCGATAGAAAGTTTGCCGATGATTCCGGGTTAGACCCTTCGAACCTGGTCGGTATTGGGTGTTTTTCCATTTCCGGGCCGCACGTGTGCGGTCCGTTCCCATCTGGGCCGCTGAGAGATAAACGATGCAGCTAAATTCAAACAAGCCTTTCGCCTACGAACCTTTCCCCACATCCGGTCTGGTCGCCTATTTCTCCATGGAAATCGCGATCAACCCCTCCATGCCTACCTACTCCGGTGGTCTGGGCATGCTCGCTGGCGACACCCTTCGCTCCGCCGCAGATCTCGGCGTGCCGCTCGTCGCCTTCACCCTCGCCCACCGCAAAGGCTACTTCCAACAGCACCTCAATGGCTCCGGCGAGCAAACTGAAGACGTACAGCCGTGGAACCCCCAGGATTTCTGCAAAGAAGAGCCCGCGCGCATCACCGTTTCCATTGAGGACCGCACCGTCACCGTACGCGCCTGGCGCTACGATCTCGTCGGCCGCTACGGGCACATCGTGCCCATCTTCCTGCTCGATACCGATCTCGACGGCAACTCCGGCTGGGATCGCGGCCTCACCGACCACCTCTATGGCGGCGACACCAACTACCGCCTGCAACAGGAAATCGTTCTCGGCATGGGCGGCGTCCGCATGGCCAATGCCATGGGTTTCGCTGTAAACGTCTTCCACATGAACGAGGGCCACGCCGCACTGCTCACCCTCGCCCTGCTTGAGGGCGAACTCGGCGGTGGTCCACTCGGCGAAGCCACTGACTCCGATATCGCCCAGGTCCGTCGCAAGTGTGTCTTCACGACGCATACACCCGTGCCCGCTGGACACGATCGCTTCTCCCGCGAGCAATCCATCCGCGTCCTCGGCGGCGATCGCACCGCCCGGCTTGAGAAACTCGGCTGCTTCCAGGATGGCCTCATCAACATGACGCTGCTCGCCCTGCGCTTCTCGCGCTATGCCAATGGCGTTGCCATGCAGCACGGCAAAGTCTCGCGCGACATGTTCCCCGAGTTCGCCATCGACTCCATCACCAACGGCGTCCACGCCCCTACTTGGATCTCCGAGCCCATGCAGCGCACCCTCGACGCGCACATTCCCGCATGGCGCCGCGACAATCTCTACCTCCGCAACGCCATCGACCTGCCCATCGCAGACATCCAGCAGGCGCACGCGCAAGCCAAAGAGTCTCTCCTCACTGAAGTCGCCACGCGCACCGGCCACGTCCTCAACCCCCGCGTGCTCACGCTCGGCTTCGCCCGCCGCGCCGCTACCTACAAGCGCGCTAACCTCCTCTTCACCGATCCTGAACGCCTCGTCAAAATTGCCCAAGCCGCGGGCGGCCTTCAGATTCTCTACGCCGGCAAGGCCCACCCGCAGGACTTTCCCGGCAAGGCGCTCATCCAGGGCGTCATCGAAACCGCGCACAAGCTCTCCAATGACCTGCTGCAAATCGTCTATCTCGAAAACTATGCATGGGATCTGGGTGCGCTGCTCACCGCCGGTGTCGACGTCTGGGTCAACACGCCCCGCCGTCCCTACGAAGCCTCCGGCACCAGCGGCATGAAGGCCGCTCTCAACGGAGTTCCCAGCCTGTCCATCCTCGACGGCTGGTGGATCGAAGGCTGCATAGAGGGCGCAACCGGCTGGGCCATTGAAGACGGCGCTAACGACACTGAAGAAGCTACCTCGCTCTACGACAAGCTGGAACACGCCGTCGTACCGCTCTATCTCGATGCACCCGAAAAGTGGGCTCGCATGATGCGCACCACCCTCGCCTTCAACGGCTCCTACTTCAATACCAATCGCATGGTCAAGCAGTACACACGCAACGCCTACTACCCGGTCAAACTCATCGAGCCCGCCAAGATCGAAGAACCCGCCTTCGCCCACTAAGCCGGGCCTCCACTCCAACCCCCAAGGGCGAATCCCCTCCGGATTCGCCCTTTTTCTTTGCCAACCTTGCCCCAAGCCATCCTCGCTCAACACCGGGCCTCGCCCAGAATTCTTCTTTACAATAAGCGTATTCTTATATAAGCTATCGATAATGAACAAGCAGCTGAGCCTCGACGTTTCCTTCGCCGCGCTGGCCGACCCCACCCGCCGCGCTATTCTCGCTCGCCTTGCCCTGGGCGAAGCCACGGTGATGGAACTGGCTCAGCCATTCGAAATGACGCAACCCGCCATCTCCCAGCACTTGAAAGTCCTCCAAAGCGCGGGACTCATCGTCGTTCGAGTCGATGGCACCAGGCGTCCTCGCCGACTCGCCAAGCAAGGCATCGAGGCCATGGACCAGTGGCTTGCGATGCTTCGCCATGCGATGGAGAAAAACTACGACCGGCTCGACCAGGTGCTCTCCGCAATGGAGCACCCCAGAAAAGGAAAAAAGAAATGAGCAAAATGACGCTTACCACCGAAGGCGATACACACATCGTTGTCACCCGGCGCTTCGCCGCATCCCCCGAGTCCGTGTACCGCGCGCATACTGATCCAAAACTCATCCAGCAGTGGCTCCTTGGTCCCGATGGATGGACCATGCCGGTCTGCATCAGTGATGCGAAACCCGGCGGCAAGCTCCGCTATGAATGGGCCAATGCAAAAGGTCAGGGTTTCTATATCACCGGAGAATATGTGGCGCTCGAGCCCTTCAGCCGCATCGTCCATATCGAACGGATGCATCTCCCCGATCCCACACCAGACAACCACGTCGAGACGCGCTTCGACGCCGATGGTGCCGGTACGCTGATGACCATTCGCATGACCCTACCCGATGCGCAGACCCGCGCCGCAATGCTCTCCACAGGCATGGAGCAGGGAATGGAAGCAAGCTATCAGCGCCTCGAGCGAACCCTCTAGTTCTTCGCGGCTGCGGTCTCCGAAGCGCTTCACGCAGCGCGCCCTCCCGAAGCCGCGAGGCAACAGCTCCCCTTTAACCTGCCAACTCCGGCAGCTTGCCTGCCACTGCTGCTTCCGCGTCCCGTACCAGCGCCTGCGCTTCCCTTGCGAACGCCGCAAGAGCATTCCGTTTTCGCAGCGGACTCAGCCAGGGATCCACCGCAAGCGTCTCCGGCCCGCACACAAATCCAGCCTTGGCCGCCCGCTGCAGGCACCTCGCTGCTTCTGCTGCGTTGCCCAGCCGCGCATAATGCCGCGCGAAATAGACCAGAATCTCCGGCTCGTACGCCGCATCGGCGCTTTCCATCAGGCGCACAGCTTCGTCCTTTTTGTCTTCGAGAACCGCCGCGAGTGAACCGAGAAGCGCGCGCATCAGTTCCGACAGCGGCATCGTTCTCATACGTTCGCGTAACATCCCTCGCGCGTGCTCCGTCTCTCCCAGTGCGGCCCACGCGGCGGCGTCCAGATAATACCCGCCGCGTCCCCCATAGCTTTCAATCGCCGCCGCATAGTCGCCCGCAAGAAAGTACGTGTGCGCAACGCTGGTCGTCACATCTGGATCCAGTTCAATCGCTCGCTGATGCGCTTCCATCGATTGCCGCAGGAGTCCTCTAAAGCGAAGCACCTGCACGAGAATCGTGAAGGTCTCCGGTTCGTCCGGATGCACACGCAGCCGTTTCAGCAACCGCTCCATCGCCTGAGCAGCGTACCCCGTATCTACCTCGACCATTGCATAGAACTGGTGTGCCGCCGCAAGATCCGCATCCAGCGCAAAGGCGCGTTCCAGCGCGGCTCGTGCCAGTTCACCCTTTGCCGAGGAACCCGTGCTGAACTTGTCGAGGAACCAGCAGCACCGGCCCAGCCATGCCCACGCCGGGGCAAAGTTCGGATCCTCCGCCAAAGCCGTCCAATACAGTTCCCGCGCCATCTGCATCGATGGAATCGTGCGCGTTTCCGTGAGCTCTTTTGCCCGCAGAAATTTTCCATACACCGATCGCCGCACTCCCGGCTCGCTCAGCACCGCCGGCTCAAACCGGTACCCATGCTTCGACACCGTGCGGATCGTGTTGCGCCCCACAACTTTGCGCAATGCGCCAATCAGGTTCGTCAGGTTCGCTTCACTCACATGCACGCGCGGCCACAACGTCGCCATCAGCTCCTGCTTCGTCACCAGGTGTTGCGCGTGCCGCACCAGGCAGAGCAGCGCATCGAAGGCCCGCGGTTGCAGCGTTACCGCGCGCCCTGCCCGGCGTAGCAGCCGGTCCTCGGGATACAACTCGAATTTTCCGAATCGGTAAGCGGTGTCGACCGAGCTTTGATTTTGCTTTGAAAACCTGTGGCTCATCTGTGGTTTGCCCGCCTCGAAATCAGCCTACACTGCGGCCATGATGGAACACACAGCACAAATGGCTTCCTCCAGAACGCTCTTGCGTCGCATCCTGCGCGCCCGGCTCATCCTCACCCTCACCGCCCTCTTAATTGCCGCAACCTCCCTCGCCCTTGCCGAGCCCCTGCAAACCGACAGCACTTCGCCTCAGGCCAAACTCCTGCGCGATGGCTCCCACGACTTCGACTTCAACATCGGCGTCTGGCACACGCACATTCACCGCATCCACGATCCGTTCTCCGATTCCTCCGAAGTCATGATCCTCGATGGCACCGTGACCGTCCGCAAAGTCTGGGGCGGCAAAGCCGAGCTTGAAGAAATCGAAGCCAACGGGCCAAAAGGCCACTGGGAAGGAATGACACTGTTCCTCTACAACCCCGCTGCGCACCAGTGGAGCCAGTCCTTCATCGCCAGCAGTCAAGGCGAACTCGGCACGCCCCTCATCGGCGAATTCCACGATGGGCGCGGCGAGCTCTACTCGTCTGACACTTTCAAAGGCAAGACCATCCTCGTTCACGGCGAGTGGTCTCAGATCCAGCCAGACTCCCATCGCTACCAGGAGTCCTACTCCAACGACGGCGGCAAAACCTGGAAGCCCGCATTCATCGGCGACCTCACCCGCGACACGTCCGCCGCGTTGCAAGACGGCACGGCCATCGCCGATCCGCCTCCCGCCAACGACACTGTCGTTGGCGAACGCGACTTCGATCTCGACCTTGGTAATTGGAAGACCCACTCGCAGCGTCTCCTCCATCCGCTCACCGGTTCGAATACCTGGGTCGAAATGGACGGCACCACTACCGTCAAAAAGGTCTGGGGCGGCCGCGCCAACCTGGCCGAATACGACGCCACCGGCACCGGCGGCCACGTCGTCCTCCTCTCGCTTCGCTGGTTCAATCCTCAGATGCACGAGTGGAATCTGGATTTCGCGACACCTCAGGTCGGCACCCTCGGTGTTCCCGGCGTCGGCACATTCAAAAACGGCCACGCCGACTTCTACGACTACGAAATCATCAGTGGCCGATCCGTCTTAGTTCGGTTTTCTTTCTGGAAGATCACCGACGAAACCGCCCGCTCCGAGCAAGCCTTCTCCGAGGATGGCGGCCAGACCTGGGAAGTGAACTGGATCAACAATTACACCCGCCTCAAAGCCGGCTGACCCGTCCAACCGCATCACAGGTTTCCTCCCATCGCTCTCCTTTCAGTTCTCCGGCGCCTCGGTCTGCGGTAGCGCCTTCTCAGCATCGGGCAGCCCGGCAAGCGGCACGCCGGTGATGGTCCCGGCGCCAGGATCAGAAACGTAGAGCGTTCCAGCTGCATCAATCGCGAGATAGCCGCTGTTCGTCTCGGTGAGAATCGTCGTGTGCGCGTAGCCATCCGCGGTCGGCGTCTCGCGTTCGATCGTCGCTGCAGCAAAATCAGCGACGTAGAGATTTCCATCGGAATCGAAGGCAAGACCCTGTGGCGCAACAAAAGGCCCTTCAATCGTGGACTCGCGATAGCCGGCGCCGCTCGGCGTCTCTTGATAAATCTTCTTATCGTCCTGCGAGCCCACAAACACCGCGCCGTCCCCATTCACGGCTACACCCATGGGGCCATGGATGCGTCTCGTAATCACAGTCTGGCTGTAGCGCCCGTTCGTCTGCAATGTCTCTTTGTAAAGAACGTTGTCGTTGCAGTCGGAAACGTAGACGTTTCCCGCTCCATCCACGGCGATACCGCACTGCGCGCCCATCGGACCTCCGATGGATGACTCCACATAATTGCCGTAACGGCTTGGTGTCTCCTTGTAGACATACATGCCCGTTCCCGCCACAAAGAGGTTGTGGTTCCCGTCTATCGCGATCACGCGTTGCCCGTAGATTCCAATAACGCGCGGTATCGAAGCGAAGTCGCCACTCGGCAACGGCAGTTCCTCGAAAATACTTCCGTTGTGGAACCCCGTCCCTTGTTTCGTAGTGACTACAAAGAGCGAACCATGCTCGTCCACGGCCACGCCGTTCGGATGGCTCAAACCTTCTATCACCGTCTTCTCCTTCAGCGGCGTCCTCGGCTTTCTATCGACTCCAATCCCGTGGAGATATGCGGTTGCTACGGGTGCGCCGGCTGCATCGGTCAGAATCACCGCGCCCAGCCGCACACCTGCGGCACGTGGACGAAAACTCACGACAACCGTGCACGTCGCCTCCGGGAAATACTGAGCCTTCAGGCGGCATGTACTTTTTCCGGCTATCAGAAAATCCGCATTCTCTTTCCCCAGCGTGCGCACCGAGATTTCGCTCACGCGCACTGGGCGGTTAATCGAAAGCGTCACCGGCGCACTCTTGCTTTCATGCAAAGGCACGCGGCCAAAATCCACAGGCGCGCACCGCGCAGTCACGCAGCCGGCCAGCATCGCGGCCATCCACGCATCGCGGGCTGCAAATCTCACACTGTCTCCTCGCTGGCGGTCTTACTTCAAAACGATGGGCTCCCCTACCGGCTCTCTCCCTTGGGAATGCAATCAACTCATCCTCCACCCATTGTCCTCTTCACATTGTCCTCTTCACATTGTCCTCTTCAGCCGTCCCGGGTGCCCAACAGGGCGGGCTTTCAAGATGTCGACCAGGGACTGCCGACCTGGCCCCGTGCGAAGACCCACATACGTCTCGGTTGAGTTGTAGGAGCCGCTGAACTCAGATTCAATTCATCCCCGCCTCATGGAACACAGAACAATGGAGCCCGCCGCGCGCCGGAGCGGGGCCCAGACAGGACGGCCGAGTGCAAGCGGGGCGAGCGGACGAAGAAGCGCGAAGCATGAGCGCGACGGACGCGAGACCGCGCAGCGTACACGAGGCCAACCGCGTAGAGGCTGGGTATATCTATGGTCTTTTGGGGCGTGTCCAGGCCTGGGTGCGCGCGGTACCAAGTGGTAACTTCCGGATTGCCCACCATCCGCCCGCGAGCAGTTCCGTGGGATTGTTTCAACTCCAATTTCTGCGAAGATAAGCAAGATGAAGGACGGGAGCTGAAATGGTTACACCGAAGATGCGGCGATGGACAATCATGAGTGACTCAGCATCTGACGATACCAATCAGCCGTGGAAGCTGCTACAGCGGGGCGATCTCACGGAGGCCCTGCAGATATTTAAAGATCAATACCGTTTGGAACGAGGACCAGGGCGAAAGCGTGGATTGGGTGAAGCACTCATGTGGGCTGGGGATTATCACGGTGCAGCCAACCACTTTCGGGACGCGATTGACAGAGACGCCCGACATCGAGGCTACAACGCAAGCAACGAGGAGGACTTCGCATTCCTAGGTGCGGCGGAATGGTGTTTGGGTGATAGTGAGGCAGCGATCAGGTCATGGGAATTGGGGATCAGAGCTGTGTATTCCATTGGTGGTTGCCGTACTCACAGTCCGCTGCTCCTTTTTCTGGCTTCCATCCTCAGGCCGAATCTCTATAAAAGAGATCGCGCTGAGAAGACTCTCCTCAAGCGACTGAACAGCCGAAGTGCCAAGGGCTATCCTGCAACGGAAGCACGGTTTGCGCTTGGACTCATTGATAAGCAGGCGCTAGAAGCTTCGTGGCCAGCCACACCACCACTCAACGTACCTCTTGTTGGCGAAGAGGCTGAATGGATAAGGGATTTCTACGAAGCCGTCAGAAATCTTGGAGCGGAAACGAACACCATCGAGGATGCTCGGTTGACTTGGCGAAGCCTGTCTGAACGCTCCCGGTACGAATCTGCAGACGTTGAACTCTTTTATCTAATTGTCAGCATCCCAGAGTTCTTCATCGCGATGCACGAGGCCACGCGCTCCCCTATGATTTAACTTTGCGGGCGCATAACCGCCAATACGGAAGTTATCAGTTGAGCAACGGCGCGGGCCTACAGCAGGTCGAGGCGGTCGAGGATTTGGGCTAAGTGCTGGCGGGCGGCTGGGAGTTTGTACGCGAGCGTGCGCGTGGAGAGCTGCAGGAGACTTGCGGCTGTGGCGTAGTCGAGGCGGTCGCGGTACAGAGCCGCGAGCATGGTTTGCTCGTCCTGGCTGAGTCGCGCGAATGCTAGCTCGAAGTCAGCGACGCGGACGTTGCGGGCGTCCGCGTCGCGCTGCCTCCGCTCACGATAACCGGCATGTCGGTGATGGACGACGCGGCCGGCACGGAGCAGGGCGCGGTCCGCTGACCATTGCCGGAGGCGAACAATGGCGAGGACCTCATCGGTGGGAAGTCCGCTCATTTGCTGTTGAGCTCGATCTGGCGGGTGACGATGATCTGCTGGATGGTCTGTTCGTTGGGTTTCGCGGCGAGCGCGTTGTCAGCGAATTGGCGGGCGAGGGCCGCATAGCGCCGACTGTTGAAGTCGACGCTGCTGGCGGGCAGGGTGGGAGTCTTCGGAGGTTGGGCTGCCATGACCCGGAATATACCACAGGTTGCGGTTAAGGCGATGTGATGGCACTAGATGTTGTGGTCTACCTCAACATCGGCCTCATTTTGAAGGGTTGCTCCTAGAGGACCGGGCTCCGGACCGGGCCATGCGTAAGAGATGAGAGCGACGGCACCGACAGCAACCAATTTCCATTTTCCGTCTGTCATCGGATGATGGAGTAAGTAGGAGTTCACCAGTGGTGCGGACAGCCACAGAACGCTCGCTGTGAGTCCCCACGCACGCGCCTTTGGCCGGTCCTTCCATGTGGTCCACCACGCCATCCCGAAGACGAGCATGGTCGCAAGCATAAGGACTGATGCAACGAACTCGCCGAAGATTGAGCGGGCGATTGAGTGGGCGTGTGATTGGGTGAAGGCGAAGCGCAGTTGAGAAGCCCAACCGAGGAGACAGAAGATGGCGAGGATTGCAAAGAGCCAGCCGAAGATCTTTCGAAGAGTGCGCATGTCTCTGTTGAATGAGAATTGTAATTCGGTTCCGATGATCGTGCGGGGCTTGTGACCGCTGCCACATTGGGCGGCGGGGCGTGCGCGTAGGGTTGTGAACAACGGACTCGAGAGAGTCTTTGAAACGCAAGCACGACTGGAACCCGGATGCGGCAGACGCATCCGGGCTTTTTTGTGCTCAGGCGACGGGTCGGAAATCGTCGTCTTCTTCGTCGAAGCTGTGTCGTGGGCCGTCGGCGGGCGTTCACTTGGTGCCTTTCTCTTTGTGTGTGGCGAGTGCGACCTGGGCGGCGTAGAGCAGTTGCGATCCGTCGCGGCCGTCGAAGAGAGTCGTGGACTCAACTGCGCGTCGATCCTCAAAAGGTCTGGCTGTCGCGCTCCGCAGCCTCTTCTGGATCGCTGGTTTTCAGGAAGTCCCCTGGAGCCTCGGCGTCAACTTGATCGCTGTAGTGATGTTCGTTCTATTGCGGAGATCGGTTCAAGCGTCGAGCCCAACGCCGCAGCACAGCTCAGATTCCGATGAATCGCGCATCATGCCTGTATAACCGCCTACTCTGACCCTACCCAAAATTCCGGCCAGAGGTTGGGTAGTCGACCGGTGGGGTTTCTCCGCGACGTATTTGCGTTTTCCCTGCGCTAACCGAGAATCGGGAACACTGAGGGGATGCTTTGCGTAGTTCGCTGGGTATGAAGCTCCCGAAGAGAATCTTTTGGTGGTGCTCGAGTATCGTTGCGATTTGGCTTATTTTCTGTTCCATTGCCGGCGTCTTTGCCGTGGAGTGGGCATTACATCCTGCGCGGCTCCTTCTGTCGGCAAACGCGGATGCTCAAGCAAATGCGATTGCGCGTAGTGACAGGGTAGTGCTTGAACCAGTTTCAATTTCCGCAGACGATGGAGCCGTATTGCGCGGATGGCGAATACGAACAGTTCACGGAAATGGCGATGCTGTAATACTCCTTCACGGTCAATCAGACAATCGAACTGGGATGGTCGGAACAGCCCAGCTGTTGTTGCGCCACGGCTACTCCGTGCTTTTGCCTGACGCACGGGCACATGGGGTTAGCGGTGGTGCGTTGGCAACCTACGGCGTTAAGGAAGCGAACGATATTCGGCGCTGGTTCGAATGGCTCGGTCGAACTGAAGTGCCGCACTGCATTTACGGCCTGGGCGAATCGATGGGAGCGGCTGAACTACTTCAGTCCCTGAAGAGAGAGGCCGGGTTCTGTGCAGTCGTGGCCGAATCTCCATTCGCAAACTTTCGTGAGGCATCCTACGACCGGATGGGCGAGCGAATTGGTGCCGGCGCATGGGCTGGACGCACCCTAATGCGTCCCGCGGTAGAGGTTGGACTCCTATACGCTCATTGGAAGTACGGGATCGAATTATCGCAGGCAGCACCTGATAAGGCGGTGGCTGGGAGCCGGACCCCGGTCCTGCTGATCCACGGCATGAAGGACGATAATCTCCCTCCGCACAATTCGGAACTCATCATCGCTCAAAGTCGAGGGCGAATTCCCCAGGTTGCCCTTTGGGAACCTAAGGAAGCTGGGCATTGCGGAGCGGCTGGGGCGGAGCCAAAGGAATACGAACGCCGCGTGATCGAGTGGTTTGGAGACCATCATTCGCCAAGTCTTCAATAGCCAGCGTCTGTTCCCGTTTCACCCCTGCAATTTCCATGGCAAGAGTTTGCTCGACGGATGACGGGGTCGAATCAGCAAAGCTCGTGCTCTGGCGGTATTATCATCGAGCTCAAAAATTGCACTATTTTTTGTAAGGTCTTGTTTGGCGACGACACACCCCAGACCATCGGCTAAAGTTGCTTGTAGAATTTTCTTCAACAATGAAACGCTGCGTTTCGATTTTGTTACTCCTCGCGCTTATTGCGGCTGCCAAGCCGTGTTTCGCCCAAACGGGCACCGTGACTTTCTATTCAATTGGGCTGTCAGCTAAAGGGGTGATGAAAGATTTGATCGTTCCTGTTGGCACGGTCCCTTTTACTGGATGGCTCTTTGATGGCGACCAGCGATTGGCGCACGCTCAAGGTGGGCGCGTTATGACTTTCCGAGTCAATGGGGGCGAACACCAATTTACAGTTCCATATCACTCCAACCGCCCCGGAAAGACGGTACTGCATCTCAAAGTGGAATCAGAAGGCAATTACTGTGTCCGCTTATACGCGAAATATGTCGGCGGTACAATGCTTGTGCCTGCTATGTATATTGACAGCCAGATCGAGCAGGTTTCCTGCCAACAAGCGTCGAAAGAAGCGGGGAGCTACAAGCCAATTGATCTTAAACGAGTCGAGCCGGCAGTGCGGGCGCAACTAGAGAGTTCTCCGAACTTCCCAAAGGACAACTGAAACCCGCGTTCAAGAGAGCTGTTGTCGTATCACCGGCAATACGGAAGTTACCTAATTGTGGTGCAGGTATTCGGCCCGGTTGAGGAACTTCTAACCGGTGCCGACCGTGTCAACCCTGGAAATGTTTGCTGAGCCTTTAGGTGCTTTCGGATGATCCGGCATTGCCGCGTCGCATAGCCCAACGGAGAACCCCGACAAACACGACGATTCCAACGGCGATTGCGATGAGTGGCCCTAGAGCCACATTGGATTTGAAATCCCAGCCTGCATATGCCGATTCGCAAAATGTGAAATAGCCGAAGAAGCTACCAACGGCCGATAGCAGAGCGATTACTAACGCCAGCAGGATCGGAACTATTGCCTCGCCCAACGTTTCCATCGTCCTGCGGATGCTCGTCATCGAGTTCGGAGTGTATCACCGCCTATACGGGAGTTACCACTTAGGAAGATTATATACTTGACACAAGGTAGCATTCACGCTATCCTTTCTTCAGTGGACGTTTCTTAGGCTTGTCAGCAACCGCATCTTTCTCTTTCTTCAAGTGTTCTACGACTTTAGGGTGAAAGAGATGCTTGACAGCTTCTTCCGTAGTCATGTGGCGTGGATGTTTGAACGGACTGGAGACCTTAGGCATGAAAAACTCCGTTAATCTTTGCACTCTGATTGAACAATTCGGCAGCGAAGCAAAGTGCCGCGAGTACCTTGAGGCTCTTCGCTGGCCTGACGCCATTATGTGCCCGCGTTGCTCGTCCGACAAGATTTCCAAGATCGTAAAGCGCAATCAGTTCGATTGCGATGTATGCCGCTATCAGTTCTCTGTGACCGCTGGAACGATCTTCAATGACTCGCACCTTCCCTTGTGGAAGTGGTTCCTGTGTGTATATCTGCTTTGCGAGTCGAAAAAGGGTATGAGTGCAAACCAGTTGAAGCGCGTTCTCGGCGTATCGTACAAGACGGCATGGTATCTCTGCCATCGCGTTCGCGCTGCCATGAAGGAAGTCCACCCTGCGCCCTTGGATGGCATAGTGGAAGTCGATGAGACATTCGTTGGCGGTGTGCAGCGCGGTCGGCATTGGAAGCGCCGAGAGAATAACAAAAAAGAAGTTGTTGTAGGAATTAAGCAACGCGGCGGAGAACTTCGCTTCTTTCATGCAGAAGATGTGAAGTCGGGAACACTTGCAAAGTACATCAAGGAAAATGTGAGTGCTGACGTGGAAGTCATCATGACGGATGAATGGCCCGCCTATAAGGGTGCGCTCACTCAGGCTGGATTTGATCGACGCGAAGTGCACAGGACCGTGAACCACCATGACGGTGTGTACGTTGACGGAGACGTGACCACGAACGGCATTGAATCCGCGTTCTCGCTCTTGAAGCGCGGCATCATTGGTTCGTGGCATAAAGTCTCGGCAAAGCATCTTTCCGCCTACCTCGATGAAATGACGTTTCGGTTCAACAATCGCGCCAATCCTTACCTATTCCGCGATACGTTGATGAAGCTCCTGGAAGCGCCCGTACTGGAGTACAAGAAACTCACGGCTGCGTAGCCGCGGGGCACGCGGCCGCCGTAAACGCAATTACGCTATCGGCACCGTAGGCAGTGCATGAATTCTTGATCATAGACAGAGGGCCACTGAAAGACAGAGCCTTTCCACAGTAGACGATATTTCCAGATAATTGAAAGGCATGCTGGTTGATATACGTGATGCGGAAGAACTCTCTACCATAAACGTCTTCAACCAAAAGAGTACTTTTGTCTGGGCGCAAAACTGACAGGCTTGGAGTGTTGCGAACGATTCCGTTTCCGTTTACTCGAAGCAAGATTCGATTCAATTCATCTCTAAAATCCACGGAAAGATATACATCACTGTTAGGTTTTTTATCGTATGAGATAACAGGAAAATTTGCGATTTTTAGAATTGCGGATTTATTTGTTAAAGCAGCACTTCCGTTCCCATATAGGACCGTCATCGTGTTGGGTTGAATCTGACTCGGAAGAAGGGTATCGCATCCATTTGGTGGAGTAGGAAGTCCTTGGGGTACCAGACGGCCTGCGAACTGTTCCGATATATCCTGTTGTGATTTAAACAATTCCTTTTCTTGGCCAATTATTCCCTCAAATTCGCTCTCATCTTGCTTATGAGAAGCTCTCAGGGTAGACAGAGTCTGCTCGAAGTGCCTCTGGCTCATACCAGAGGCTGCCGTAATACCAGAGGAAATTTTACCAAGATCGCTAGTCGCAGCCCCTAATCCCCGAATTGTGCCGTCTAGTCCGCTTTTGGTTTCACCGAGTCCAGACCGGATACTCTGGAAAGCACTCGATTGCTCGCGGTCGGCTACGTACAGATTCTTAATCTCCGCCACTGTTACCATAGTGAACAGGATTATCCAACATGCTTTTTCTAGCACTGGCGGGTCTTTTCGAAGTGTCACGCAGGCCACCAGAAGACCGGCGAGAGCAATATAGGTCCCAATCGGCGGATGATGCCCGGTTCTATTAAGATGCTGGGGAACGAAGTACGCGACCGGCCATAGAAAAACCGCGAGGACTCTCCACCAATAAACAGGCTGCCACCACGAGCGCAGCTTGATTTTCCAGTAAAGCATTCTCCAGAGAAGCGCGCGCGGCGCCATGCTTCCCATCCTTCCATAGGGAAGATACAACTTCCCCCTGCGCCCGATGGTCTCATTAGAGGCCACCTTGCGTCAAAGGGATAATCTTCCCACTTAGTTAACGGGTGCAGAGCTTGTGACCGGTGCTACATCACGCGGTTTGGCGCGCGGATAGGGTTGTGAACAACGGACTCGAGAGAGTCTTTGAAACGCAAGCACGACTGGGACCCGGATGCGGCAGACGCATCCGGGCTTTTTTGTGCTCAGGCGACGGGTCGGAAATCGTCGTCTTCGTCGTCGAAGCTGTGGCGCTTGCCATCGGCGGGGGTCCACTCGCTGCCTTTCTTTTTGTGCGTTGCGAGCGCGACCTGGGCGGCGTAGAGCAGTTGCGATCCGTCGCGGCCGTCAAAGAGAGTCGTGGACTCAACTGCGCGTCGATCCTCAAAAGGTCTGGCTGTCGCGCTCCGCAGCCTCTTCTGCATTCCCAAAACGGAACCCACCCATGACCAACGGTGCGATTCCTTCGCGCACCCTTGCAGTCCAATACCCCTCCAGCGCGTAAACTGGGTTCAGCAGTAGAAAAGAAACGCGGCGATCCCAACCTGGGGTAGCCGCTTCCTTTTGCGGCAAATCTCCGTTGGCGCCAATGCAGCAAATGTGCACATAAGTGCGGTATTGAAGCGTTTTATTTCGCGCTAACGATCCTGGAATCTTTGAGATGAGGGCGAAAAGTGGTACCCCCCTCCCCCCTCCCCTGACCGACATGCCTGTTGACCGAATCGCAATTCTGGCCCCCGAAAATTTCACCGGATCAACGGCTCCCACAGCCTAGCAAACCCCGCCAGCCCCGCTTTCCGGCGCGCGAACCTGAGGCCAGGTCAATGGCGCGCAGCGCGGCTGCCTGGACGGCCAGTCCCCCGTGCGGCCAGCACCGCAGCGCGGCTGCCTGGACGGCCAGCACTGAGTTTGCCCTAACCCTTCGGCGGATCGATCCGGAACGCTTTGTGCGCTTCCGACGGATGATTCACCTTCGAGGCACGCCCTTCGCTCTGCATCCGTCGGTGCGCTTCTGCCCACGTCGGCAACTCCGCGCTCTCCTGCGTCCAGTGCGCAACCGCAGCTTCATCGCACCACTCCAGTAGCTTCCGCATGGCCGGTCCGTGCGGTCTTGCATGCATAAAGGCGCGCATGGCGGCTTCGTTTTCCCAGCAGGTGCAGGTCCAGAACGTCAGCTTGCGATCGTTCAACAACCGCACGCCAAGATTTCCCGGTGACTTTTTGGCCTGGGTATTGATCGGAATTGCCGACAGAAAGAAGGCAGGAACGATCGTCCACGAACGAAGCCTCAGGCGCGTGAGTGATATGAAAGGCATAAACCTCCCAACCCAGGTGTGAATACAGTTTCGATGTTGATGGCGAATCAGGCGAACCCGAATGTTGCGAAGCGGCCGCTGGCGCTAAGCGCCGGAGCTGCCAAAGCCTTTCCCGGCACGTTGCGATTCTTCGAGGCTCTCCACGTGCACCACTGCGCCCGTCAACACCGGCACTGGAATCATCTGCGCGATCTTGTCACCGGCCTTTAACGAGACGGCTGTATCGCTCAAATTAGTCATCAATACCAGAACTTCGCCACGATAGCCTGCGTCAATCACGCCTCCTGTGGTGGCGATGCCGCGCGCAGCCATCGACGAGCGGTCGCGCACCAGACACCCCAGCGGAGCGCCCGATTCCGGGTGCCGCGCTTCAACGGCAATGCCCGTCCGCACGCGCACCGTCGTACCTCCCCACAACTCGACGTCTTCCAGCGCAAACAAGTCGTAACCCAAGTCCTCGCCCGGATGCGCCACCACCGGCAGACGCGCTCCCGGCTCCAGCAATTTCACTCGCAACATGTGTCGATGGTACCGAACCGAGCTGCGCGGCGCACAAAATGGTCAACCCCGCCCGAGGATCTCTCGAGCGGGGCTGTCATTGTTGGCCCCAACGACGAAACACTGTCGTCGGGATTTCAAATTCGGCAAAAGGACCCATAAGCCGAATTCTGTTCTATGCGGTCATTCCTCTAGGCGCCGCGTCACCGCGGACACTCATCAGCGACCTACCCGGAAGTTTCGGCAATTGCTCGAGCCGCCTGGGCGCATCGGGCCGATACGCAATGCGAGTCCAGCTCTTCACCCGCATTTCCCTCCCTATTTGGTCTTGCTCCGTGTGGGGTTTACCCTGCCTTCGGCCTTACGGTCGAAGCGGTGCGCTCTTACCGCACCTTTTCACCCTTACCCTAAGGATCTGCCTTGCGGCCAATCCTCGAGGCGGTATCTTTTCTGTGGCACTGGCCGTCTATGAGTTTTTACGCTCACATCCCGGACGTTATCCGGCACACTGCCCTGCGGAGTTCGGACTTTCCTCCCCCGGAAACCCGGTTGCCCAGGTCCCGGCAGCGACCGCCCGGTCCTCCTGCCAGTTCCCAGTTTACCCGAGTCCGGGTGTGAGCCGATTTCACCGTGCGGCACACAACATTTCGCATCGGATGTTCCGCTGCCGCAATCTACTATGAGAATCGAATTCCACGGCCTTTTCAAAACCCACCACGCAAGCTACTCCATCGAGTGAAGGACTGAAAGCAATGAAGATTGTGACCATCATCGCCCGCATTTTGCTGGCCCTGCTCTTCCTGGTCTCCGGCCTCGACAAGCTTTTCCATTTCTTTCCTGCACAGCCGCTGCCTCCCGGTGCTGCCGGCGAGTTTGTAGGAGCGCTCACATCCACGAAGTACCTGATGTTCGTTGGATTGTGCGAGACCGTGGGTGGAATTCTGCTCATCGTCAACCGCTTTGTGCCCCTTGGCCTCACGATCCTCGGGCCCGTCATCGTCAACATCCTGTTGTCGGGATTGCTGATGGATCATCGCGGCATTGTGCCGGGTCTCGTCGTCACCCTGCTCTGGTTCGTGGTGTTCTGGCGCGTCCGCTCCGCATTTGCAGGGATCTTCGAAGCTCGCAGTCAGAGTTGACCGGCAGATGGGATCCGGTCGAACGGCTCATCGCGCAAAACGGAACGCGACGCGGGCCCCATCGCTATTGCTTGGCAATCTCGAGCATCCTGCGCATGAACCCGTCTTCAGGGAAGAGCTCAAGGTAGTGCTCCATTGCCGCCGTCGCCTTGTCGTACCGCTTCGCAGCAATCAGCTGGTCGATGAGCGCTTTTTGTGACAGGGCGTTGTAGGGCTCGAGACTCACGGCCTTTTGACTGGCCGCGATCGCTTGATCAATCTGATCGGCCTGAGCGAGCGCCTGTGCAAGAGCTGCGTAGCCCGACGCTTGTTTCGGGTCGAGCGCCGTGGCGCGCTGCAGATGATGGATTGCGTTCTGCGTTTCGCCATTCGCAAGATCTCTTTTACCGAGCGCCAGCTGGACCGGAAAGACATCGGGATCGCTCTGCTCCAGCCCTGCGAGTGTCTTCTCGTAGGCTTCCTTGTACTCTGGCCGACGTTCTGCAATTTCGCGATACGCTTCAAGCAAGGTCAGCGACGGAAGTTCGTCTTCGGTGCCGGCCACGCGATTGATGTGGACGAGGTCAGGTAATGCGCGCGTTGTCTGTTCAAAGGCTTCATCGGGCCAAGGCTCGCCAGGCTGCGCCAATATGCGATGGTTGGTGAGACTGGTATGCGCGGTCTCGGTTGCAGCACGCTGCGGCATGTGGCATCCAATGCAGTTGTCCGCAGGCGATGTTTTGCGCCGCGATTCGATCGGCAGCTTGCATGCGCGGCTCGCGTGGCAGCTCACGCACTTGCCATTGAAGTAGGCTGGCGCCTCTTCGAGCGTCGGCTCTTCGTGCGGGTCGTGACACGTCGCGCAGCGCAGTTGCCCTGAGCTGGCGCGGAAGCACCTGCTCATCGACATCTCAAGATAATGCTGCACATGATCCTTGTTATCGGGGTCGCTGCGCTGAAGTGGGACAGAGAGAATGGACCAAGTGTTGTCGAGCGGCGTTCCCGGACGGAAGTCCTGGTAAGTCTTGCCCGGTCGCAGCACTCGCGCATTTCCTGCTTCGTGACACGACATGCAGATGTCATTTTCAAGATCCGAACTCAGCTTCCTCGGGTTCACAATGCGCGTGCCGTGCCGTGTGTCGTTGGCCGTCATGGCACGCACATGCGAGCCGCCGGGTCCATGGCAGTTTTCGCAGCCGATCGCCATTTGGCTGAAGGGAGCTGCCTCAAACTTGCCTGTCATCTCGTCTGCGGGGTTTGCCCTGCCACTGTGACAGGAAATACAACCCGCCAGCACCGGACGGTTGAATCCGTTGTCACTTGTCTCATACCCCGGCGAGGGCTGCCATTCACCTAGCTTCGTGAAGTAGGAGAGGGGCGCTTCAAAGAGGTATTGGCCGCGCTGTATGAGTGCGCTGTAGCCGTTCGCTCCAGCACCAACCACCCATTTCACTTCCTGTGAATTGCGAAAAACATCTTCGCCGTTGGGCGCGATCTGGAACTCACTCTCGAAGAGACTGCCTTGCCGCTCGAAGACCGCGAAGTGCCGATCAAGGCCTTGGTTAAACAGACTTGCCGGCACTTTCAGATTCCCGAGAAGCGCGGGTGTCGCCACGACAATGGATCGCCCCATGCGGGTGCGCTGGAAGCTTTCGTAAATATCGGCGTGACACTGGGCGCATGGGGATGAACCGACGTAGTTGTCCGACGCGACCCGCGCAGTGCTACGCTCGGCCACGGCATTCTTCTGTGGATTCGGCTTCGTCGCAGCGAATACCGACCAGGGCAGGGGAAATCCCGAGAACACCGTACCAGTGATAAGGACCCAGACCAGGGAAGGAACGAACAGCTCGAGCGACGCCCGCCAGCATGTTCGCGGAGCGGTCACTGTCGATTAGACGAAGCAGCCCGGCGGTAAGTTTACCGATGCATGGGAAGCATCAAAAGGACGGCACAGCGTAGCGTCCTACAATGAAGCCAGCAATGATTCAGTACCTCTACCTCGGGCGAGTTGCGTACGACGACGGGTTGCGATTGCAGGCTGAAGTTGCAGCGATGCGCCTGGCAGGTCGTGTCGACAACGTACTTCTGTTGCTTGAGCATCCGCCCGTGTTGACGTTGGGGCGAAACGCGAATCGCTCCAATGTTCTCGCGTCCGATGAACTGCTGGCTCGCCGCGGCGTGACATTGCACGAGATCAATCGCGGCGGGGACGTGACCTATCACGGCCCCGGACAGCTGGTTGGATACCCGATCTTCGATTTGCGCAGCTTAACCAATGATCGCGGAGGGCGCCTCGGTCCCGTTGATTTTGTACGCCGGATGGAAGAAGCCCTTATCCGACTTTGCGGAGTGTATGGCATACGCGCTGGGCGCATCGTCGGGCTGACAGGTGTCTGGTGCCCTGGCGAAGATGTGGACCGGAGCGACACGACCGAGAGTCGCAAGATTGGCGCGATCGGTATTCATGTGTCGCGCGGCATTACATCCCATGGCTTTGCTTTCAACGTGACGACGGACTTGCGCGATTTTCAACTCATCCATCCCTGCGGTATTACCGACAAGCCGGTCACCAGCTTGGAGCGTGAAGTCACAGGGCAAACGGCGTTGCCCAATCTGGAAACGATCGCTCATCAGGCAGCGAGACAATTCGGCCGGGTATTCGGCCAGCAAGTACTCGCAGTGGAGAGCCTGGAAACTCTGCGATCGTTCACGGCCTCAGGCACAACAGCCGCCTTCCCGCAGCCGGAGGACAGGCCGATGAAAGCGCCGCCCGAAGTCGAACGGCTGCATGGTGCTCCTCCGCCGCGCTTGAACGCGTAAGGCACTGCATATCCAGGCATTGCGTGCCGCGATTTATAATCCGGCAGGAACTGACGCTACGTTTCAGGTCTCGCACCGCGGAGAGAACGACACATGCCGACCGACGTCATCATGCCCCAGATGGGCGAATCCATCTTCGAAGGCACCATCACGAAGTGGCTCAAGAAGCCCGGCGACGCGGTGGAGAAGGACGAGCCGTTGTTCGAGATCTCAACCGACAAGGTGGACGCGGAGATTCCGTCCCCGGCAGCGGGCGTTCTGGGCGAAATCAAGTTCGCCGAAGGCGCGACGGTTCAGATCAATGCTGTGGTGGCAGTTTTGAACGAAGCTGGATCGAACGCCAAGGCCTCGAATGGTCCTGCGGTGCAGAGCTCGGCTAAGCCACCTGTGCCCAAAGAACAAGAGACAAAGCCTGCGGCTGCGCAACCTGCGACCGCGCCAAAAGACGGCGGCACTGAGGTTGTGATGCCGCAGATGGGCGAATCCATTTTTGAAGGCACAATCACCAAGTGGCTCAAGAAGCTGGGTGATGGGGTTGCCAAGGATGAGCCGCTTTTCGAGATTTCGACGGACAAAGTGGACGCGGAGATTCCTTCGCCGCTCGATGGCGTTCTCACCGAAATCAAAGTTGCCGAAGGCGCAACCGTGCAGATCAACACTGTCGTCGCTGTGATTGGTGGGTCTGGTCCTTCGCCTGCGAAGAGTTCGGCTGTGCCGGAAAAGCAAACAGCTGCTGCAGCGCCGGCCTCTGCGCCCGTCGCAGCGCCATCGAACGTCGAAGTTTCCGCATCCGGCAAAGGAATTCGCTCGTCACCACTGGTAAGAAAGATGGCGAAAGAGCACAACATCGATCTTTCGCAGATTCGCGGCACCGGCTCAGCCGGACGTATCAGTAAGGAAGACATCCTGCGTCATCTGAGCCAACCGGCGGAGACTCGTTCAGGCGCAACCCCTCTTCAGGTCCCGGTTCAGGCGATGACAGGAGATCTCGTGCCCATGTCGCGGATGCGCGTTCTCATCGCGCAACGCATGACCGAAAGCATGCGCACGATTCCGCACGCACACAACGTCTACAAGGTGGACATGACGCGCATTGTGCGCCTGCGCGACCGAGAGCGTGCCGGCTTTGAGCAGCGTAACGGAGTGAAGCTCACCTACATGCCGTTCATTGCCGCCGCGGCGATGGATGCGTTGCGCAAGTTTCCCATTCTGAATGCCTCGCTCGTTGAGAGCAACATTCAATATCACGCAAACATCCAGCTTGGCATTGCGGTGGCCTTGGAATGGGGTTTGATTGTGCCGGTCATCCGGCAAGCAGAACAGGAAAGCTTTGCCGCGCTGGCGAATGCCATCAACGATCTGGGCAGTCGCGCCCGCAGCAAGAAATTGCGTCCTGACGAAGTCGGGGGATCAACGTTTACCCTGACCAACGCGGGCGTATTCGGCGGCGAGTTCGGATTGCCGGTGATCAATCCGCCGGAGTCCGCGATTCTGGCCATCGGCGGACTGCGCAAAGAGCCTGTGGTTCTCAGCGACAGCGACGGCAACGACACGATTGCCATCCGGTCCGTGCAATATTTCTGCCTCGGTTTCGATCATCGACTGATCGACGGGGCTGATGCCGGCAAGTTCATGACGGAGTTCAAGAACACGCTGGAAAACTGGAATCAGCCGATCGGCTAGTAATTCTGCTACTCATTGTCCAGCCCACGCCACGCCGTCTGTCGACTTACCGGTTGCAATCAGGCGCGTGGTCTTCCAAGTTGACAGATCAATTTCCGCCACCTGGTTTGATTTCTCGCAACTCACATATGCAATCTTCCCATCGGGCCGCACCAGGACTTCTTGCGGATATTTGCCGACCGGCACAGTGCGCACGACCTTCATGGTCGTGAGGTCGACGATGGCGACCTCATCTTTGTCGGGAACGGTCATGATCAGCCAATGATTGTCGGGTGTTGCCGCACTTCCGTAGCCAATGGCATCAATGGGAATCCAGTGCGCGATCGTGTCGCTCGCGGTGTCGATGACGGCAATGCGCGGCTGCTTCTGGTCCGCTGTGAAGACCCACTTGTCATTCGGAGAAATCGCGATGCGTTGTGTTTCCCCCGAGATGGGAACGATCTTCAGCACTTTGTGGGCCTTCATGTCGAGGACGGAAACGGTGCCGGGGCCGACATTTGCCGTGTAGCCGCGAAGACCGTTGTGCGCGATGGCAAACATGTGGCTCTGCTCCGAACCGGTTGGAACAGTTCCAACGATCTTGAGAGTTTTCGGGTCGATGATGGTAATGGTTTTGTCGAGCTCGGTTGTGACGTAAAGCTTTCCGTCTTTTGGACCGATGACCGGGCAATGTGGACGAATGCCGTGGTCGAAGTTAATGGCGCCGACAACTTTGCGCGAAGCGATATCAATGACGGCAATGGTGCGGCCGTCGGTGCCGGGCTTGCCCACCCCGGAATTGCCATAGATGGGCACGAAGGCGAGTTTGCCGTCGGGCGATGCGATCACCTCATGTCCAGTGATGCCGCCTTCGGGCACCGAAGCGAGCACGCTGCCCGAGACAGGATCCACGATGGCCAAGCTTTGCTGGCCCTTCTCGGCGACGAGGAGCCGGCCTTGCTGGGCAGATGTGGAGAGAACGAAAAGGCTACAGGCAAACAGACAGATGAGCGCAGGCGGCGAACACGACAGACGCACAGGGAACCTCCGAGGAGCTACGCACACGAATATAGCTGACCGGCGTCTGCACCGGCTCAGGATTGAGCGTTCCACGGGTTGTAAGTACCGACGCTCCAAGAGTGGCCTTCGGGATCGAGCACACTAAATTCACGGCTGCCATAGTCCGTGTTCTGAATTTCGCGAATGATCTTGCCGCCGCCGGCTTGCGCGCGCGCGTACACCGCATCGGCATCTTCGACGACGACATAAGCGCTCGCGGTTTCGCAACCGCCGGCGGCTTCTGGCGATTTGAAGCGGTTTCCGTAGGCGTCGTCTTTTTCTGAGCCGAGCATGATCATGCCGCCGCCGAGAGTGAGTTCGGCGTGGCCGATGGTGTTGTCAGGGCCGGGATAGACCGCGTGACGGGTAAAACCGAGAACCGAACAGAGCCAATCGATGGCTGCCGGAGCGTTGCGATAGCGGAATGTGGGCATGATGGTGGATGGGGAAGCAGGTGATGTGCTGGGCATGGAATCCTCCGCCGTTCTTGAACCTATGGGAAAGCTTGGCATATGAAGCGAGCGGCGCTCTTGGAAAAATCGGAAATGTGAGTCAATTTCCTAGCCGACGACGATATGGTTTGCCCATCGTGTGCGGCGGGCGGAGTAAGTCGTCGCGTCGATCCCGGAAAAGGCACGAAATTCATTGGCGAAATGGGATTGGTCGTAATAGCCGCAATCCAACGCGAGCTCCGCCCAAGGGATGTCGGCGCCGGAATACAGCTGCTTCACGGTCCGCTGGAAACGCTGAATACGGCACCAGGTTTTGGGCGAGAGACCTACCTCTTCCCGAAAAACCTGTGAAAAGCGACGTTCGCTCCAGCCAATACGTCGAGCCGTTTCGCGGACGGTTACCGCGGCAGGCGCCCGATCAATATGTTGCAGGGCAAAAGCGACTTCGCGTGAACCGGCAAGATCTCGCCGCGAAGCGAGGCGAGCAAAATGCGCAGATAGAAAATCTTCGAGACATTGCAGCCGCGCCCGAGGCGTTGGATGTTCGCGCAATCGGTCGCGCAGGCTGCGCACGGGCGCGCCCCAAACGTCTTCGAGAGGTATGCTGCGATTGCTGAACAAGTCCACCGTGTCAGAGACGAAAGGCGAGAATCCATCGGGCGCAAAGACAACGCCGATCAGGTCGGTCATGTCAGAGCAGTCAACGATTTCGTAGACAGAACGCGCACCGACCACAAGAGCCGGAGGCACACGCTTGTCGCCGGCTCCTTCGGGGCAGTCGAGAAGAAAATCGCGGGCGAGGTTGAGTATGATTTGCACGCGACCCGTGGGCAGGATGCGCTCGCGCGAGTGCGTGATGGAGGTCGCCTGCGCATACCACAGCACGCGGATAAATCCGTTGAGAGGCGCGGCGGGGAAGCGTTCAAGGTAAAGCACGGTGACCTCGACGCCGTTATAGCACTCCAACGGCGCAGAACAAAGCGGTGCCGGGAGAGCCAACGGAGGAGTTCCCGTATGCTGGACGGCATGGGGCTGCCGGCAGACGATACGAAGCTCGTACAAATTTTGGATGCGGCGCTGGCCGACGCGGCGCGCAAAGCGGGCGCACGACTGGCTTGCCGGCCTGGGTGTACGCCGTGTTGCCATGGAGCCTTTGCGATCAATGCGCTTGATCGAGAGCGGTTACGTGAGGCACTGCAGGCGACGGACCCTTCGACGGCAAGGGCAGTGCAAGACCGGGCCCGCGCCTGGGTTGCGGAATTTGGACCAGAGTTTCCGGGCGACGCGACGACCGGGATTCTGGGTACAAGCGAAGAGGAAAAGGCACGGTTTGAGGAGTTTGCGAACGATGCTGCCTGTCCGGCTCTGAATCCGGAGACTGGCTTGTGCGACCTGTATGAAGGCCGGCCGATGACGTGCCGGGTGTTTGGCCCACCCGTGCGCATGGGCGAGGGCGAAGCGCTGGGTTGCTGCGAGTTGTGCTTCGTGGGCGCCAGCGAGGCGGAGATTGCAGTTTTCGAAATGCCGGTTCCGCACGAATTGGAAGAGCGGTTGGTGGCAGAGATGAATGAGCCGGGCGAGACGGTGGTGGCCTTTGCGCTGCTGTGAACTCGCTTCACCGACCGGGCCCAAGTTTTTGGGATGCCCGATCAACGCGGGCATAAAATTGTGAGCCAAGAGAACGTTGCCATGCCTGTTGCCCATCTGACAATCGAGTTGCGCATTGAACACGCCCAGTCGCTGAAGGATCGGCGACAGGTGGTGCGCTCGATGAAGGACCAGCTGCGGCAGGGATTCAATATCTCGATTGCCGAGATGGATGAAGCGGTGACTTGGCAAACGGCGACGCTGGGCGTAGTGGCCATTTCGCACTCACGCAGCTATCTGCAGGGGCTGGTGGATGAAGTGGAGCGAGCCGCGCGCAGAATGGCAAATGAACTGGGCGCGGAGATGGCCGACAGCTTCTGGGAATACCTGGAGAGTTGAGCAGCGCCACAGAAGCCTACATCTGGCGGATGAAAAGCGCGGTCAAGTTGCCGCCGGCAGTGGTGCCGACGATGCGCACGTGATCGCCCTTCTGCGCCTGGAACTTGAGGCCGTTGACTGCGCCATACCCGCCTTCGCCGACCGTATCCTCACTGATTTTGAATGTCTCCACGACGCCCTTGTCATCGGTAACGGAGATGGAGTGCTCGTGGCCTTCGAAGCGGGTGACGGTTCCGACTGCAGAAGTGAAGGGGCCGGCGCCGAGATCGCGTAGACCCACAACCGTGCGCGCGTCGTTCTGACCGTAGCAGAAGAAGACGATGGCATAGGCGCCGCTCTTCTTAAAGGCATCCGCCTCAGTGTTTTCAGCGTGGATTTTCTTGTCGAAAGAGCTGGGCATTTTGCCGTTGGTCTTGTCTTGAAAGACGGCGGTGGAACCCGTGTCCTGAAGGAGGGTGACAGTTTTTTGCGCGGCATCGACGGAGCTGACCGTTCCGGTGAGGGCATGGACCACTTCCTGAGCGGCGAGCGGGAGCGAGACGAGACCGAGGCATCCGGCAATGAAACAGGCAACTGAAAATCGATTCAACATGGAGATCCTCCGGCAAATATCCGCAATTTGTGCGGAAAGATGACTTGGAGCAGTGTTCTGATGCGGGTTGCGCCAGTATAGAGCGCGTCCGATGACATCGCAATGAGGATTGCAGTGAACTCGATGCTGGCCGGTGCTGGCCCAACGGGGGACTGGCCGTCCAGGCAGCCGCGCTGCGCGCCATTGACCTGGCCTCAGGTTCGCGCGCCGGAAAGCGGGGCTGGCGGGGTTTGCTAGGCTGTGGGAGCCGTTGATCCGGTGAAATTTTCGG